>Ga0181401_1000380_pt1 | contig 18719 bp, 21 predicted proteins | sample 24SPOviralmetaG_FD_130130 | JGI IMG/M metagenome (GOLD analysis project Ga0181401, IMG submission 130130) | Marine viral communities from the oligotrophic San Pedro Time Series (SPOT) site, San Pedro Channel, CA, USA - 24 SPOT_SRF_2011-07-20 | ecosystem: Environmental > Aquatic > Marine > Strait...
CTGCCAAGAGCTAAAAAAATAGCAGCTAAAGAAATCTAAATATAATAATATTTCTATAAAAATTATTATATAAAAATTATTATATAAATTTATTTTTTATATGTTTTTCCTTTTCTTTTTTTATTCTTTTTTTTTGTTTTTATATATTTTTTAGTTTTATATCCTCCTTGTTGTGTAGGTATTTTTAAAACATTTACATTACTATCATATATTTGTTGAAATGAACCTTGATATATACCTCCTTCTAAATTTACCCATCCTTGTGGTGTTTGTTTTCGAGAAAATTGTTCAGCGTCATTTAATGTTAAAAGTATTTTTGGGGTAGCTAGATCTCCGAAAATATACTTTTGATTACTATCATTAAAAGCATAAATATTCTGATTTTTATATTGTATGACATTTGGATATTGTGTATTAGACCAATCTTGAGGAGTTGTTTTATGTAAAAATATATCCATTAGCTGTTGCTTAAGAATATTAATATACTTTATATATTTAGTAGATGGTAATCGTTCAATTTGAGGTATATCAGAAATATTAGATGGATCATATGTTGTTGTTCTTCCTTCAATCCATTTTTCACTAGAAGAATCTATTAATTTTCCACATTCAAAAGTAACAAGATAAGCAATATCACCTTGAGTTTTAAAATATTCACGAATTTCATATGGATTTTTATATATTCCTTGATTTTCAATACCTTGATTTTCAATTAAATATAAGTTATTATTCATTCCTTTAGCAAATATAGTGTAATGACCAATTATTCCTGGTGAGAAGCTGTTTCTCCATGTAACTCCAACAATAGTAGCAAATCCAGGAGGTATAATTTTATATATTTCATTTAATGCTTGCTCTATTAAATTATTTGTTAATGGTTTTAATCCTAATTCTGTATCACTATAATATTGATTATTATCATCAATTAAAACTTTATTAATTTTTGGATTAAAAGCACTAGAAGATAAATGAGCACCATATAAATATATTTGAGTTATTTTACATGAACCATTAATAAATTGACTGTTGGTTTCATCAAAAGTCTTTTCATAAGCTCTAATATTATTTCTCATATTAATATCCTGAAGACCAGAAGATTGTTTTCTAGTATATCCTTCCGCGCTTCTTACTAAATTATCAATAATATTTTTAGGTAAGCCTAAATATTGTAAGGCGCAAGCACCACAAGATTTATCAAGACCAGCATGTTGTAATTCTTTATTCATAGCATCAGTCATTTTAATATAAGGCCCTCCACCTATCATATAAATAAGTATATATTTTTATAAAAATATGTAATCACTATACAAATATGTCAAAAGAAGATATATTTATAGATAAAAAAAATAATGATATATTTTCAAAATACAAAAATATAAAAATAAAAAAAATGTATTTAACAATCAGTTATATTGATAAAAATTTACTGAAAGTATTAGAATATATATGTGAAGAAAGAAATATAAATAAACTAGTAAAGCATCATACATCATTAATATTAATTATGGAAAAAGAGGGAAAAAACATAATATTGAAGATTGATAAGTTATTATCTGGAGTTGTTTTGAGAGAAGTAAATAGTTTAAATAATATAATATACTTGAAAAGTATAAAATTATCAAAAAGAAAAATATTATTTTGTCAATTTTTAGATAATTATATAAAAGAAAAGGGTATAAATTATCTAGATAGTTACGATTCTCTCCACGATAATTGTTTTACTTTTGTAAATGATATAATAAAATTGAATAATCTATCAATACCAAAAAATAATTTAATACAAAATTTATATAAATCATATTTGAATATAAAGTTAGATGAAAATAAAAGAAGGTTTGGATTATCAATTAAAACTATAATGAGAATAATAAATTATATTTTTACATACAAAATAATGCGTATAATATTCATATTAATAGCACAATTTGCATCATAGATGGTGCTTTTTTTGTAGTTCTTTATTTGTAGTGCTTTTTTTATAGTCATTTAAAGCTAATAAAATTTATTATATTAGTATATATTAATATAATGAAAATAGTATCATATCAAGATATAATATTTGAAATTGGACAAAATGCGAAGGAAAACTGGGAAATTTTTGAAAAAAATAAAGAAATAAACAGTGATTATGTCTGGTTTCATTTGAATAGTTTTCCTTCATCATATGTTATAATGAAAATTTCAATATTGGAATTAAAAGAAAATTATTCTACAAGAGAAATAGATACAATATTATATTACGCTGCTAATTTATGTAGAGTGAATAGTAAATATAAATTTTTAAAAGATTTGAAAATTGTTTACACTATATTAAAGAAATTAAAAAAAGGAGATAAACAAGGAGAGGTAATAATTAGTGGTAAAAGAAATTTAATAAAATTATCATAAAATTGATATAACATTATTTTAATATATTAAAATATGGATACTAAAGAAATATTATCATATTGGTTTGAAAAAGGAGATAAATTTAATAGTAAAAAATGGTTTATTGAAAGTTATAAATATGACAATCAAATAAAAGAAAAATTTGAAAAGATGCTAATAATATATGAAATGAAAAAAGGTTTTGAACATCTTAAAAATAAAGATGAATTTATAGCATTTATAATATTATTAGATCAATTTTCAAGGCAAATTTATAGAAATACAGAAAAAGCTTTTGGCTTTGATAAAAAAATTATTGAATTTACAGATTATGGGTTTGAATATTATCTTGAAGAATTAACAAATATGGAAATTATATTTGCTTTTATGCCATATATTCATAGTGAAAATAAAATTTATAGAGAGAAAAGTAAAAAAATATTAGAAAAAATACAAGAAAAGTTGGGAGAAGATAGTGAAATATTTAAAAAAATTGTAAAAAATTATGAAAATCATGAAGAAATTTTTAATAAATTTGGGCGATTTCCAAAAAGAAATGATGCTTTGAATAGAAAAACAAACGAGAAAGAATTGATGTATTTACATATGAGAAAAAATAAATATTGTTAAATATATAATATTAAATGTATAATTATTTGGAAATTTTTATGAAAAAGAAAGATATACTTTATTTAAATTTCATTAGATTACGTATTTATTACTCAAAAAAACCAAAGGATATAATTAAAATATTAAAAAATATATGCTATTTTAATAGTTACAATTGTAGTGATGAAATACTTACTTTTCTAATTAAATGTTTTACAATATATCCTTTAACAGATATTGAAATGCAAAAATTTTCTCTCTGGGAACAAGAATATAATAATGAAGGTGGAATAATAAATTTTGCTACGTTTACATTATGGCTATCTATTATTGAGAGTTTAAATAATAATTCTACTTTATTATTAAAAGAATAAAGTAATTAAAAAAAATACAATAAATATTAACTATATATAATAAAATATATATCCTCTCCTCTCTATAGCTCAGTTGGCAGAGCGAGGGACTGTAATTGGTTGTCAGCAGTGATCCCCAGGTCGCTGGTTCGAATCCAGCTGGAGAGATTAATATTTAACAAATTAAATATTAATCATAAATAAAAAACTTTAATTATATATAATGACTTCTTTGTTAGAAAAACATCAAATATTGAATTGTGGTGATATGAAAAAAGATGGTAAAGAAGCACCAAATATAACAGGAACATCTATATTTAAACAATCTGCTAATTTTATTACTGGAAAAGATTGTAAAATAGATGGTAAAAATTTTGAGGAATTAAAAAGTATAATAAATACACAAATATTAGATAGTGTAAAAAAATATTGTTTTGGAACATTATTACCAATACCAGAAGATAAAATTTCTACTAATAATTATACAAATGTAACTTTTATAAATAAAAATAGTAGAAAAATTGTTCCTATTAATGTAACTAATGCATTTATAGATGCTGCGATGGATCCATCTAAATATTTTATAGCAAATACTATAAATATCTGCGAGACACCTGCATCAAATATTGATCCTGGAGCAAGAAAAGATAATAATTCATTTTATCCAAATAAAAATGAAAATTATCTATTAAATTCATATGGTTTTAGAGAAGGTTCTCAATTTAATTATAGAAAAAATATGGATAAAGATGATTATAAATATATAGAATTAATATTAGATTCTAATAATTATTTTAAAGGATTAGTTAATAGAAAAGGAAAAGTAGGTGATACATATACTGTTTGCTTAGCAGGAAGTATATATAATCAAACTAATTCTGGAACTTATTCAGATATATTTAAAAACTTATTTCAAGGTAATACTGAAAAAAATAGTTATATTCAAAAAAACAAAACTACAAATGATAATAAAATTAAAATGTTATGTGCGCTATTTATATTTTTTAAAGAATTAGGAGATACAACTCAACCTATAGTAATAAGTCAATTATTTGATAAAGAAAAGTCAATTGAAAAAGATAATACATCTTTATTAACAATTGATACTATATTAGCTTGTAGGAGTGCATTATTGAATGTTCCATATTTACTAAATAGTAATTCTATTATTACTTATTATGCAGCAATAGATAAAGAAAATTATGAGAAAAATATGAAATTAAGTGAAATAGAAAAAAGTATTAAAAATAATGAAAAAATTATTGAAGAATATCAAGAATTATTAGATATTATAGAAGGTAATTCAAATGAAATTATAATTCATGGCGCAAGATATAAAATTAATGATATAGTAAAAAATAGATTTCGAGATATTATAGATTGTATAAATAAAGCAAATGAATTTTTAAATATATTAAAAGAGCAATTAGAAGATAAAAGTGGATTAATAACTAGACTAACAAGTATAATTTTAAGAAAAGCAAATTATAAAGAATTAACAGATCAATTTTTTTATATATTCAGAAATATAGTTCGCTCTTTACAAGCTCAAAGTATTTTTATTTATAGAGGTCAAAAACGAAAAATAATAACTGGTAAATATTGTGTTTTTCCTCAAAAATTGATAATTAAAAAAGAGTTTTTTAGTTGGGAGGATTGTATTGATAATATATTATTTGAAGGTGGTGTATTGAATTTTATAGTAAAATCTAGATATCAACGTCAAGGTGGAGGAACAAAAGAAATAGATAGTGGTGATTTTGATGAAAATGAATATAATATATTATACTGTTATTCATTATTGTATCCTTATATTTATTGTAATCCTTACTTATTACCATATATTTTAAAGAAAAATGATCAAGAATTAATTGAGTTTTTAAATACAATTATAAGTAATATTTTACTACCAGATTATAATGATAAAAAAGAACCAATAAATAATTTTATTATTCCAAATCTAGACTCTATATCTGATGATGAAATTAATAATTTATATTCTCAAGAATTATTATATTACTTAGATGATATTAATAAACTTCCAAATATGGAAGAAGAAATAGATAATTATGAAATATATACAAATAAATTATTAGAAAAATTAGAGTATTTTGTAGAAAATATACCAGATAAATCGTTGATAGAAAAAAATTTAGATATCCCTGTAATAAAAGATGACTTAGATTTACCAGATATTTCTGATGAAGAAGAAACAACACCAAAAAGTCCAAAAAGAAAAGTAGAAAAAATTCAAGAGCGACCAACTACACCATTAAAGCAATTTGAAGAACAACAAGAATTAAAAGATACACCCGATTCACCTTTAGGTAAACGGCAAAGAAGAATTACTACAGCTATTGGTGGAAAAAAAACAAAAAATAAAAATAAAAAAACTAAGAAAAAATACAAAAGTAAATCTAAAATAGTTTATAAAAAGAAAAATACAAAGAAAAGAATTACCAAAAAGAAAAAAACAAATAAAAAGGTAAGAAATACTAAAAAAATAAAAAATAAAAATTGAATTTAATATTAATTAATATGTTATTAATATTAAAAGCTTTCAAAAATCATTATTGCGATGTATTCTACATATGAAAACAAAGTGGTTGATAATACTATTTTGAAAACATATCAAGAAACACAACTATATGGTTATGAAAAAGATTATAATGAATTATGTGATCTGTTTGAACTATTTATACATAAAGCATCGTCTTATAGAGAGAAGGAACTAAAAGTAAAAAAAAAGGAAATTGATGACAAATATTTACATGAGATAAAAGAGTATAAAAGACTTATAAATAATACAAAAAAACGATTTAAGTATAATCTCGAAAGAGTATAATTATTGACGGTGTGTATATCTAACAACTCTAGCTCTTTCTGTAGCAGCTTGAATTTTTGTAGCACTTTTAGATTATCTTGTTGTAGTTGGCATATATAATAAATAAATATTTTTTATAAAATTGAAATTAAAATACTTATAAAATAAAAATAAATAAAATAAATTTTATAAAATAATTATGGATAATTATCCTATTTGCGAAACAATTGAGGAATATGAACCTCAGTTTGATGATGTAAATAACTGTTATAGAGATATGAATAATAGTGAAATAAAAATAAAATGTGGAAATCGGTCTTTTAGATGTTGTGGTGTAGAATATACAAAAGGGAAGAGAAGTCAGTTTATTAATCAACATTGTAAAAGCAATAAACATCAACAATACTTGAAAAAATATAATGATGATTTTAAACAAAATTATGGAACATATAACTCACCAGCTGAAATAATTAAAATAATGGAAAAACAAATACGGGAACTTAAAAAACAATTATATAATAAGAATGAAGAATGTAAATATAAAGATGATGAAATAGAAAAACTTAATGCGCAAAATGAAATTCTACAAAGTGAAAATATTAAATTAAAAATAAAAAAAAGTAAAAAGAAGTTAAATCTAGTTCCTGAAGGTGATTTAATTGGATTGTTGTAATAAAGATAAAAAGAATAGGAATTTATTCATTATAATAGAAAAATATTTGAAAAAAAGAGATTTCATAATTTTGTGTTTTAATAATGAATAATTGATTTTAATATGAATAGCTTCATCTTTGTATTCATAGTTTGTTGATAATTCTACTATTTTTTTCTCCATAAAAAAAATTTCCTTGTTTTTGTTATCTATTGTAATTTTTAACTCTTCAACAATGTCTATATATTCATCTAAATCATTAATCGCACTCTGTAATGTATTCCATAATCCTCCTCCAGATTTCCATATCATTTCTTCATGTGCTCTTTTTGTATTGTATGTTTCTAGAATAAAATTTTTATCTTTTTTTATTTTTTTTGATATTTTAAATAACCCCATCTTACATTATACAAAGTTAATTTTTATTCAAAATTTTTTCACTCGGCATGGGCAACTCGCTTGGGTGCGGAGATTTGATATCCAATCTTTCTTCTGTCATTTCTTGATGAGTTCTTTTTCCTTGGAAGCCATAGTAACCCTTTACCTTGATATAATCAGTATGCTCGCGCTGATATTCTTTCATTTCCTTCTTCATAAAGTCAGTAATATTGAAAGAATCCATTATGATTTTGATATAGTTGATACTTATACATTATATCAAAATACTATTTCAATTTTTTTAATTTTTGTTTTTATTTACTTGAAAAAGGAAGTGATGAATGATGTAAATAAATTCGTATTTTTCCATCATTACTACGTTTATAACCAAACGTGTAATATACTTTTACTTTATTGTAGCTACTAGCACATGTAAAAATATATGTTCCCATCGCAGTTGCTGTGTTGCCATTATAATTAATTTTATTATTATTGAATACTACAGACTTCCATCCTTTACCATCATTAATAGCGAAACCTTTATCTTCAGTAAATCCACCTTTAATAGCTTTATGCCCTACAAAATATGATAATGCACCTATTTTAGTTGGTCTAAAAGGATGCTCAACAGCTTTTGTAGGTTTAAATAATACATTTGTTTTATCATATCCATATAATTCATTAATAGCTTCCCTTGCTGTTTTTACGTAATCTTTTTTGTTAAAATAATCCTTTGTTATATTTTTTATAGCATTACCCCACTCTTTTTGCATCTTCTTTATGTCATTTAAAGTAATACTTGTTCTATTTTTTGAACGTGTTTTATTATTAGATTTTTGAGATTTTTTAATAGTTTTTTTATTAGTCATGTAAATATATATAATTATAGAAAAAAATATATATATTATAGTTTTAGTCTCCAAATATCAATGTGATTTTCAATATATATACTTTTATTAAATTCATTTAAAATATTATCAATGGAATCTAGATAATTTAATAAATATGGCTCTCCAGATAACATAATATTCGATGGTGTATATTTTGTAGAAATATCAACAATAATTATTTCTTCTTTAGCTATACGTTTACAATTATTTATAATATTTAAATGAGCATAATTTGGCATTTCATGAAATGAAAAAAAACAGGTTACTATATCAAATTCTTTATAATTTCCAAAAGTTTCAGCATTGCCATATTTAAACTGTGATTTTTTATTATATCTTCTAGCTACATTTAACATCTCGTTACTAGTATCAATACCAAAATTCTTATCTAAAGTAGATAACCCAGTTCCGCAACATAAATCAATTACTTTTTTATTTTTATATGGCTCCATAATTTCGCTTCTAATATCTCTTCCATCATAAGCGGTATTATCTATAATTTTTGTAAATAATGGTCCTAGTTCAGCATGAATTTTACCTCCAATTCCAATATTTCCAAAATTATGAATATCTGGATTATAATAATATGGAACAGATAATGATAAAACAGTAAAAATATTATACAATAAATATAATATTATCTTCATGTATGTATTAATTCATTAATATTTTTTTAAATCATATTTAATACTTTAGAAAAGCAAATATCTATAATATTATTAATTTAATTCCACGGTAATTATTTTATATCGAAAAATACAAGTAGAATCATTTGACAATTTAAATTTTTTTACCAATCTATTATTATCATTATTAATTTTAATGTAATAAATAAAACCATGAATACTTTTATTCGATGGACAAGAGCGACTATAACTATGATATAATTTTGCCAATACTACATTCCAAAATGAGAATGGCATATTTTCATAATCTGTAATATTAATTATGAAAGAATGATTCAAATATTCTACTTTTTTAAGAAAAGGATTTATTACTTTTTCTTGTATTATACTATTCCATTCATTTGATTGCTCTCCAATTTTTAATAAATTATTTGGTAAATTTACATATGTTTTACATAGTAATGGATATATTTGATATCTAAATATTCCTCTCATACACCAATCAGGTGTTGTATTTTTGAAATATGGTATATTATTTTCATGAGCAAAATCAAATACTTCTTGTTTAAATAAATTAATCATTGGTCGTGCTATAATAACTCCATTAATTTCATTTTCCATAGCCATTACTGGTAAATCTAATATATTACGTCCTCTACATACATTATTAAAAACATTTTCAATTACATCATCTTTATGATGACCAAGCATTACTGTATTTTTTGATTCTGGATAATGAGCAAATGTTTTTTTATATAAATCAAATCTAATATTTTTTGTTTGTTCTTCATAGTAATTTCTGTTAATAGTGCCTCTTTTTAAGTGTTCAATATTTTCAAATACATATTGAATATTATTTAATTCTAACCATTTTATAACAAATTCTGATTCTTTCTCGCTCTCTTCGCGATTATTATAATTAATGTGAATACAAATAGTATTGTATCCAAGAAAATGTATAATAGATGCTATTACCATAGAATCAACACCTCCAGATAATGATACAACAAAAGTAGTAGTTTTTTTATTTTTACAATATGTATGAATTTCTTTTACAATATTTTTTGTAATATCATATGGATTGTTTTTAATAACTTGTTTTGAATTATCTGGTAAATATTCTAAAACAGTTTCATAATTAGAAACATTAAATTCCATTTCAAAAATTATTTTAATAATTTAATTAAAATAATTAAAAAATCAATTTTTAAAAAAATCTATTTTGAAATTCTATTTTTTTCATATACAATATAAATTCCAGATGCTAAGTATACTAGAACAGCTAACCATATATTCATATTAGTTTTTTCACCCATTACAAAAGTTCCAAATAATATAACTAATAATAAATTAAGATTGATTATAACACCAGCTAAAGAGCCTCCTTTGCTAAAAGCAAATAATAATAAAATATTAAAAATAATAAGTGATATAGCACTTCCTAATATTAATTTAGGATCAAAATATTTTCTAGCATCACTGAATAATTTGTTATTTAATTGTATTCCTGGTATTAAAAATGATACAGCAGCTAAAATACCTCCTAATACAAGAATTACTCTCATGTAAAATAATTGAAGATTGATATTTTTTTCTATATTTTTGTTAGGTAATATTTGTAAAATATTAAAAACACTTACTCCAATCATTGCTAAAAAACTCCAAATTTCCCAATTTAATTTCATTATATAATATATAAATAATAAAATGAGCGATTTTGATGAATTACAAAAAATAGTTTTACAAGGTCAAGAGAAAATTCTTAGCGAACCCAATAAAGCAAATATATATAGATATGAATTATTTAAAGAATTACTAAAAATGATGTTAAATATTACTTCTAAAAAAGATAAAGAACGTTTAGTTTTTAATTTTGATACAGGAGCCTCTCTGTATAATGAAAAAAGAAATTTCGAAGTTAAATCTAGAAATCGATTTCGTGTTGCTTTAGCACAAGTAAAACCAGATTCTGGAGTAAGTTTTAATGAAATGTCATTTATTCAAAGACTAATTGTAATGTATATAATACAAGTATTGGTTTCTGATGATATTTTTTATAAAATATTAGTTACTATGTTACAGCAAAATGTATTAGGTGAGTTTGCTGATATGAAATATTGGGCAAAAGATAAAGATGAAATAGCAAAAGTTATAGCTTCATATAATCCAAAAACTGGAACTATGGATGAAAAAGTTTTAGATGTAAAACATAAGGAAGCTATAACAAAACACGCATTTTCTAGAAGTCAAGGAGCATATTGGAGTGTATTTTTTATAAATAAAGATATGTCAAAAATAGGATTTGGTTTTACTGGACATCATGTTAATATTAATTTTAATTTCTATAAAAAAGGTAATAAAATACAAATAGAAACAATGCCTTTTTTCTTAGGTTCAGCTCCTACTATAATACCAGATGTTTTAAAGAAAGATGTAAAAAAAATTACATGTAAAAAATATGATAGAACATTGGGTTTTTGGTATGCTATGTCTGGTATGACCGTGGGAACATCATGGTATTATTTTAATGCCTTAATAAATTCAATAAAAAACAAAGACAAATATAGATTTTCGTTAGATAGTAGTAAAATGATAATAGGTGAAAATAACTTAGAACAGATGGGTGGTCATGCGTCTCCGGGTTCTAGTAAATTAGATGCTTTTATTGATACTTGTGATAGAGAATGTTATGATAAAAATATAAATGCTTTAGAATATAATAATATGAGTCAAAAAACTAAAAATGTATTAAATTATATCTTAGATTATTTACAAAGTATTAATCAGTTTAAAGAATCATCAAATTGTGTTATAAATAATATTGTAAAAGACAAACATAGTTTTAAATTATCATGGTCTGGTAATTTGATTGAAAGTAAAAAATCTAAACAAGAACCTTTATTTTATATTAGGTTATCAGGAAGAATTTATACAATTGAATATTTAATCGCAAATGAATATACTATTGCTCCATCGACTACAAAATCTCTTTATACTCATGAACATTTTATTATTAGATATTCTGATTCTCATTTTCCATATAAGAGAGCGTTTGATATTGAAAAACCATATTATTTAGACAATAAATATACAAGAAAAAATAAAAAATCTAATAAAACAAAAAAAAGTAAATCTATAAGAAAAAATTAAATATATATATGTTTTTATCTGTAAAATATATATATGAAAAATAAAAGTAAAAATAAGTTACATAAAAATAAAGTAACAAAGGTTAAAAAAATAAAAAATAATATTCGAAGACTTAGAGGCGGTGTAGAAAGTGATAGTCCAAGAACAAAATCTATAAAAAAAATTCAAGCGACAACAAGAGGACGCAGCACCCGCCAAACAAAAAAAGCCACAACATTTAATAGATTACTTGAAAGTGGAGCTGTAAAATATAAGAAGGCTATACCTACTTTAGATTTAAAAGGTATCAATTTAAAAGGAATGGTTTTATCAAAACGTTCTTTGAATGGAATTGATCTTCAAAAAGTAGACTTGACAAAAGCTACGTTAAATGGAACAAAATTAATAGGAGCAAATTTAAGTGGTTCTATATTTCAAGAAACTACAATGAAGAAATCTGATTTAACAAATTCTATATGTAAGAATTGTAAATTTATAAATAGTAATATAAATTCAACTTCTTTTGTAAATGCGAATCTGGAGGGTAGTATTTTTGAATTTACTGACTTGATTGGAAGCAATTTTCAAAATGCTAATTTAAAAGGTTGCCTTTTAAGAAATACGATAATTTTTGAAAAATTCAATAAAACTTCTATTATAACAAATTTTAAAAACGCTATTTTAGATAATTGTAAAATGACTAGTTTGAAAATTTTTGAAAAAGTATTTTTAGATAATAGCGAAATGGTTACTTTTAAAAATATTGAATTTGATCCTGAAAAAAATAATCCAGAAGAAGTTAAATTATCTAATATAACTTTTAAAAATAGCAAATTTAAAAAGTTACAATTTACTTCATTAGTGAAATTTATGAGAAATAAAATTACTAAAGTAAATTTTAATAATTGTCTATTAACAGATTTCATGGGTTTTTCTTGTGATTATGATGAAGTATCTTTTACGGAATGTAAAATGGAAAAAAGTGATTTAAGAATGTGTGTTATTAAATTATGTAATTTTGAAAATAATAATTTAAAAGATACTAATTTTACTGGTAGTATCTTTCAAAATACTGGAAAATTTAATAATAATAATATGACAAAATCTATTTTTACTAATGTAAAAGGATTACAAGGAAGCTTAATTGTAGCTAATAATTTCACAAGTTCTTCCTTTACTGTATCAAATTTAAGTAGTGTAAAATTTATGTATTGTAATTTCACAAGTTCTTCCTTTAATGGAACAATTTTAAGTAGTGTAAGATTTATGGATTGTAATTTACAAGGAAGTCAATTTATTCCAGTATTACCAGCTGGAGCGAGAGGAGATTTTGATCAAATACCGTCTGATTTAACAAATGCTGTATTTGAAAATTGTAAATTACAAAGTATCACTTTTCAAAGCACTTTAGGTTTACAAGGAAGAAATTTTGAAGGACAAGATTTACGTCGCTGTACATTTATTGGTTGCGATTTAACAGGAACAATATTCAGAGATTGTAATTTAAGTGAGTGTGTTTTTACTAATGCTTTTATAACTGATACAGATTTTACTGGATCAAATAGAGAAAATACTGTTTTTGATGAAGCAATTGGTCGTGAAGAAAATGAAACATTAACTCCTGCTGAAAGAGGAATACAAGTGGAAGGTGATAATGATATTCCTGCTATATATCCGACAGATGTTCATGCTGCTTTCAGAATAATTAAAAAGAATAATTATTATGATACAATATCTTCATATGTTAATAATTGGCAAACTATAAAAGATTCAGCTACAAGTAAATCAAATGATGTTTTTGTTAGATGGATAAATACATTTTTAGATAATGTTATTAGTAATACAACTGAAAATAAAGATGTATTAATGAATTATAAAAATAGATGTATGAGAGAAAGATTAAATCTTTATAATTACAAAGATAATATTGTTAGTGGATCAAATACTAGAATTACATGGCTTTTATTTTTATATGTTACATTACTATATGTAGAAGAACAAATTCCCGAATTTAAAGAATTATATGTTACAGATGTAATTATGGAAAGTGGTACAACATATGGAGAAGGTGGATTAAGTTGTGATAGAGGAATAAATGAACGTTTTATTATAAAATTGAGAAATACAATGTATATGATGATGGATTTACCACAAATTAAAAATAATATTGATAAAGTGATTGAATTTAATAAAATATTAAATGCTATAGATCCTACAAAAACATTACCTACTACTATAGATGCTATAGAAGCTGAAAGAGTGGCACCAGAAAGGGAATATATTGATTTTACTGTAAATCAAGGAATGCGTGATGAATGGTATGAAATACATGGTTCTGAAGGTAGTGATCCATTTGATGAAAATACAGGTGTTGATGAAGCTATTAGTAGTTACAATGTTTTTTTAAAAGATAAATTCAAATATGTAAATCTTGATAATCAAGATAAAGAAAGATACAATAGAGAGATGAATGATGAAATTGATAATATGAGAAAACTATTAGATGAAGGAGCTGGAATGACATATTTATTCTTAGGTGGAAGAAAGATGCGTGGAGGACATGGAGGTCATGGAATGTGGGGAATGGGTGGTGCTAAATTCAGACTTTTATGTAGAAAGATATTTGGAAAAACAAAATGTAAAAAAATGAGAAATACGAAAAAATTGAAAATATTAAAAAGAAAAGGAACTAGAAAACAATAAATGAGGTCTAGAAGTCCAAATAGAACAACATTAAAGCGGAGAAAAATTTATAATTCTCCAATAAAAAGAGGTTCTATAACTCATCCCATATTTGAAGGAGAAGATGAATATGAAAGAATTCAAGAATTATTGAATGATCCAGATGTATTAGTTGGTGATAAAATAAGTTTTAATGGTAATAATCAATATAATTATTGGATTGGGGATATTATTCAAGATAATGGAGAGAAAAAATTAGTAAATGTAACAAATCCTTATGATGATATGTATTAATTTATAATTAATAATTAATAAATTATTAAAATTGATATAATATATTTTTTTTTAATATATTATATTTCAAATACATGACAAGTAAAATAGAGATAGAATATGTTAAACAAATATATCAATATATTGCGAGTGAATTCAATGTAACTAGAGCATATAAATGGTCTTGGATAACTAATTTTATCAATAGTTTGCCAAAAAACTCATTGATTTACGATATTGGTTGTGGTAGTGGTCGTAATATGGATTATTCTGATTATCGATTTATTGGTTTTGATAATTGTGAAAGTTTTATTGAGCTTTGTAGAAATAAAGGTCTTAAAGCTTATTATAGTGAAATAACAGATATTAAAATAAGAGATAATAGTGCATGTGCTTTAATTTGTATAGCAACTTTTCATCACCTTTCTGCATATGAGAATAGAATTAAAGCATTGCAAGAATTAAAAAGAATAGTCAAGGTAAATGGTAAAATTTTGTTATCAGTATGGGCGAAAGAGCAACCAAAAAAAACTAGAATTACTTTTGATAAGTATGGTGATAATATAGTATTTTGGAAAAAAAAATATCCAAGATACTACTATATTTTTGAGTTAGACGAATTAAAATTATTAATTAATGAAGTTGGTTTAAATATAGATAATCAATTTTATGACTGTGGTAATAATGTATTTATTTTATCAAAAAATTAAATATATACTATTTATTTTATTATTTGTATTCAATTTACTTTATTTTATTTTTTGTGTTTAATTCTTAAAGTTCTTTTTTTATGATGGGGTTTTTGTTTTTTATTTTTAATCTTTGATGTTTTTGACGCTGGCAAAGTAAGAGGTTTTGTACTATTTTTTGATGATGGCAAAGTAAGAGGTTTTCTAGTATTTTTTGGTGATGGCAAAGTAAGAGGTTTTCTAGTATTTTTTGGAGTTGGCAAAGCATGAGGTTTATTTGTATTTTTCTTTGTATTTCTTTTAGCGGTTATTGTATTTAATCTATCATAAATTTGTAATGGTGTTAATTTACCATCTTGTAAATATTCGTGGTCTATTTTATCAAATGCTTTTTTAGCTGAACTTGCTACATTTTGTATGATTATATTTTTGTCTCCAATTGGATTAATTTTTTCCATAGCAATTCCTTTATTTTCTAAAAATGATTTAATAGTAGAATCATTATCCAATAATTCAAGAGAAGTATCAACAATTTCTCTAAATTCTTCTATTCTATCGCCTGTCTTTAACATTTGAAATATTACATTATTTGATGTTCTAATTAAACCAGGGATAATAGGGACCGGTATTAAACCAATTAAAGCATTGATAAACATAACACTTCCTAACTGTATTTGATTATATATTTGTAATTTTAATCTTTCTATTTTTGATGAAATTTTTGGATCATTTTTTAATAAGATAGCAATATGTTGTTTTGATGTAGCTGATAAATTAGATGGTAATATTTGTTCAATTAATTTTATTTCTATATAATCCAATTTTCTATCTACAATATCTTGTAAAAATAAACTTATATAAGACATATTATTAATATATAATGAGGTTTTTTTTCAAATTAAAGAAATAATAAAAATTAAACTAATACTGCACTAATATAAAAAATACTTAATAATTGAGTTACATTAATAATTTTGTATGTTCTATAATTTATTTTATTCCAAGGAACAGTTTGACTTGTTTTTTCATTTATAAGACCACTATATCCTACGGTTGTTTGAGTAATTAATGAAAACCATAAATAATAAAATATATTATTAACGATATCTTGTGACGCATCATAGTGTTCTGGAATAATTTTTAATTTTTTGGCTATTGTAGGGTAATTTGTTATAAAATAATCTTGTAGGTAATATAATAATCCAAATATTATAACTGCTAACAAATGATAATATAAAAATTGTTTACCCTTTTTATTTAATCTAAAAAACATATATATAATATTGATATAATTTTTTTTAATATTAAATTGAAATGTATTAAAAATTTAATATTATGAATAACAAATAGTATGAGAAACCGTAGTAAAATATTAAATAGTATTTCAAGTGAAAATTTATTTAGAGTAAATAAAAATTTTATTAATGATATTTCTAAAAAATATAATAAAAATGTTAATGTAGCACAATATATTGTTGAGAGATTAAAATATCTAGGTGTAAATACAGCATTTGGATATAACGGGGGAGCTGCATTACCCTTCTTTGATATTATCTCAAAAGATAATGAATTTAATTTATATTTTAATAGACACGAACAATATTCTGGACACGCAGCTCAAGCTCACGGCAAAGTAACAAATAAGTTTGGTGTTGTTATTACAACTTCAGGACCGGGATTTACTAATGTTATAACTCCTCTTCAAGATGCTTATTCAGATGGACATTCTCTTTTATGTATTTCTTCTCAAGTAAATAGTTTTGTATTAGGAACAGATGCTTTTCAAGAATGTAATGCTACATCAATTACAAAAAGTTGTGTAAAAGAAAATAATTTGGTAACTCATGAAAAAAAATTTCCAAATATTCTAGAATATATGATTAATTTATGTAGTTCACCAAGAAAAGGTCCTGTTCATTTAGATATTTGTAAAGATGTTTTTACAAAAAAAATTAATTTTGAACAAATTGACACATATAGTGAGTATGATAAAGTAGGTTCTTGTGATATACTAAATAATATTGAAAAAATTTATAATTATTATGAAGACAATGATGATTTAATTTTACAATTTGAAAAAGTATTTGAAAAACTATCAAAAAGTGAAAAACCGGTATTAATTGTTGGTTCTGGTAGCATTGAAAGTTATGAAAAAATTAGAAATATGGTGAAAAAATATAATATTCCTGTAGCTACTACATTACATGGATTAGGGGTAATAGATGAATATGATAGTTTATCATTAAAAATGTTGGGTATGCATGGTTCATATCAGGCTAATAAAGCTGTAATGAATGCTGATTTAATTATTGGTTTAGGTAATCGCTTTGATGATAGAACAGTTGGATTAAAAGAAGAATTTGGAAAAAATGCTAGAAATAATTATGGAATTATTCATATTGATAATTCAAAGAAACAATTATATAAAGTAAATAAATATATTGATATAGACATTAGTATTAATTGTGATGTTGAAGATTTTGTTAATTATATGAATAATGAAGATACTAAAAATATTAATTATAAAAAAAAGTCTTGGATTGCAAATATTAAAAAATGGAAGGAACAATTTATTTTGAATGAAGATAATAATAAATTATCAAGTAATTTTATTATTAAATATTTATCTCAACAATTGAAAGATAATGATAATTATATTATTACAACTGGTGTTGGTTCTCATCAAATGGTAGTAGCACAATATTTTAATCATCAGTATCCAAAACGATTATTAACAAGTGGATCTCTTGGAACAATGGGTGTTGGATTACCATTTGCGATTGGCGCTCAAATAGCTAATCCTGATAAACAAGTAATATTAATTGATGGAGATGGTAGTTTTACTATGAGTAGTAATGAAATTGCTACAATTAGAGAGTATAATTTACCAATTAAAATCTTTATTATGAATGATGCGAAATTAAAAATGGTAGATTTATGGCAAGATTTATTTTATGAAAAAAGAAAAGTAGGTTCAAATTATAAGTATACACCTGAATTTAATAAAATAAGTCAAGCATATGGATTAGCAACATATACGAGTGATAATGTAATCAACTGTTGTAAGGTAGTAGATTCAATTTTACAATATAAGGGAGCTGTTTTGGGAAATTTTAAAATTGAGAATTCTTATTGTTTACCGTTTGTTCCTCCAAATAAAAAATTAGATGAAATGGTTACTGATATTGATAATAATTAAATGTAATTTATAGAAAACTAAATATTTTTTCTTTTAAATCATCAGATA
>Ga0181401_1000381_pt1 | contig 18706 bp, 26 predicted proteins | sample 24SPOviralmetaG_FD_130130 | JGI IMG/M metagenome (GOLD analysis project Ga0181401, IMG submission 130130) | Marine viral communities from the oligotrophic San Pedro Time Series (SPOT) site, San Pedro Channel, CA, USA - 24 SPOT_SRF_2011-07-20 | ecosystem: Environmental > Aquatic > Marine > Strait...
CCTACTCACTTCACATACCCATCTAACACTCGTCAACTTAGTCGAGTAGACTACAATATAGCTGACTCAGGTACAACCTACCAAGAGATAATGTTTGTAGAGCCTATGAACTTCATTGATCGTATGAACCAAGATTCCTCTACAACAATAACTGTCACTGATGTTTTAGGTGGTACACAGTTGTTTATCGGCAATGATCGTCACCCATCATACTACACTAGCTTTGATGATGACCACATCGTTATGGATTCCTACAAGGCTTCTGTTGACTCTGTACTACAGAATAGTAAGACCAGAGCCTTTGGTTATGTCTACCCAATCTTTACTATTGACGATGACTTCCAGCCTGACTTGGATGACACTATGCTTCCATACTTACTGGCTGAAGCTAAATCAACTTGCTTCTCTTTGTTTAAGTCTGGGTCAGACCCTAAGATAGAACAGTCTGCTCGTAGGTTAAAGTCATTCGTACAGAACGATATGTACAAAACAAAGAGGGCTAATGTACGGCCTTACTACGGGAGAAACTAATGGTCGAGTTTATAGAAGACACTGTTAACCAACGGTGTGTTTGTAAGACAGACAAACTTGCTACAGACATTATAATTGAAAAGGCCAACGATGGTTTTATTTTCTTTGAGATTAAGTTTGAGAAAGGTCTCCTACCAGAAGAGTTCAAAGGTAAGTACTCAGGGATACCCGCAGCTAAGAGAGCTATAGAGAACTATCTAAAGAAAAAGAATATGTCCAAGACAGCCCGTCGAAACTACTTCACAGAAGCCAGAGAAGAACGGAAGAGAAAAGATGCCGCAAAGAATAAGTCAAAAGGTAGTGAACACGTTCATCAAGGGCTTGATAACTGAGGCTGGTGAACTAACATTTCCTGAGGATGCATCTATTGACGAACTCAACTGCCTTCTCGACAGGGACGGTTCTCGTAGACGTAGATTAGCTGTAGAGGTAGAAGAAAACAATGTGTTGTCTACCTTTTCTGTTACTTCACCAGACTTTGAATTTACTACAGGTCGTTGGTTAAATGTAGGTGGTCAGGCTGGCCTTGAGTTTATGGTTGTACAAAATAATAGTACACTATACTTCTACAACCTATCTTCAGAACCTTACTCAGGTAACCAGAAGTCTTTCTCTGTAGACCTAACTGCCTTTGAACATGCAGGCAGCACTGGGGCAGGTACAGCTAAAGTACAAATAGCTTCTTTGAGTGGTGATCTTGTAGTAGTATCGTCAGCTATTAATCCCTTCTACATACAGTATAAACCTACTACAGATACTGTAGTAACTGCTCAAATTACTCCTCGTGTAAGAGACTTTGAATGGCAGGGTGCTACTAATCAGTATACTAAAGAAATTGTAAGTCCCGGTATTAACCGTCAGTATGATACAGCTAACTCAGGGTGGACAGGCGAAAAGGGGGGAGCTGCTCTTACTGCTTACATATCAGCTAATGGAGGTTACCCACCACTTACTCACCCTTGGTACGCAGGTAAAGATGCTAGTGGTAACTTTAGTGTAGCCGAGTGGGAAAAGGTTTATAGTGGCTCCTCTCTTACAGGTAATGGTCATTTTATACTAGACTTCTTTAACAAGCAGAGAGAAGGTCTGGCTACAGAGGCTGAGTCTACAAGGTTCCAAGCTGTAGAGGCTTTCTCAGGTCGTATATTCTATGCTGGCTTGACATCTACTAAGAACAGTGGTAAAATATTATTTAGTAAACAATTAGATAATATCTCTGAAGCTGATAGATGCCACCAACAGAATGACCCAACTTCAGATTACTCTAGTGATCTACTAGATACGGATGGTGGTGTGATTGTAATACCTGAAGCTCACAACATCCAGAAACTACATGCACTTGGTGCTAACCTGATGGTCTTTGCTGAGAACGGTGTGTGGCAGATCAACGGTGTTGATGGTGTCTTCAGAGCTACTGAGTACTCTATCTCTCGTATTACTGATGTAGGCATTAATAATGCTTCTACGTTTGTAACTGTAAGTGACATTCCTATGTGGTGGTCCAAGCATGGTATCCACACTATCTCCTTCGATAAGGTCAGTGGTAGAGGCCAAGAACAGAACCTTACTATTTCTACCATACAAACATTCTTTGATAAGATTGATGGTAATGCAAAGCAAAGATGTATTGCTTCCTACGATGAGACTAACAAGAGGGTCCACTGGTTTTATCCTAGCAATGGATCAGGGGACTACAACAAGAAGAACCAAGTACTAACATTAGACATTTCACTGCAATCATTCTACCCTTGGACGGTTGCTGATAGTGCCTCTAACACTGACTACATAATTGGTGCTGAGTACTTGGCAGGTTTTGGTTCTGACTACGTAGATCACGATGTATTCACAGCTAACGGTAATGATGTAGTTACTTCAGGTGGAGACGATGTTGTCGTAAACAAACTTTCTCAATTAGCTCAATCTGACACATCTGTAGCTCTTATGGTTTATGATGCAGCATCAGGTAAGCTGACTATAGGCTTCTTCCAGAACTCTGGCTTCCTAGACTGGGGTGATGCTAACTACAGTAGCTATGCTGAAGCTGGTTATGACTTCATGGGTGATTTGATACTCAAGAAGAATGCACCATACTTACAAGTTTATTTACGTCCAACTGAAACAGGGTTTGCAGGTAGTGACGAATTAGGGTATAATCCCGTAAGGGAATCTTCGTTGCTGGTATCGTCGTATTGGGACTTTAGGAACAACACTTCGTCTTCACCACAACAAGCCTACCGACTTAAATATACTCCCGTAGTTAATGAATCAGCTTTATCTACATGGGACTATCCTGAAAGTGTCGTAACCACACGACTAAAGATGAGAGGTCGAGGCCGTAGTATGCGCCTTAGGTTCGAGAGTGAACAAGGCAAAGACTTCGTACTATTAGGTTTCGGAATACTTAGTGCAGCAAATACGAGATTTTAAGATACAAAGAGAAGACTTTAACGAAGTAAAAGATCAGGTAGACGAACTTACTCATAAAAACTGGGAAGATACAGGGCTTAGTAAGTACGGTATTAAGTTAAACCCAGACTGGGATATTTATGAGACTTTAAATAAAAGCTATATGTTAGGTGTGTATACAGTACGTAAACAAAACAATCTCGTAGGTTATCTTACTGTCGTTTCAAGAGAACACCATCATTATAAAAACACTGTATTTGCTTCTAATGATATTTTATTTATAGAAAAAGAACATCGTAAAGGACTACTAGGTTATTTTCTTGTTAAGTATGCTGTTAAAGACTTAAAGGATTTAGGTGCAGATGTTCTTCTTTTTAGTTCAAATATTGACAAACCTTATGACTCTATCCTTCAAAGGCTAGACTTTCAACCTCTTGAAAAAGTATTCATTAAAAAACTAGGAGACTGAAGTGACAACAGCAGCAGCAATTCTAATATCGGCGGCTATTACTGGAGCATCAACAATAGCTTCTGTTAATCAACAGAAGAGGGCTGCCCGTGCCCAGCAACAACAACAGACGTTACAGACACGCCGTAGTCAACGTCAAGCTATACGAGAGACACAGCTTAAACAAGCTCAACTAAGGGCTAGTGCTTTAGGTGCTGGTGTTGTTGGTGGTTCTGCTATAGGTGGTGGACTGTCATCGTTGTCATCGCAGCTTGGTAGTGCTCAAGGCTTTGCTGGTCAGATGTCAGGCCTATCTAATGAAATCAGCATAGCCTCTCAGAAGGCTCAGACATTCGGTGCTATAGGTAGTTTTGGTATGAAAGCCTTTGAAGGCTTGGGTGGATTTGAACAAGTTCAGAAAATGTTGAAGACTTCATAATATGACATCATTCGTTGATCTTTCCGTAGAAAGTAAAGGGTTTGTAGACGCAGAGGATGTCTACGGCCCTGAGTTTGTACGTCCTAAAAACTTGGACACTGAAGCAGTAGCAAAGGATGGAGAGACAAAAGAAGAGGCACTGGTACGTGTCAATGACCAAGCAGCTGAAACATTCAAGACTTCTGTAACTGATTCTGTAGACCGTCGAGAAGACCCAGTAGGAGTGTCAGACCGTATTACAGACGGTGAAGAAAAGCTCTTTGGTATCTACAGCAAGGATGACATTTACATTGAAGACGATGTAATCTCTCGTTCTCCTTCGTACCAAGCTGCTGAACAGAAGTACTTCCGTAACCTTCAGATTCTTTCTGAGGAGATGGAAGTTGCTGCAGCAGAACAAGAAGGTAAAGGTATAGTAGGCTACGGTATTGACTTGATTGATCGTGAGATTATTCGAGCTACTTTGTTTGGCTGGTACGAGAACCTTACTAACCGTACAGCCCGTGAGGGTAACCGTGTCTTCAGTAACCTAGCTACAATAACTGACCCAAAAGAAATGAGGGAGTTTGCTAAGGAGTACGTATCAGAGATACAGGCAGAGGGTGTCCTGAAAGGTGACAACGCCTTTGCTTATGCTCAGATGATTAGAGAAGTATACGGTAAAGGTTTAAACACAGATGCTGCGTGGGATGCAACATTTGGTGTCTTAGACTTAGCAGGTTTCGTAGGTGGTGTAACTAAGTTAGCTAAGATTACTAAACTTAAATCTCTCCGTTCAACTACAGCTGCCTCTCGTGCTGGTGCTCTAGGTGGTGCAGAAGAAGCTAATAAGGTAGCAGAAACAATTCACCTACGTGACGTTGACCCTACCAACACAGCTGACCTACAAAGCACAGCAGTCAATCTTAGTAACCCTGTTGTTAAACCATCTATTGGTTTCTCTCAACGGTTAGAGAAAACTAATTCAATTCTTAAACGTACTGTAGAACGAATAAGAGGTGGGGCTGTACCTACAGCTGAGAGTGCAATAAAATTTGATAGTGTACTTAAAGAAGCAGCAGAAAAGTTCTCTCAGACCTTCAAGGTTAATGTCTACGATGTAGGTGTTACAGACCTAAATGAGCAGTCTAAAGCAGTTGACTTCTACCTCGGTAAGAACACAGACGGGTTACCTTTCAAACCTCTTGATGACGGTTCTGTACCTAGTGGTGCTCAAAAGGTTGCTGACCGTATAGGAGGTGAGGTTGTACCCCTTGATCCTGAGGACTTATCACTTGGGTTTGTAGTCAAAGTATCTGAGAACCTTGACGCATCTAAAGGTCTTAAAGGTGGGTTTAATATCAAACTTGCCCAGACAAAGTGGTCCCAAATTTTAGGTAAAGTATTTGACAACAACCTTGTTGGTTCTCCAGCTGCACGAGATGTACAGGAGCTAAATGAGATTGCTCTTCGTTCTCAGTCTGCTTCAAAGTACCTTGCCTTCGAGGGTAAAAAACAACAGGACATTATTGGTAGGTTAAACTTTGAGGATACTAAGACCCTTGATACTATACTCTCAGAGTTTAGAGATGGGCCTGACTCTATAGGCCGTCAGTCTTGGAATGAGGCTGAGTTTAGTTCAGCATGGAAAACACTTACAGGGGAAACCCCTTCAGTTAAAGTGGTAGATGCTTTCAAAGCAGCAGAAAGCCTGTCTGATGCTAGTTACTACTTCAAAGCTATGGAGACTATGAAGAACTTTATAATGAAGGGCTTTAAGAACTCTGTAGAGGTTGAGGACGGTATCTTTATCCCTGCTAAACGTAAGGTTCTATCTGATTTAGCTGGGGATGCAAAAGTATTTGACTACTTAAATAATGTAAAACTCTTTGCAAAAGAAATAGATGACATCCCTAGGGACAGTGTAGTATGGGAACTTAGTCAACCTTGGAATGGTCAGGACTTTGTAGTCCTACCTAGCCGTGTACGTCCTGTTGATCCTCGTGATGTACTAGGTTACTCTGCTTACGGTAGGAGGACCAACCCTAACGTCAAGTACTTTATCTTCTTGAAAGGCGACAGAGGTCTAAAGACTGTACTCGGAGCCTTCTCTGATTCATCTGCTCAGACTGCTACTCGTCAACTGAGAAAAATACAAGAGGCTTATCGTACAGGTGGTATAGCTGATGAAGCTATTACTAAGACTATTCAGGTTAGTAACGACTGGAACCCCAGTATCAATACTAAAGCTGACATGGATGAGTGGTTGTTAGAGAATGAGATTGATATTTTAGATGGTGATCTGTTCTCCAAGAAACGTGACGATAGTATTGAAGACCCCTTCGACAAGGTATTTAACGGAGAGTCTGCTGTTGACTATGTAGACAATGCTCAAGCACGTTCAAAGACTATTCTAACTGAGTACGGTGGTGGTAAAGCCTACAACCCTAGCCCCTTACAATCTATTGTGGATCAGTACGGTACTGAAGCTCACCGTTATGCTAACTCCTTCTACACTCTCAAGTCCATGCAAGGTTGGATTGAACAACTTCGCATTATGAGAGAAGAAGGTATTAACATTTCAGTTAGTGTGCCTGACAACATTGGTCCTTCCGACTACCGTAAACTATTCTTGAACACAAAGGTGGAAGGCAGTAGCCCAGCTGCAAATCGTATGAGATACCTACAGAACACTATCAAACGTCGTTTAGGTATGTCTAGTCCAATAGAGGAAACTCTGTCTCAGGTGGCTGATGGTCTTTCTGAGCAGCTGTATGATGCTTGGGGTATCAAGGTACAGGCAGGTGACGTAAGTAAACCTCTACTCAAGACAGGTTTCTTCTCTGCCTTTGCATTTAACTTGTCTCAGGCTTATCTTCAGTCTTCTCAGATCATTAACATTGTTGCTATTACAGGTACAAATATTGGCTTTAAAGCTGGGGCTGGTTCTATAGCACTACGTAAGCTCGTCAGCCTGACAGATGACATAGCTGTAGAGGAAGCAGGTCTAACTAATTTTGCAAAGGCTATGGATATTGCAGATGGTGATGCCAAAGAAATTGCTGAACTCTTCCGAGAAACATTACCTAATGTTGTTATGGGTGACTCAATCGAACTTGGTACAGGTGTGAACGGTGGACGTTCTACAGGAGCAATGTTTGGTAAGACTGGTTTTCAAGCCACTAAAGTTGGTAAAGCTATCTTTGATGTAGGTTTAATTCCCTTTAACTTTGGTGAAAGTACGGCTAAGTCTACAGCATTCCTAGCTGCTTCTTTAGAGTTTAAGAAAGCTAACCCTACTCTATCTTTATTGTCTGAGTCAGGCCGTAATTATGTAGCTCGTCGTACTGAAACACTTACACAGAACATGAGTAACACCTCACGTTCAGCCCTTCAGAGTGGGGTAGGTAAAGTCCCTACACAGTGGTTGTCTTACTTCTTCCGTACAATGGAGCAAGTCTTTGTAGGCCGTGATTTGTCAGGTATTGAGAGAGCACGTCTAGGCTTCTTTACTCTACCTTTCTTTGGCTTCACAGGTTTAGGTATGGGCTTTACAACAGAGAAAGTAGCTGAATACTTTGACCTTGATCCTAATGATGAGTCTGATAGAGCCTTGTTTATTACTTTAAAGTATGGTATCATAGACGGATTCTTAAATCACTATACACCTTTCGATGTAGCTTTGTCAGAACGTATGGCTCCTCTTCCAGCTATCTTTGATATTTATGAGAAATTTACAGAAGAGAATGTTCTATCAGCTGTTGGTGGTCCATCTGGTAGTATCGTATACACTGGTGGTGAAGCCTTGTTTAACTTGATGTCTAATGTGGCTAATGGCTACACATCAACTCTGACGGAAGATAGCCTAAGAGTTCTCCGTAACTTCTCAGGTATTAACTCGGTAGCTAAGGCAGCAGGTATCGTTAGTGATGGAGTATATCGTAACCGAAAAGGTATTAGAGTTCCTGTTGAAGTAGATTTAACTGATGCTATCATATCTCTTACAGGCTTTACCCCTCGTCAAGTTACAGAGTTTTATGCACAAAGTGGACGGGTTTACAAACTTAATAAAGACTTTAAAGCTGTACGTAAAGAGGTCTTAGAGAAATCTAAACTGGCTTGGAGTATCTATGCTGATGATCCTAAAAGGGCTTCAAGTATTCTAGACGATGCAAAAACTATTGTTTCTAAATCTCCCATGACTTACGATAAGAAGATAGAGTTACTTCGTCTGCTGAGTCCCAAGGCAGATGACCTGTCTTACATATACAACACCCTTTACCAAAATGATAAATCAAATGCGGCTAAGTGGTCATTGACCAGTATGCAAAAGGACTAATATAAATGGCTAGTATTTTTCAACCAATCCTCCAAAGTCAGATAACACCTGAAAGACCTGTTGAGTTAGCCTCACCGATAGCTTCTCTAGCTAATCTAGGCGAAGGTATTGTAGGTGGTCTTACTCGTGCAAAAGGTGAAGCAGACCGAGAGGCACGTCGAAATGCTCCTACGTATAGTCAGATTAAAGATGAACGTGAGTCTGGTGCACTTGCTGATTACACTACTGGTCTACAAAACCTTGAGCAGTTAAAGGGTCAGATTAGTGAGACTGCCTATAATGAACGGTTACGTAAACTTAATACGGGGTATCTACAATACATTACAGAACCTTCATTTGTAGCTGCAAGAGAGACTATCACAGGTCTTCCTGATACTCTAATTGGTAGAACTGACACAGAGTTATTATTAAACGATTTAAGTCAGACATCTAAAGGACAGGGTGAAATAGCTTTTGCTATACAACAGCTAAAGTCTGATGGTGTAGAACCTACCTCTGAGGCAGTAGCATCTATTATTAACCAACGTGAAGTAAATAGGTTAGCTGTAGCAAATATAGAAGTAGGGGATCAACTATCTTTCCAAGAGAATAAAAAGGATATCTTTGATTTTATTAATATGTTTACCCAAGATACACAAAACTCTGTGTTTGCTTTGCAAGAAGCTGGTGTACCTATAAGTGCCTCTATGGTCCAAGATCGTTATGTAGATTTCCTTGAACTAAAAACAGGTATCGAAGCAAAGATAAATAGAGCACCTTTAGCACAGAAAGAAGATGTACTAAAGTCTCTCCAACGCACAGAGGATTTCTTTGTACAGCTTGGTATGACCAAAGTAGATGGGGAAATTGAACTTCTTAATAAAGATGAATTACAGGTTACAGATAAAGTTAAATCCTTTGTATCAATCTTGAACCAATCTGAAAACGGAGCTGATGTTGTTCTTGCACTGAAACTAATGGACCAAAACTACAAGCCTGATCCTCTTACTTATGAAATACTTAAAGGCCGAATGAAAGATTTAGGTACTAAGACACCTGTCACGGCTGATTGGATTACACAAGCAGACATTGTAGTAACTAACGATCTTATAGGTACTTACGAAAACCTTGTAGCATACCAAAAAGCCGGAGGTGAAGCACAGTTTAATAAACTAGGTGACGGAGCTATATCCTTAGTTAACCCAGAGGAACAAGCTAAGTGGTCAGGGATGACTAATGCTCAGGGTTGGACTGCAACTAAAGCATTCGGTACAGCAAGTAACGGTTTCTCTAAACAAGCTATTCTTTCAGGTAATCTGACAGATGGTTTTTACAATAGCTTGGCTGGATTGGCACTTAGCTTTGAAAGTATTGACATCCTAGAGGAGCCTGTATCCTTTAACGGTCTACGTCAAGAGGTGAGTAGTAAGTTACCTGACCTTATTAAGACTGCTGAATCTATAGACCCAACTAAGGGTGCTGCAATTAAGGCTCTTATGTACCGTTCTTTGGTGGGTCAAAGTGGGCAGTATGATAGACGAATAGAATCTGATGAAAGTAAGCTTGGTATTACCTTTAATCCTAAAACACGTACCTACAATTTAGACAGCAATACATCTGACGATACTAGACTAACCTTAATAGGTATTACAAACAAACATTACAACGGTAATTTAGTAGCTGCTATTGAGGATGGATTTAAACGTACCACTTTAGAAGACTTATCTCTTTTACCTTCTACAAAAGATGCCGCCTCATTATCTGAGATAGGTATGAATAATGCAAAACAAATGTTAAGTAGTAGATCACCTCAAGTAGATGATGTTAAGAACCTTCTTGATCTCCGTAGCTCTTCTGTCTACTTAAAGAACTTGTCTTTGCAGATAGAACCTAAGGCATCTAAGGATGCTCGTGAGGTTGCTGAGACTGCAAGGGAGTCTGTATCAGCCATAGAAACAACATCTGATATACCACTTGAGTCTATTACTGGCTTTGACCGTATTGCTAACGACACAGCCTTCCTCGGTGCAGTTGAAAGGGTATCTCAAGACTTAGGTATTTCTAACAGTGACCTACTTACTGCTATCTCATTTGAGACTGTAGGTACTTTCAACCCAAGTATTAAGAACCCCGGTAGTTCAGCTACAGGTCTAATTCAATTCATTGAGAAGACAGCTAAAGGTCTAGGTACATCTACAGCAGAACTTGCTAAGATGAATAACGTAGAACAAATGGAGTATGTCAAGAGATACCTAGAGCCTTACAAAGGACGTATGAAAAACTTAGGTGATGTCTACATGGCTATCCACTGGCCAGCTGGTGTAGGTAAAGATGACAGTTATGTCATGTACCGTGATGGCTCCAAAGAGTACACAGCTAACCGTAACCTAGATGTGAGTGGTGACGGTACAGTAACTCGTGGTGAAGCTCTACAAAGAGTTAGACAGATGACAAGTGGTGGTAGAGGAGCACCTATCACTATGTCTGAACTACCAGATGCACCAGTCAGTGGCACAGCAGAGGTATCTCCTGTCAGTGTACCTACAGTTGATGTTGCACAGCCTGATGTTGTAGCTGGTCAAGCTGTATTACCTGAGCAAGATGCAGAAGCTGTAGCAGAAGCAGAAGCAGAGACTAAGGCTCCTGCTAGGACAACTACACCACCTGAGATTGAGGCTTTAATTGAAGCCTTAGGTGAACGTAGTCTTACAGATGAAGAAGCTCAACAGTTTAGAGAGTATATGAGCACATTCAAAGTAAATACCGGAGGTTAATATGATTACACCTGAGTGGCTCGACAAGTGGCGTATATGGCCTCGTCTAATTATAACCCTGTATGGTCTAGCTTTCTACCAAACAACTAACTGGTTTATGAACCTACCTGACCCCACCAATGCACAGGCTGGTTTTGTTTCTGTCATTGTTGGTGCTGGGGCTGGATTCTTTGGGATATACGTCAATGGTAAAAACAGTAGTAATACTTCTTCTGGTAGTAGGTCTTACTAGTGGTTGTAGTCAACTTAATCCTCTAGGCTTCCTGTCTAGTGGTGGTACTAACGTAGCTGCAAACACTCAGATAGGCAAGACTAACACTCAAACAGTTGGTACTACAAAGAACACTGAACAGAAGATAGTAGTAGAAACTTTAACTGGTGAAATTGAACAGTCTAACGATGATAATAAAGTTAGTACTGAGTCAGTAGATAACTTAACAATTAACGAAATCCCTCCATGGGTCATCCTCCTTCTAGTTCTTGGTTGGATGCTACCTACTCCTCAAGAGATGGGTAGAGGTCTTTTGAAACTAATAACACTAGGAAGATACCGTGGAAAACCAAACTGAATGGCACTTATCTAAATCTGTCCCTCTAACCTTTGTCGTGGCTATCTTCATTCAGACTGTATCGTTAGTGTGGTATGTGTCATCAATGGACAATGCTATCAAGAACAACGAGAAAGAACTGCTAAGGCAGGATGTACGTATCAATACACTAGAAGGTGTGGTACAAGCTCAAGCTCTTACTCTAGCTCGTATAGACGAGAACATAAAGTCCATTAGGGTTATGATGGAGAGAGTGGCCTACAAAGACGAAGCTAGGTAATGGACCCCCTTAGCTGTATAGCAGCTGCCAGTACAGCATACACAGCCCTCAAGAAAGGCTTTGCTGTGGGCAAGGAGCTATCCTCAATGGGTACTCAGCTTCAGCAGTGGTCAAAGGCTCTGAGTGATCTTGACTTTGCACATGAGCAAGCATCTAAGCCACCCATGTACAAGATGTTTTCTGACACACAATCTCAGGCACTAGAGGCTTGGTCAGCTAAACAACAGGCAACTCAGATGCGGGAGGAACTCCGTAGCCATATCAGTTTCGTGTATGGACCCTCAGCTTGGGATGAAATAGTACGCACTGAGGCTAGGATGCGTAAGGAACAACGAGAGTTAGTCTACAAGAAGAAAGAGTTTATCGACAACTGTATTAACTGGACGATAGGTATTCTTTTATTTCTCTCAGGTATAGCTGGTATTGCCTTGGTATTTTATTTTGTAGGCAAACAACAAGGAAAGTGGTAATGGCTAAAGTAGATAAGTCAAAGATGAAGTGCAACAAACCTAGAAGCACACCTAATCACCCTAAGAAGTCCCATGTTGTCAAAGCATGTGAGGGTGGCAAGGAGAAGATCATTAGGTTTGGACAACAAGGTGTGAAGGGTAGCCCTAAGGGATCAGCCCGTAACAAATCATTCAAAGCTCGTCATGCCAAGAACATTAAGAAGGGTAAGATGAGTGCAGCATACTGGGCAAATAAGGTGAAGTGGTAAAATGGCAGCTCCTACTCCTACAAACAGAGCATTGTATAGTCGTGTGAAGACTGAAGCTAAACGTAAATTCAAGGTTTGGCCTAGTGCTTATGCCTCAGCTTGGCTCACCCGTGAGTACAAGAAAAGGGGTGGTAAGTACAGTGGTACTACTGCAAACAAGGTGAGGAAGAAGTAATGGCTAAGGGTGTTAAACATTATTTAAGAGATGGTACAGAGCATAAAGGTGGTATGCACAAGATGCCAAATGGTCAGATGCATTCAGGTAAGACACACGGTAAAACCAGTAAACGTTTATACCACTTTAAAGACCTGAGTGCTACATCAAAGAAGAAGGCTAAGAAGTAATGGCTAAGGGAGGGCTAGGTAAGTGGTTTGGTGAGCAGTGGGTAGATGTCAAAACTGGTAAGCCATGTGGACGTAAGAGTGCTAAGAATAGTAAACGTCCTTATCCAGCTTGTAGGCCAAAGGCTGTGGCTGGTAGTATAAGTAAGAAAGAAGCTAGAAAGAAAACAGGACCAAAGAAAGTTAAGTGGTCCACAACTGCATCAGGAAAGAAAAGGAAATAACTATGCCATATGCAAAAGGAAAAGTTAAGCCATACAAGTCTAAGACTAAGACTCCAATGAAACCTAAGAAGAAAGTAATGAAGAAAAAGAATAAGAAGTAATAAAGTTAAAGCCCCAAGGAGAAATCCAAGGGGCTTTTCTTTTGGTGTTAGGCAGACTCAGGCCACCTATAACATACATAACCTTTAACTATATAACCATTAGTCTCTACAAACTTGAATCCATCAGGCATTGTACTGAGGCATCTCTCCTCTGAATCTAGTACCTCAGGAAAAGCTACCGATACACAACTTAGATCAACTGTACAGGCAAGTATTATTGCTGAAAACATATCATGTACTACCTTCCATCTCTTTGATTAGTCGATCTAAGTACCACCGAGCCTTACTCAAATCCTCTACTGGTTTACCTTTGTATCTGTATCGGTGCAGGTATTTCTTGCAGTTACCTTCTAAGTAACCCATGAACATGACTTGATCCATGTTGTCTTTCATGTAGTCAATACATTCTATCTGTCCATCACCGTAGTGTGCAGGTTTGTTTACTACATCTTCTGTCATAATATTACCAACTCAGCTTTTGTGTATGGGATGTGGAAGAACTTCTCACCTTTGACTATGTACCTACCCTTGGCTTCCCTCAGGCTTTTGTCAGTCAACAGAGTATCCTTTATGCGCCATGCTTGTTTGAAGTCAGGTCTAAAGATGTAGAAGTTAAGTACACCATCCTTATGTTTCTCCTTCAGTCTCTTCTTTCGTTCAGGTAGACGAACCTCAGCCCAGTGTGTAGGCCAATCACCTTTCCATGCTGTCTTAACCTCTGCCTCGTTGTAGTATGTGAGGCCGTTCTTCTCTGAGACTACATCTACGTTATAGTTCTCTTCATTGTTTACGATGGTGTGACCATGGCTACTAAGATAACCTGCTAAGGCTTTACGAGCTGGTTCATCATAGGCTTCATACAAAGCTTTACTGAATGGTCTCTTTACCATGTTCATACTGGTACACCATCAATTATATCTAGGAACTCTCTTAGATCAGTGTATCCCCCTATGTGTGTCCCATCAGATGAAAAGATTTGAGGTACAGTCTTGAGTTCTGTTTTCTTCATCATGGTAAGTATCCACCTAGAACTATCTGTCTCTATATTGTACTCAACGTAACTTATCCCTGCACCTTTCAAGAGAGCCTTGGCAGTATCACAGAAACTACATTGGTTACGAGTTAATATTGTGTACATGTTTAGTATCCTTGGTTAAGTGAGCAGTTTAGGCACATGCTCAGGTGTAGATTATTTACGATAACATGTCAATGATAATTGTCACAGCCACTGTTATTACTAATAGTTCAACCATGTTTTCTCCTTTCTTATATTAGGTCTACGATTTCACAACTATCTCCAGAGCAAGCCAAGGTTTGACTACCCGCAGTATTGTCTTCATTCTCATACTCAGATAACTTAGACCAATCAATACTTGTAGGCATAACGGAGGACAGCATATCATAGTCTGACTTACCACACTCTTGATAAGGTGCTTGCTGGTAGGTGTGCTCATGGTAAGGCAAGAAGGATACACCTGACATCTCATCAAAGTGTTTGTACACGAATGCACCTACCTCAAACCATTCATCCTTCTTGACGTTGATTGTTACAGAGGGTTTGTGTTCACACCAGTTACGTTGATAGGCAAGCCACATCTCTAGTTGCTCTACGGCTGTCATATCAGCTGTGACTACAGCCCCTTCAGGAGCCTTCTGTGGAAAACTAAACACAGTTGTTTGGTCAGGCTTCATTGCACAAGGTTCGTTAGGTATACCCTGATCATTCATGAACTGTGTCAGTGGGTCTTTGTTGTCACCCCTGACGGTACGGATGTAGTAACGAGAGTGACGAGCATGGATACCACTGGCTGAGTCAACGAGTTGGGAGACTGTTCCTGATGGCTTAACACAGGTGACAGCAGCAGATACAGGGATACCAAGTTTAGCAGCCCACTCAGCATTAGTATCAACAGCAACTTGTTTAAGGTGTGTAAGTGTCTTACTCAATCCTTTGTTACTCAAGGTCATTAGAGGATTGTCCATGATACCTGTCAGGGAGACACCAAGCAGACGTTCTTCTGCTGTGTTATCTGTCCACTGCTTACGTAGGTATGGGAACTTAGTGTAGGTTGATTGGATTGTACCTAAGATCGTAGCTAGACGTACCTTCTCCTCTAGTATTTCAATAGTATCCGTAGCTCGTACTACACACTCGGTTAGGTTACAGAATTGTGATGGACGTAGGATAATCTCAGAGCATGGATTTGTTCCGAACTCGTAGTTAGGATCACGACGTCCATTCTTTTCTGCCTGTGCTTTAGATGCCTGACGATTGAAGATACCTCGTTCACCACTACCACTCTCAACCAAGGCCATCCACTCACGCATGAAGGACACTGCATCAGGCTTCTCAGTGTAGCTCACAGAGTTATTAGCCAAGGCTCGTTGAGGTTCGTTCTCCCACCATTTACCTGACTTAGCATGACGCATACGGTCATCACTTAGATTAGACAGAGAGATCATAGCTGATCGACGTACACCACCTACAACAACTACCTCACCAATTTTACACATGATGTCATGGCACTCAATGGAAGATAGCTTACGGTTTTGTGCTTCTTTGAATGTATGAACAGTAAAGTTAAACAGATCAACCAGAGGTGCTGGACCTGAAGCACGTCCACCGAATGTCTTGAGTGGAGCACCAGCTGGACGAACCTTAGATACATCCCATGTAGGGATTTCACCACTGTACAGGAGTGCAATCAATTGACGAAGAGCCTTAGCCCAACCTTCCTTACTGTCCTTAACGACGATGTTAGTCTCACTGTCGAACAACTCAGGGACTTCAGGGAGCTTAGTAACGGACTGCCTCTCGACGGAGAAGCCAACACCAGTACCACAGAGCAAGATAAACATAGCCTCATCGAAGGATTTAAGGTCATCTACGGCTAGGTAACTACAGTTGTACATGCATGTGTTGTCTCGGTCAGCAGCTGGGCCAGCAGTCATAAGTGAACGCATAGAAGGCATGACCTCAAGGCCAAGGATAGCTTGCTCTAGTTTGTACTTAGTATCTGGGTCAACCATGTCTCGGATAATATTGACTGAGAAACGTGTGACAGTATCATCCCATGACTCACGTCCTGTACCATCGTAGTACTTAGCATACCGTGACTTATGGATGAAGGACTGGTAGTCTGTTGGTAGGTGGTTGTTCATGTGTCTTTACCTCTTTCCCTTTTATCTTCTTCTAACCACACCATACGGTCAATGTCACCTCTTGACAACCCTATGTCTTTTAGCTCTGCATCTGTCAATTTGTTAAGGGTTTTGATTGCTGCCCTATGTTCTGACCACATAACACAGTACCTCATAAACCGTACAAATATATTATTAACCCACCTAGTCTTCATCTGTTGTCTCCCGATCCTTGAAGGACACCACGGGATGCCCTGTCCTCTAGCTTGTCTACGTTTCTATGTATGACTTCTTGAAGATCACTACCAAAGTAATTAGCTATTGCTGTAGTGTAGAACAGGACATCACCTAGTTCCTTTACGATCTCTCCCTTCTTAATATTGGAGCCATCACGGATCATCTTCTTGGTCTTCTCTGCTACCTCACCTGCTTCACCTACTAGACCCAGTACATTCTCAATCAGTCTAGTCTCACCCTTTGTTAGTATCTTACCCTCAACAAAAGCAGAGTATTCTAGGGCAGAAAAATCACTCCCTTTAAAGGCATCAATATCGTCTTGGCTAATCATCCTTCTTCAATCCTTTTCCATTCTTTTATTTCTTCATCTAGGTTTATGTAGTCATCAAAGTTTATAAGACCTTCATCCAGTAAGAACTTAACTACGTACTCTTCTGTTATTTCATTCTCTTCTAGCAGGTGGAGTAGGCCGTAGTTTTCTACTAAGGCTTTTAGTTTAGATTCGAAGTCGAACATTTGTACTCAATCTCCACAGGTTCAGGGCTACGGTTAATTGTGTGGGTGTCTTTGTATGCATCAGAAAAGCTAGAGTAGTACACATCTACCTCTGCCCAAGAGTTATCTGGAAACAAACCAAGACAAATATTATAGCACATCCCACCTTCTTCTTCAAATGGTCCTTCTATAAATTTGTGTATTTTTATTGTTGTCATTTGAGCCACTCCTCAGGAATTAGTTTATCAGCATAAAGGAATCCGTTTTTGTCACACCACATTCCATAAGTTGTCTTCGATCCTTTGTTGATTTTAGCCCTAGAGTTACTGAATACAAAACGAATGTCAAGTTCTGGGTGTTGCTTTTTTATGAGTAGATGTTTCTTTCTGTCTGCTACAACAAACCTACCCTTGCTCTCTATGATGATGCCGTTAGGTAGTTCGAAGTCAGGGGTATATGTCCTGACCTCGTTGATAGCATACTTGATCTTCATCTCTTCATACTTGACTGGCACTGACAGAGACTTGAGTTGTTTAGAAATACGGTCCTCTAGTCCTGATCTGTAGCCGTACTTAAATCCTGCCTTCATGACTGAGGTACTCGTGGTTCGTTGACTACATCCACTAAGTGGAGTGGACCAGTGCTGTAAATGAAGGTCCGAGCCTCAGGCCAACACACCTTACGGAACTCACAGTAACTACAAGACATTGCTAACTTAGTGTTAGGGCTAGTCTTTGATTGAGGTATTGGAGGGATACGATCCTGAGGGATAGGGCCAGCTACCATCTCTTTAGCCTCTAACATCTCTTTCTCTTTAATCTTCAACTCATCTTCAAAGTCGTAGACATCTAAGCAGATGTGTCCGTTTACTTTGTCGATAACTAGGAAGGCTCCAGCTGTCTTGTTGGTAACCAGAGGATCATCCTTAGCTGCATACACATAGGACGATAGCTGAGAGATATAACCAAAGGGATCGTCCTCTCGTAGGTTACCTTCCTTGAACTTCTTGAAGGCAAAGGGAGAGGCTGACTTGACGTCTACAGTCATACCATCAATCACTGCATCTCGGTGTCCTTTAATACCATGTACATTCAGACGATCCTGTTGACCTTTAACATCATGACCTGCTGCAATGGCAAGGGTCAGTGCTAACTCTTCGATCATGTCACCAAAGAAGAACTTGAGAAGAGTATTGGGTTGTAATTCCTCAGCATCTTTAGTCTGGTTGATCTTGTACCAGAGTTTACGTTTACAGGGTGTACCAATGGAAGACAGAGAAAGATAACCTCTTGGCTCCTGACGTTTACTGAAACGTTGGTTTGCTACCAATGCAATCCCTTGACCCATTATTGAACCAAGTGTTCCATCCCAACCACCCTTACCTTCGATCACATTGTACATGTCTTCTACTAATGTTCTAATTTCTTTTGTCATTACTACTCTCCTCTACTAAAATCTAATCTGAACACACCCTCAGGTGAATGGTAAGCAGTCATCAGGTCAACCCATTGTTGGTAGCTCATAAATACCATCTGATGTTCATTAAGTCTCTCATCAAATTGTCTGAGGTAGATTGTACCATCATCTACAAGAGCCATCTCGACATCCTCGAACCTGTCCTCTTGGTCTAGTGTAGTAATCACAGAGGCATCAGACTCAAACTCTACTGTGAACATAACAAAGCCTTCCAAGAAACAGGGAACAACTCCTCCATCTTCTCACTGA
>Ga0181401_1000388_pt1 | contig 18421 bp, 11 predicted proteins | sample 24SPOviralmetaG_FD_130130 | JGI IMG/M metagenome (GOLD analysis project Ga0181401, IMG submission 130130) | Marine viral communities from the oligotrophic San Pedro Time Series (SPOT) site, San Pedro Channel, CA, USA - 24 SPOT_SRF_2011-07-20 | ecosystem: Environmental > Aquatic > Marine > Strait...
ATAGTCTTGATGAAAAGCTTTAGCATCTAGCTTTTTATTTACAGAATTCATGTATTGTGATAGCCTAGTATCTAATACTCTTTCTTTTGCAACGTCTAGATTATCTTGACCTGTTGCTCTAGCATCTGCACTTAGACCTACTCCTGAGCCCGCTTTAAAAACACCACCTTCTACGTCTTTTCTAAATTCATCAACAAACCCATTTTTAGACAACCAACCTTGAAAGTCAGAAACATTAACTCCTAGACTGTTTAGCTCGCTTGCATTATAATATTTTCTAACAAAAGTATTATCACTTTTTTGATTATAGTATAAGTTTGTTTTATCAGGATCGATGTCAAGGTCAAGTAGCTGTACTTTATCTTCTACATCTTCTTCAAGCGTTAGCTTTGGCTCTATACTTCCACCAGACTTCCAAGTTTTGTAAAGATCATACTCTTCTTGACCACTGAACATAGTTTCGTCAGGCGTGCTGTTAGCTTTTGAAGCAAAGAAATCAGCTCTTTTAACTCTCTGTATTTGAGCTTCTTCTTCTTTGTCGAACTGCTCATCAACCTCTTCTCTATAAGCAGACATTGGCTTAGCGTATGTTAGATCGAAAGCGCTAGGATCAAAAGCTGTAAGCTCTTTCCAATCTTTAGTCTCGCCAGGTGGCGGTTCGTTATTTACGTTGATTAAATTTTCTTCCTCTGGATTCATATTTTATATTAAATAACTATTATAAATTAACCTAGCTTAGGTAATCCTACGTTAGCATCTTTTTCTTTAGCTTCTTTAGCTGCTTGGTTTCTAGTCTTAGTTTTCAGTTTTTCATACTCCTCCGTGCTAGGCACAAGTTCTGGATCTATTGCCGAGAACGGAACATCTTCGCTTGATGGTGTTTCTGTTGCAGATTTAACTTGCGCCCTGTTAGGATCGTTAAATCGCATGCCTGATTTATATTCTTCTAAGGTTAATACTAGGGAAGGATATTGGCCAACAGCATAAGGATCTCTTCTATAGCCTGTTATTTCACCAAATTCGTTCTTAATAGGAACCATAGAGTAATACTTGTTAGATACTGTACCTCCTCTTTCTTCGCGTCCTTTTGAAGCGGCTGCGCCTTGTACAGAGTTTTCAATAACAGCATCCATGTATATATCTGCCACTAACTTAGTTAACCCATCACCACTTAATGATCCTTCGTTGTATCTTTTTAAGTTTTCAGCTATTATAGGATTTTCTATCATCTTTGTGTCCCCTACGATACCATCGTGTATTATAGACATTAGTGAGTTTCTACCTCCTTTTTTTATTTGATTTATTAAGTTATTTTTATCTCTATTGAAATTTGCATCACCATCACTTATAACTATACCTTTAGAAAAGCCATTGTTGTACGCATTCTCAGCTATCTTCTCCATGCTAGTGGCAATTCCAAAAGCAACGTTTTCATATCCTGGCAATTCATTAAGCTTTCTTTCTCCATCATCACCAACAAAACCAATATTACCAAGCTCATCTATGCTTATAGGATACTCTTCGTTATATACGCCTCTAAGAAGATTAACGTTAGCTTGGTTTTCTATAGATAAAGAAGTTCTATCTTCATTTATGTCTTTAGTTAATTCTTTTTTATTAGCTCCATATATATCAAACTGATTCTTAAGGTTCTTCATAGAGTTAGATATACCACTCATTTGGTTTTGTATCTCTAAGTAATCAGCTGTTCCAACCTCATAGTCCATGAGTTGATTGCCTAAGTTAACATAATCCATTTTTTTATTCATCAAAAACTCTTGTATATTACCTCTATATACCTCTGGTATTGCTGCCAAGTCCATGTTAGGAGGAAGATTATTTAGATACTTCTCTAATTTAATTTCATAGTTATTCTTTACAGAGCCTACAGGGTTAGTCGTAGGAACGGTGCCCGCTTTCGTAGCCATCATCAAGCCTTGGTTGAACGCGGCTCCAACGTCTACAAATCTTCCGTATATATTGCCCTGCTGGGCTTGAGCTAAAGCTCTATCATTTCCTGCTGTTGATCTTTTATTTCTCATGGGTTGTCTTCTTTAAAAGCGTTGTCACCAAAATATTGACTAGCTCCTCCGGCTAGTTGACCAACGCCACTCATTATTGCTTGTGTTGCTTGCTGTCTAGCTTGCTGAGCTGCACCTAATCTAGCTGCGCCCATACCCATTAGTGTATCTATTTTTCTTTGCTCCATATTTCTAGAAAGCATATCTCCTTGTCTTTCCATAGATTGTATTTGGCCAGCTTGACCTGCTGCAGCCATTTGGTTTTGTCTTTCTTGCTGAGCTATATTTGCTGAAGCTGCTTGCGTTGCTTGTGCTTGTTGGTTTGCCATCACCTGTGCTAATGAAGCTATGCCTGCTCCACCAGCTGCTCCAGCCATTTGATTCATTATATTTGCTTGGCCTTGCGCTTGCTGTTGTGACGCGAACTCTGCCGCTTGTTGATTTACAGTTAGATCTTCGTATGTATTTTGCATATTAGCGTATGGATTAGAAGTATCAGTTGCTTCAAACTGAGCTCTATATTTATCAAACTCTGCTTGAGCATCTCTTTCTTCTTGTCTTCTACGCTTACTACCGATTATACCACTAGCTATACTAGTAAGTCCTCCGGCGACATTTCCTATTTGGCCTAATAGTGGGTCAAATTTTAGTGGTGATTCTGTACTCATTTTATTCTAATATCTATATAGTTACACATTATTTACTACTTTCAAATATCTCAGATCCCATAGCAAATATCTCCGCTTTCTCTGTTGAATTATTTTTAACTTCTACTTCTGCATAATATCCTAGCAAGCTGGCCATGTTAGCTCTATTATCTTTACTAAAAAATAAAAAATCTTCATCAGTTGGAAGAGGTTGACTATTTGGTACGTCACAAACTATTGTTTTGTTTGGGAAGTTAACAGCTACTATAGGTCCTAATTTTACCGCGGTGTCAGCAAAGTCAACTGTATTAGAATTAGCTAAAGGATAACCGCTAGTGTCTGCGTAATAAGCCACGTCGTTAGTTCCTGGCTGAATAGCTTGATTAAGTGGGTGTGATAATGTAAATGTTATATTCGGCATGTTATCTTTTTAATATATTTGTTTTTATAAATCTGGAGCTACTTCACCATAGTCAGCCTCTATATCATCTATGCTTTTATATTGCTGACTTAGTTGATGTATTACTGCAGCTGATAGCAAGTACTCTTGGCCAGCGTTTAAGCTTGTTAAAGTACCATTAAAATCTACAATAACTTCAAAGTTAGATATCGTTAGCTTTCTATATATACTTGCGCCATTAGTCAAAGAAACTGTAGGTGCGTTATGTATAGATATTTGAGCGTTTGCCAACTCAGGGCTTACTCTAGTCCTTCCAATCAGTGTTTGGTAGTCACTAGTGTCGTATGAAGCCGGTAGTTTATCTTCTGCTACTAAAAAAGCTCCAGACACACTAAACTTAACATGCGTAGTGCTTGTCGTAATATTACTATTTACATAAGACACTTCGCTATCATTAGAAACTAACATTGTCTGTGAAAAAGCTAAATCTTCTACGTAACCTACTTCTGAAGCTATGTCATTTAAGAAATTTTTAAGTGCATGAGTCATGCCAATAGATATATCTAGCGTGACTACACTTGTTTGGTCAGTAGTAAAAGCAAAAGTATCTAAGTTATGGGCAATGCTCATGTTATAGTCTCCCCATTTTTCAACAGTTAATCCACTGCCAGACAAATACAGCTTACTTCTATCAACCGGTGGCGCTGAAATTGCAGTTACGTTTTGATGATTCTCTTCTCCTGCAACTACATCTAAAGTTTCGAGTATTTCTATAGTTTGACTTTTATATATAGGTGTTGCGTCTGTTGTGAAAAACTTTATTTTAAAAAAATGATTACTATTTGCAATAGTAAATGCGCTTTTAAAGCTTTCAGCGCTAAAAGGCGTCTTGTTAGTCAAAGCGGTTCTTTGCTCCAAAGTTAAAACTATAGCGGTGTCCGGCTCATGAGCTTCAGCGTGAGCATGGCTATCATGTCCAGTAGATTGTATTTCGCCTGCAAAAAATCCATCAGAAGTAGCTTTTAGTTGAGCACTAATTGCTGGATCAGATGTTTTACCGCCTTGCAGATTCTTCGTTATATTTTGATCTGTAAGATTGAAATAATTATAACCGTTTGGTAAATGAAAATCTACATTATCACCAATAACAGCTTCATAATAATATATATCATACTCAACGTCTCCTTCTGAATCTTTTCTTCCGTAAGGTTTTTCAACACCTCTAGATTTTTTATCAAAATCAAAATATTCTAAAACTGTACTAGTCAAAGACCTAGAAGTGCTAGTTGTAGCTTCTATATATATATCATCTTTTCTAACAATGTCAAAAGTTATAACATCAGGGTTTGAAGAAGTATCTATGTCAGGTGCGTTCGGATCTATAGTTGTTCCAGCTTCTGGTATTATAGTAATCCTATATGCAATATCATCAATATCTTCAGGTATTACTATTTTTCTTGTAAAAAAACCATCATCACTTATAGCTTTAGGATCGTTTGATGCTATATAATTACCACTATTATCAATCTCTGAAGGATATGTAATATTGGATCCACTAGCATAAAAAGCATCGGCTATAGTTTCTAAAGTATTGTCAAACACGTATTCAGCATCTGTAGAATCTACTGTAAAAACTGGAGGGTCGTAATTGTAGTCTAGCGTACCTCTTTCTAGTTTAATTCTAAACTCAGCACCACTGTCTCCATATATACGTAGATCTCTTGACATAGGCCCTACGCCTAGATCAGATTTATTCATTTCGTAGCTATAAATATTTAAGCTAGCTACAGGTATGTCAGCACCGGCGCCTGAAAAAGTTATAACATCGCCAGACCTATCTGTGCTGATTAAGCTTGTTTTCACTGTGTATGCTACTTGTGTCAATCTATTGTTACTATCAAAAGTTTCTTCAGATGATATGTCATAATCTTCGTCGAGAACTACTTCGGTAGAATTAGTAACCACTGCAGTCGGCTTTATGTTTAGAAAATCTCCACTAGTTGCAGCTATAGTCATATTCATAACAACAACGCTTTTTCCTGGACTATCGTATACGTAAAAATCATCAATTGCGGCAGAAGAAGCATAATCAACTACGTTAGATGCTACAAATGTGCATTTTGTAGGAGAGCTTGGTACAACAAAAGTGCCTTGTAATTTTACTGGTGTAAGATAATCTATAGTTGCTTCACCGCTAGGTTCTATGTCTAAAATTACACTTTCGTTAAATATATAAGCGTTGTCAAAATCTACAGTAACTATCACTTTGTTACTAGGCGTATACGCACCGTCATTCTGAGGTCCGCCAGAGGTTTCGCTGTCTGTTAAGGTTATGCTGTTTATTTGTGGAAAACTAGAATAATCTCCAGCGATAAAGTCTCTAGCGGCAACTACATAACCTGAATCAGGTACTATTTCTAATGTAATGTTAGGTGCATTGCTCCCTCCAGACGATATAGTGATCGCCTCTTTTTCCATGCTACAATTTATTAATGCCATATTATTGTACTATTATTTCTATTTCTCTATCTTCTGTCTCTGATATACTGCTTATATATCCTAATCCTTGAACAGAGTATTCTCTTGTGTCTAGCTTCACACCGTCAACAGTTTCTACTCCTAGTATGTTGTAAAACCACTTACCTTCTTTATCCTTAAATGTTTTAACTTGTCCACTTTGTAAGTCAGACTCTATAGAATCTACCCACCAACCACTCTTAGCTAACCTGTTTTCAAACTTATTATCAGTGTCAGGATTGTCAACAAATACTCTAGCTTGAGATCCTTCATAATTTAATGTTTTAAAAGATTTTACAGATCCCGGCGCGTCGTTAAATATAAACTTAACTGATGAGTCATACTGCTGTCCATAGAAGTTATTTCTAGTTTCATTAGTGTGAGACCAAATTTCTCCATTTTTAAAAGTATAATATATATTGTTTAATGATAAACCTGACTCTTGTACGAAACTCTTCCTAGTATTCCAGCCGTTTACGTCTTCTTTAAATGAAACAGTGTCATTATATTGTGATAAATTTATTGGCTTACCTTTATTGTCTTTAGAGTTTACACCGCCTGTTAAAGTAAGGTTGTATTCGTCTTTATTCTCATCGTAACTACCTATAGCTCTTATGTTAGACACAGACAGCTTATCTCTAAAGTAATCTTCCATGCCATATTTAGATATAGGAGTCAAACCATTACCTGATAGTCTAAGTATAACACCTCTATTTTTATCAGAAAAATATGCTCTGTTTCCGTATCTAGAATATGATTCTGGGTTTTTACTTATACCATAATCACCAGCATAAGGCTGTATTGCACCCAACACTCTGTTTGTAGCGACTAAATTTGTACTTCCATCAGCATTAAACAAGGCGTCTCTATCAGATAAAACTTTAACAACGTTATCTTCTAAATAAACGTCTAGATCTCCTAATCTAAATTGCATAAGCTGTATAGATCCATACGAAGGATTTATAGATTTAGTTATTTTCTCAGCTTGTATAAATTGATTAAGATTATTTACGCCTGACGTTGAGTTATATATTCCAGAGTATATAATGTCAGATTTTTTTCTTACTTCTTTGTATTGACCTTCTAGTGGCGCTGAAGCTCTAACACCTTTGCCTAACGTAGCCGCATTAAAATCATCTCTAATTCTATCTGACTCAACTCCATTTCCAAAAGAAAAACAATTAGAATATTTTAAACCTTGAGGATCGCCAAATGCGTCCTTGCTATAAGCTCCACTTGCTTCATAATATATGTCTAACTCAGCAACCTCTAGAGGCTCTGTTTCAAAAACAGCAGGATTTGTAGACGTAAATTCGCTTGTTTCTTCTCTAAATTCATTTATAAATTGAAGTTTAGTAAACGCAGAATCAGGTGGATAATATCTATCGTTATCTATTTTTCCACCATCTTCTGCAGGCGACCAATCAATTTCTTTGTCTAAAGCCAAAGTGTATGATATGACCCTATTCAACGGATCGATACTGCCAGCTACAGCATGATAGTGGACGCAAACCTCTTCTATTGTGTATATATTTTTTTCGTTTCTAGGCGCGTCTGAAAATCTAAATTTTTTTCCTAGTGTCATTAAGTTTGAAACAAAACCCGCAAGCTCAGGTTTAAACTCTAAAAATCTATTCCACTGGTCTTCACTGTAGCGACTTGTGACCTCGCCCCAGCCATGATAAGCTATTTCAATTATTTTTTTGCCTTTTTTAACTCCTCTTCCAGGAACCACAACTCTTGAGTTATTTGAGCTAGAGCTGTTGTCTTCTTTTATTACTCCATTTTCTCTAAAGAAATCAATATTTGTAGAATTAGATAGCCTACTACGGATCAGGTTTTTATGGTTATGACTATGTATAAGCCACCCGCCTCCACGATTCTTTTCCACGAGCCGACGTTGATTATTTTCGTCATACTCGTATTGGTACTTGAATATATTCCAAGCACCTCCAAAACTCTGAAGAGTTGTCATTCGTTGCTCACTGTTTACTAATATTTGAGAAGGTATGTCGTTAGTACTTATTAAACTCTTTTCTAAAACTACATCTCTTTGTAATTTAGTATAAAATCTTCCTTGAAACTCTGGCTTGAACTTAGTTACTTTTTGAAAAATTTCTATAGATATTATACCGTCATCTGCATCATATTCACCTATCCATAATACATCTTCTAGGTCTAAGTCTTCCTCTAGGTTCAACCTATACACGCCGTTAGGGTTGAAATGCGCAAAGTATTGTATACTAGCTATGTCATAGTTTTTAGTTTTATTATCAACGGAAAAAATAACTATATTTAAATCGCTTAGCTGGTGGACGGGCTTGCCAGAAGACACTTCGTTACCAACTCCTCCGTATATTTTTTGCCAATCATCAGCTTTTATGTCTATAAATTTATTACCTGATAGCGGATAACCCTCAGAAGTTCCAAATATAGTACCTGTACCTCCAGACTGTAGTTTTCTAGATAATACTCCTTTAGATAAATTTTCTTGTTTTATGAAGTCTGGCGCTTCATTTTCTATAGCTAAAACTTTGTATTTAGCTTCATCTTCTACGTAATTGTCAGAGTCGTGCTGTTTTTTTATAGTCAAAAATGTTTCTTCGTTGATTTTGTTTCTATCTGAGCTTGAAAAAGCAACCCACACGTTTCCGTCTTCAGCAGGATAATGCCTATCCATCGCGATGTTGTAATACGGCTGAGATGTTTCTTTTATATAATACTTAAAAGTCTCCATACCATCTGGCATTCCAGCTGGGCTGTCTATGCGAACTCTAAAATTATTTTTTGTAACCGAAAAACCTTTGTTCAAGGTTATAGAGCCTGTCTTGTTTGTTATGACCGGAGTTTCTCTTCCATACTTGTCTCTAAATACTACGCCTAGTTGGTACGTTCTTTGAGACTTTATAGAGTTGCTAGGCCTATCTTTTCTAGCTTCGCTACCTATAACATTTACACCAAACTTTATAGATATATCTTTTCCTTCGTATTTTAGGTTATAATTTTCTAAATAATTACCAAACATCAACCTATTTCCCGATACAGAGACAGCTTTGGCTTTTCTAGGCACGTTATCATATGGCCTAAGTATTTGGTTAGATGGTATTACTTTATATATAGTCTCAGACGTAATTTCAAGCTTACCAAAATATATATCAGGATAAGCTCCTATATCGTGAAACTCGGAGTTTGTATCTGTTGCGTCTATACTTTCAACGACATATATATTATTAGATACAGAGTCTTTGTAAAGTATATCTACTTCCACAACTCCATACGGTACAGATGTAGGAATAGCCCAATCAACTATCTCTAACTTCCTAAGCTGATTAACCATTCCTAAGTTATACCCTTTTCTATGGTCATAATCGAAACTTTCGCCAATAAATGCAACTTCACTAAAAGGCGAAATAGTAGAGTATTCCCCGTCCTTGTATTTATACCTATAAGCAAACCTAACAAACTTAGTTTCAAACATAGCTGGCTTTTGTATTAATTGAACTTCCCAATTCTGCAAACCTTGCTCTACATTTATATCTATAGCGTCTATGTTTATTTTAAATATTTTAGGATACGCTGGATCTACTTCTAAAACTGAAACAATTATTTCAGAATCATTACTAGCATCTTCATTATCCTTGTTAAGTAAAGTTATTTTTAACTTATCTCCTACTCTAAAGTCAGGTGTTGTTCCAGATATTATTATCTCACTGTCTGGTGCATTAGGTAGAGGTCTGTTATTACCAGAATCTGCAACTCCATCACCATCTTGATCTGCATACTCTCCAGTAGGAACCGTTTTGTGTGTGCTGTCAACGTTGTCAAAAAAAGTAAAAGCCTTGTTGAGTAGAGTTCCAGATATAGGCCCACTTCTAGTAGTGTTAGACATTCTTAAATTGGGAGCTATTGATGGGCCTTCTTTTATAACTGTACAATGTTTTTCTTCAAAGTTGCCACCATCTACCTGTGTATGTGTCCACAAGCCATTAGTGTACTCTCTCCAGTCTGAAACTTTTATCATTTTTGGCTCTGAATTATCGTCAGTCCAAATCAAAAAATCATCCAATATTTCTATGCCAGTTATTAAGTTCTCTCTATCAAACCCTAAAACTCTTCTTGTGTCTACTATAATTGGGTTGGCTTCGCTTTCTAGTTGGTTAAACTCTATTATAATACTTTTTTCTCTAGAAACTACAAACCAATATATACACTCAGTTTCGTCTCTTCTTATAGATCCTACTACTTGTGGTGATGTACCTAAATTACCTATAATACTGCTAACGTACGGAAGTTCATTACCTAGTATGTTCTGTAGCGCACCAACATCAGCCCCTTCAGAAGTAGACACTTGAACATTTAACGCATCCCTATACTTTCCGTTAGGCAATAGTCTCTCATCGAGGTCTTTGTTCATAGCGCCTCCGCTAAACGTTCTTTTCAATTCTGCCATACTTAGTGCTTAATTATTTTAGATTTGTTTTTCATTATAAGATTTATCTCTTCTATTTTAAGATTAGATAATCTTAATTTAGCTTGTCTTAGAGCTGCTCTTTTTTCTTTTTTGAATCTAGCTACTACATACTCAGGCGTACCTATTCTAGTAGCAAGTATGGCATGTGCTACATACTTATATATCGCCTCTTCAGCGAACTTATGCACTCGCATCTCATCTTCAGTTCCAAGACCGTCGCTTATATATTTTATTGTTATTGTTTCGCCAACTAAGTTAGATGTAAAGAAAACATAACCGCTATTATTGTCTATGAAAAACGATCCATTTGATTGAGCCATTTCTGGAGTTAATCCATATCTTCTACCTTGCGCTAAACTAGCATCTACATCAGGTCTAGTTGTGCTAGTTAAATCTTCATTAGTTGCTTGACTAGTTTTAAAATCTTGCCACGTATCTGAGTCTAGTGCTTTTAGCAAAGTGCCATCATCATCAAAAATATAGTCTTGATTACTATCTTGAAGCAAAGCATTAGGGTTGCTAGTTTTTCTAGCTGGATACAATATTTTCTCTATACCATCGTTGTCTTTTATAGAAAACTGCACATAGTTTACATAATCATGCGGTAGTTTTATTTTTAAAGAAGGTGGTAGTTCTAGTTCTTGTGACTTTTCAGATTTTAAAGTGTCATAGCTAAACTCTTGTATTGCTCTTTGTATGTGGAAGTTAATGTCTGGTATTTTAATTTTAGATATTATTTTACCTTCACCAACATAAGCTACTCTAAAATTGTTAGCTAAATCATCTATAGATACATACTGATAACTACCTAACTTATCTTGAACAGTTATTTGTTTTACTAATATAGTAGCTCCATCAGCTGGTGCAACATTAAAAGTTACAGTGCCAGCGGCATAAGCGTAAGTGTTGCTATTCTGCTCCTCTCCGTCAACAAAAACCTCAATGTCGGCTTCTAGCTCAGGAGCTGGACTAAAAGTCAATAAGAAAGCAACTGTAACGCCATCTCCGGTGAACGTCTGACTGTTGTCGTAATACTGTTGTTGTGTTCCTTTAAATAGTGCCATTTATTATTGTTTTTCTTGTTGAATATTTTTAGCGTCTTCAGCAGCTGCTATTTGATATAGTTGTGGTTCTTTCATTACTATTCCAGCCAATGTTAGTATTTTTAAAACTAACTCGGTTTCTTCTGATGGATGCAATTGAAAGTTTATAGATGCAGCTGGATTATATAGAGCTTCGTTGTTTATCATAGTATAACCCCAATAAACGTCTAGAGGCTTTGCTATATAATTCATACTTAAATTATCTGCTTCTACTGGTAATACAGTGATTTGATCTTGGTGGACTATGAATACAGGTCGTTTAACTGTTGGAGCAGTTAATGGTGAATTTATATAATACCTTAATTCATTAGGATTTAACTTTTCGGCTTCAAACTTAGTTTGTACACCATTTACGGTTTCTTGATGATACACAGCGCCTAGCTTGTGCACACCTAGATCTGATAGCGTACCTGCGCCTATTGGTGAATTGTACACTTCGAATATACCTATTTTTTCTTCGAGCATGTCGACAGCGTCGGAATGAATAGTATCATTGCCTGGTAATCTTAAAAATTGATTAAGATCATAAAAATACTGCTCGAATATATCTAATTGAGCTTGATTTGCAAGAGTGTTAAATTCTTGCGGAGTTATATAGCCTCTCTGTTCTTTATTAGCTATAGCTAAAACTCTTAGATAAACTGTATTTATATTTACTGCCATAATTTCTTTTTATATAGTTTGTGGCCACCTACAAAGATGACCACATCCTATAAGTGACTAATTATTTTAATCGTTTTTCTATGTTTTTGAAAACTTCCATACCTTCGTCGGTTTTGAACCAAGCTGCTAGTGCAGAGTAAGGATGTTCGTCAAATGGTACTGACATAAGTTTTCTATCTGTTTCACCATAAGTAAATACTCTTTGGTCTGAAGATAGTCTTATAATACCTTGGTTAGTAGCTTTTACGCCTATGTTTCTAAGCTCTACATTTTCGTCTTGAGCTAATTCAATAAATAGCATAGGATTTCTTTTGGCGAATACTAAAACGTCTCTTTTTAGCTCGCTGCTACTTAATGCATCTACTTTTGAACCATACTCAACTCTTAATATAGCTTCAATTTGCTCTATGTCTAATTGTTTAGCTAAAATTAGAGCTTCTATTTCCATTTCAATGTAATCAAGTTCGTTTTCTGACTCTTGAACTGGGTTGTATTCGTAGAACATTTGGCCTCTTAAAGGGTGATATAGAGATAGCAGTTTTTGAAGAGCTACTTGTTGTTTTGGTACAAATAGTTGACCATCTCTAAAAGCTATCCTACCTAAAGTGGCTTCACCTTTTTGTTCGTCTACAAAAGGAGAGTTCATGTTTGTAGCATATCTTAACTCTCTTTGAATTCCTTGTTCTTCATCAAACCATAATAATGGTCTTTTAGCGCTATGTTTAGATAGTATAGTGAATAACAAAGGTCTTTTGTCTCCTGTTAAAAAGTAAGCTCTATCCCTTATTTCCCACTTAGGTTTTTTAGGTTTTTCTATTACTTGCTTTGGAGCTGTAATAACTTCTTGTTCTATAAAAGCCTCAGCTTTCGGTGCAGCCTTGGCCGCTTTTGTTTTTTTAGTTGTCATGATATAATATAATTTAAAAAATTTAAAGAGTAAATATTACCCCCGTTATTAATACGAGGGTAATTATTTACATTAGTTTTACTACTATACTTGAGTAGATTTCAATAATACGAAGTTGTTAGCAGCTTGTACGCATAGTGCTCTTTCAGATAAGAAATGAACATTCATTTCATCTGCAGCGCTAGTGTAGTTTCCACCAACTGAACCAGTAATCCAAGACTTCATCTTACGATCATCAGCTTCAGAAGCTCGGTAACGAATATGCAAGAATGGTCTAGCGATATTTTTACCTAAATTCTGATCGTAAACAGTTGAAGTACCTGCTGGTACAATAATACCATCTATATCATCGATTAATCCTCGAGTAGTAGAATCGTTTAAGTATTTCCAGTCAGTTTTGTAGAAGTCATAAGAACCTCTTCTAAAACCAGAGAAACCTAGATTTAAAGCCATATCTTCAGAGTTGTTGAATACTCCGTAAGAAGTACCACCAGTTCCGTAAGAATTTTGAGCAGCTAGCATGTTGTCGATAGATAAAGAAGTAGCTCTATCCAAGAACATCATGTTCTCTTCAATTGATCCTTGCTTGTCTAACTCAGCTAAGATTTCATCAAATTCAAAAAGACCAGCTCCTGAAGGAGCACCAAAGTTAGCATCGTTGTAGATTAGACCTCTTGTTTCAACAGCTTCGAATAAACCTTCGCTGCCTCCGAAACCTGCAGCTCCAGCAGAACCAGCAGTGTTTCCTGTGTCTTTAACAGCCTCAACCATCGCCATTTCTAATTGATCTTCGAAACGTAGACGAGCTTCGTGCTCAGACTTCAAATACCATAAGTATCCAGAAGCACCATTTTCACTAGTTACTTCAACCCAACCTATTTGAGCAGTATCAGAACCATTTACTGTATACTTGTCTCTAAGTATAATAGGCTTGTTGCTGAAAGAAGTAAATTGAGCATCTACAGATTTTCCTCCGTCTAGGCTACCTTTTTTAAACTCAGATCCATACACGAACAACTTGATAGTACCGGTAACAGCAGTAGTCGACAATCCATCTAGATTACCAGCGCCATAAGGTGCCACCGTTACGTTTGCTCCAGCCACAGAATCAACTCTTGCTTTGACTACTGAAAAACCATTTGCTAGTATAACAGTTGCCCCGTCAGGTATCAATGCAGCGTCAGCTGCGGAGTTCATAGTAACTACAACAGTAGGTGTAGCAGCAATAGAGCAATTGTCGAAAGCTACGTGTAATCTTCCTTGCTCACTCCAAACAACTTGATCAGATGACATAGGCATCTCAGCGCCTACCATACGTAAAAATCCGCTTACAGTTCTGTTTCCAAAACGCTCAACTTCTTTTTCGTATACATCTGGTAAAAATTGTTTTGTAAAATCCATATCCGCTAAGGATAGGTAATTGTCTCCAAATAGTCCTTGAGTTGGACGTGGAGTTAGGGTGTTTAAATTAGCACCCGTGTTTGAAATTCCCATAATTTTGTTTTTTTATTTTTTTAATGTTTAAGTAATTCTGTTTGATCTATTTTGACCAATTTTAATTTTAAAATCAGAAGATGAATCACCCGATATAGACTTATACTTTGTGCTACTTGGCGTGCCTTCACTAGATAAAGTACCTCTTGGCGACATGTCGACATTCTTTGCCTTTGACATACTTTCTTTTAGCGCGTCAGCTTTACCTTGTTGGTAGAAGTGATTAGCTACTACATCTGGATTCATTGCAGTAAACAAAGACTTGTGATAACCTTTAGCGTCTTCCATTTTGTTAGTTTCTTTATTAAGAAACTTATTTACAAAATTTCCAATATCCATCTGGTTATCTTTAATCGCATCAGCGTCTTTAACATTGAGTCTAAATCTCTTTTCCCCTACTTTGTATTCAAAACCTTTGAATTCATTAGAGAAAACCTCATTAGTCTTTTTCTTAAAAAACTTAGCGTTGTCCTCGGCCACTGTCTGATTTTTATTGTATCGACTGAAAAAATCCATAGCTTTCTGTTGTTCAGGGTTTAATCTAGAACCTGCTTTGATTTCATCATAGTATTTAGACTTTAACCCGTCTAGGTGGTTTTTAGCATCTGCAACTTGCTCTTTTAATGCCAATTTCTTTCTTCTTATATCTCGATCTTCATCAAGGTCCTCGTCCCAAGAATACAAATCTTCCATTAAGAAAGATCTTTCTTCGTCGTTCAAGTGAGGTTTAGTTTGCTTTAAATACTCGCTCAATAAATCATTATCACTCATTTTTGAGTAATCTTTATTCAATTGAACATAATCTTCTAAACTTCCTCCAGTTTCGTCCATGAAGTCAACTACTTTTTGAATGTTTTCTGGCAGCTGAACACCTTGCTCTTCTGCTTTTTCAATAGCTTCCTCAATGTCTTCTTCTAGCTTATCTGCTACTTCTGTAACCTCTTCTAAAGCAATCTCTTTTACAGGACTTTCTTCTATAGGTTGTTCTTCCAACACTTCTTCTACAGCTTGCTCTTCTGTTTCAGCTTTAACTTCTGGTTCTACGGTAGTTTCTTCAGTAGTTTCTTCAGTAGGTTTTTCTTGGAAATCCCTTAAATCTAACCTAGCTATCCCATCATCAATTTTTTCTTCTTGCTGAGGTTTAACTGGTTCTTCTACAGCAGCGACTTCTACTGCCTGTTCTTCTTTTTTGTCTACGATCTCTTCGACCTTTTCGACTTTCTTTTTTTTAGCCATAATAAAATATTATAAAATTGTAAAATTGTAAAATTGTTTTGCTTATCTTGGATCAAAAGCATTGAATCCAAAACCACCACCCATTATATCATTACCTGACGACTCAAAGTTTTTAGGTGGAGTTTCTTTTTTTCTTTGATCTATTAATTCAGATTGCTGCGTAGCTTGAATTTTAGTTCTTTCGTCTTTACGATCTTCTTTTTGTTTTTCGCGCTCTTTAAGTATTTCAGTTTCCATTTGTTTCAACTGCATATTTATCTGAAACTCATGATTCATCAAGTCTTTCTTAAGCATGGCTTCCTGCTGCATTTTTTGCATTTCCATTTGCATCTTGCCTTGCTCTACCTGCATATTGGTTTGAGCCATTACTTGATTTTTCTGCATTTCAGCTTGAGCAGCCACTTGCTGTGCTTGTGCGTTTGCTTGGGCTTGAGCTTGAATATTTTGCTGCTGCATTAACTGATCTTGCTGCTGTTTCTTTTTTCTTCGTATTTTTAATACTTGATTAGCGAGCTTTATGTTTTTTATTTCTCTAATATCAATAGCGTCTTCGAGCTCTATGCCGTTTTTAGCGATAGCTACCTGAATATTGTTTTCAAGCATTTGCTTCTCTTCTTCGTCAGGTGCTAGTTCTAGAAATATACCAAAATCATATAAATGCAAATCAGCCATTTCAGACAAAGTAGCAACATTGTGACCACCTATTTTTTGTATAAAAGCATCTCTAGTTGGAGAGTACTCTATAATATCAGATATCCTTAACGATATAGCCTCGGCAAGTTCAGCCGTTAAAAATAAACCACTTTGCAATATATGCCTAGTGGCAGTGTTTGAATTAGCGGCCGCCATTTTTTGTATACCTACCAAAGCGTTCTTATCTGGAGTACTACCATCACGCGCCTCGTTCAATCCGGTGACATCTCTGATCATTTGTAGGTAGTAGTTATACGTTTGTATCAGTGAAGCTAATTTAGCTCCTCCTGAGCCGCTCTGTATCTCTTGAATAGGTACTTTACCTGGATTCATGTCTCCGTCAGCAGTCATTGATCTACCAATTATACTACCTGTTTGGAAGAACATGTTCAAAGCTTCTTGCGGATTATAGTTAGTTCCGTTGCCTAAATCTATTTCAGCTAAGCCGTCAGCGTCTAAGTATATACCATCAGGTATCATACGTGACATTACTTGCTGTAGCTTTAAGTGCGTGAGCTGTATCATATCAGCGAAAGTAGTTATTCTACTAACTAAAGATTCGATACGACCCTTATACATTCTGGGCGCTACTATTGAATAATTCATTTTGACCTTAGTATAATCACTTTTAGGTCTCATCATATTTTTAGCTAACTCCCATTTTAAAAGCTGATTAGTTCCAAGTATTAAAGCACCTTCGTAAAGCACTTCTATTTGCCTAGACATTTTGCCAAATCTTTCTTCTAGTAACTCGTTAGGCGGATTAAACTGATCGTCTTTTATTATTACTTTACTAGCACCAGTTGATGTTTCTTTTACTTTATATACCTCGTTAGCATAAGTTTTAAAATTAAAGTATAATACTTGAATTTGATTTCTATCTATATTGGTAGACTCAACAATGCTTCTATTGTAGAAGCCAGTATTTTGATAACCTTGCTTGGTCATTTTTTCTAAATCTTCGCTATTGAGATCTGGAAATTGTTTTTTAAGCTCGTTTATAGGTATTGTTTTAATTTCACCTACATAGTATAAATCGTCAAAATATGGTGACTCGGTGTACGAATAAACTATATTGGCTGGGTCTACATATTCAACTTTTACACCTTCAGACTTAGTAAAGCTATTTTTAACTGCGCCTATACCTAGAACTGTTAAATCGTAGTTTACTCTTTTCTTTATAAGCTCATACCTGTTGCCCTCTAGTACGGTGTTGATAGCCTGCTCTTCAGCCAACTCAACAGCTTGCTTGTAATTTAGCTGCATATGCAACTGTAACTCTTCTTCGCTATCAGGAAGCTGCTCTGGAGGCGTTGTAGATATAGACATGCCAAAAGCCTCTTCTGTAAAAGCATTAAGCTCTTTAGTTTTCATGTCGGCAAGTATGCTTTCCATATACTTTGTTCTTTTAGAAACTCCGTATGGATCTTGAGAGTATGCTTTTATATCAAATGTTCTTTCTGATATTCCGTTAACTACTATGTCAACGAATTTAGGTATGATAGGAATAGGCTTCCAGTCCAAGTTTAAATAACTTAAGTCACCATTAATTGATAACTCATCTTTATATTTTTGTATTGATTGTTCTCCTCTGGCGTATAGTCTTAACTTGTGAAAAGTGTTTTGATTACTAGCGAAACGATTAGTTCCAGAATCTCTATTGAACCATTCGTATTCAATAGCTTTACCGATCTTAAGACCGTATTCTTCTGAAGCTTTCTCTATGTCGCTAACGACTTGACTAGGAAAATAATGTGATGTAACTGACTCAGCCATACTAATTTTCTATTATTTTTGAATTGTAGCCCGCATTTGCATACTTGGCTATATTTAAATTTACTTTCTTTTTCTCTATACTCTGTTTGGGCGAATACAAATGCCTGTTGCAAGCCATTATAGCTAATCCAGAACTTATCGTGGCATCGAACTTAGTCCTTCTATTTATATCAAACTTAGCCCAATCGTTTAAAGTTTCATTAAAAGGCATAGAACCGAAACCTTCGTTCTTTTCGCCTACATGGTCGTTTATATACATTTCTATAGCAGCTGCGTGAGCTTGCTTTATGTCTTCACTTGAGTTTGGCATACCACCGATCTCTCTTTCCGTTACAGATAGCTTATTCCATACTTTATCTGGTCTATTCATAGAGAAGCCTCTGTAACCTCTTCTTTTAAAGTAATACAATAATCTTGGCTTATTATTCTCAGCCAATATTGGCATGCCGTAGAATATGCAAGCCATTAGTACATCTTCAAAAAATATTTCAGC
>Ga0181401_1000389_pt1 | contig 18419 bp, 30 predicted proteins | sample 24SPOviralmetaG_FD_130130 | JGI IMG/M metagenome (GOLD analysis project Ga0181401, IMG submission 130130) | Marine viral communities from the oligotrophic San Pedro Time Series (SPOT) site, San Pedro Channel, CA, USA - 24 SPOT_SRF_2011-07-20 | ecosystem: Environmental > Aquatic > Marine > Strait...
TAAGTGGCGTTTAATAGCAAATGAACCTGATGGGCAAGTCCATCCTACTCTAACTGATGCCCTAGAAGCATATATGGTAAAAACAGGATTTAAGGGAGATTATCGCTTAGCTCCTTTGAAAAGTGAATTATTTGCCATATCTTCCACGGAAGAAATTGTGGAACCCGAACCAGAAAAAAGATATTCAATATATGGTGAGTACTAGAGAGAATACATTACTAAATGAAAAATATCGTCCTGATAATTTAGATAATTATGTTGGTAATTCTAATTTAAAATCAACATTAGCTAAACAATTATCCCAAAATGATATTCAAAATTACCTATTTTACGGACCCGCGGGTACAGGTAAAACAACACTTGCTAAGTTAATAGTTAATAATTTAGATTGTGATTCACTTTATATTAACGCCTCTGATGAACGAGGTATTGAAACCATAAGAGACAAAGTATCAGGCTTCGCTTCAGTTGCCAGTATAAAACCCTTAAAGGTAGTTATATTAGACGAGTCTGATTTTTTAACAATTCAAGCACAGGCTTCTTTACGTAATGTAATTGAAACTTTTTCACGTACTACAAGATTTATTTTAACTTGTAATTTTGTAGAACGTATTATTGATCCAATTCAATCCCGTTGTCAAACATTCAAAATAGTTCCACCAACTAAAAAGGAGGTAGCAGTTCATATAACAGGAATATGTGATAAAGAGAATACAGGTTATGAAATTCCTTCAATAGGGAAATTAGTAAACAAGTATTACCCTGACATTCGTAAAATGTTAAATACGGTTCAAGCAAGTACTGTAGATGGCCATTTACAACTTGATGATAGTTTGCTTGTTTCCTCTAGTTATATGGACTCTGTGCTTGATGAGTTAAAACAAAGCAACTATAAAAACATTAGACAAATAATAGCTGATTCAGGAGTTGACGATTATGAAGAATTATTTAAATTCTTATATGAAAACGCTTCAGAATACATGCCTGATAAAGAAGGTACAGCTGCTATTTTAATAAATGAACATTTATATAAATCAAATTTCCGTATAGACAAAGAGATAAACTTAATGTCTTTAATTCAAAATTTAATAAACAATAAATAATGGAACAACCAATCCAACAACCCCAAATTGATCTTAAAAATACTTCTGGTTTAAAAACTAGTGATGATAAAAGTGTATTCCAACAAGGAGTTATTTTACGTAAAGTTTCTAAATTTGTAACAGGTACAAATGAGGATGCTATGATGCCCATTCCTGTATTTTATGAACCAACTACTGGTAAAATCTTAACAGACTCAGTTCCCAAAGAATTACGTGAGGAATTAGCAGACGAGCTCATTTAATATGAGGAATGTATTTGATTGGGTAAAAGAAATCAATACTAAGAAATCACCCATTGATTCCTTTTCAAATAAGGATTGGGATCAATGGAATTCTTATGTAGTACATAGAGTACTTAGTATGAATCCCGATTATTTAGCTTTAGTAAATGAAGTACAAAAACTTCCACCTACTGATAAAAAACAAATATATTCAATTTATAGAGAATATATTCCCAAAAATAATAAGTGGAGTAAATATATTAAGTCAACAGTTAAACAACGTAATAAAGATTTAATACAATATTTAACAAATTATTTTCAATTATCTACCCGTGAGATAAAAGAATATTTACAATTTTTAAGTAATAAAGAAGTTACAAAAATTTTATCCCAATTAGGAATAGAGGATAAAGAAATTAAAAAGTTATTAAAGTAGAATATAGACATAATAAATCCATTATACAAATAGACCCAGCTAGAAATTGGGGAGATATTGTATCTTTTTTAATACTAAAGTATTTTTCAAAAAGCCAAAAATTATCTCCACAAGATATTTTTTCTTTTGATGAAGATTCTATACAAGTATTTAAAAATGGTAAAATACTAGCCATAGGGAGTAGTATGATATTTACCCAACCTAATGATATAATTTGGGGTACTGGATGTATTGGATATGGTCAAATAAAACATCCCCCTAAAAAAATATATGCAGTTAGAGGACCTTTAACTAGAAAAGAATTAATTAAAAAAGGTATAGAATGTCCCGAAATATATGGTGATCCCGCTTTACTCTTTCCAGAAATATATAATCCTTCTAGGAGAATAAAATACACATATGGGTTAATTCCACACTATATTGACTTTACAGACCCAACTTCATTATCTATTATAAAGGATTTAGAAAGCAAAGGAGTAAAAATAATTAATATAACTTCTGGTGTATTTCATTTTATAGATGAATTACTGCAATGTAAAAATATATTATCTTCAAGTTTACACGGGTTAATAATGTCTGATGCCTATAATATCCCTAATGCTAGGATTAAATTAAGTAATAAATTAGTAGGTGGGGACTTTAAATTTGATGATTACCATCTTTCAGTAAATAAACCTATAGGGATAAATGAAATACATAATTTTAAAAACCTAAAATATTCTTGTAATATTAAATGGGATAAAGATAAGTTATTAGAAGCAGGGCCTTGGAACGACCCAGAATGTAAATTTTTTAGTTAATGTATTTAAAACCAAATATATCTATTTCTTCTACTATTGAGGTTATTAAAAATAAAATAAAAACCTCGACTCCATTTTGTTTATCAAGATTTGGTGATGGGGAAATATCAATTTTACTCCAAAATCAAAATAAACATATTGATGAAAAAAAAATTTGTAAAGATTGGGGGTATCAATATCCCAACGAATTAAAATTATTTTATCAAGATGTTATCCCTATTTTAACCAAATCTCTAAAAAATAGTGATATTATAGGAATAATGGATCCTAATACCCCCATGCTCCCACCAGGTTATTATAGAGAGGATACATGGTCTTTAAAAAAAGAATTTATAAATTTTTTAGGTATAGATTCTTCTACTTTAACTATATGTGACCATATGATTGCTCGTTCACCTGAATTGGGTAATATAAATAATTTTAAAAATATTATTCAAGGAAAAGATTTACATATTATTTCATCTAATAAAAAACAATTAGAAGAAAAAAAATTATCTAAAATATTAGAGTGTAATGTAACAATAACAAATCATCCTTATGATATTAATTTTAATAATAGGGATTCCATACTAAACAGTTTCAAACATATCAAATCTAATATAGTAATTACAGGAACATCTTTAAATAAAGATTATGGGGTGATACTTAAAAACAACTATAATAAAATAGTTATAGATTTAGGAGCTACTTTAGATGCTTGGGCTGGTGAAATGAGTAGACCTTGGTTTAATAATAAACAATCTTATTTAGTAATATGATGTCTAAAGCATTTATATTTCATGCTAACGAAAAGTATTTTGATATAATATACACTGCTATATTATCAATAAGACAATATAGTAATTTACCTATTTACGTATATTTAATTAATTCAAATAAAAAAATAGACATAAGCGGTGTTACTATTATTAAATGGAATTTAAATTTAGAAAATAGCAATAACAACTACATTCAAGATGGTAATAACTTTTATATAAATCGAGGTAGTAGTGAAATTTATAATATTTTAATCCAAAAACCATTAGTTACAAAACATGCCCTAGAAAATTTTGCAGATGTTGTAGCTTATATTGATAGTGATTCTATAGCTACTCCCTATGTAGAAAATATATTTAATTATTATGATGAGAGTAAATCCTATCCTTATTTTGGGGAAGGAATTTATGATTATTTACACTATAATGGAAGAGGGGGAGCTATGGACCCAAATGATTTAAGTACTACCTTAGAACAACCTGTAAGTGAATTATTTAAACTAAACCAATATAATAGAGTTGGGAAACGTTATAGACAAACTGGGTATTTTATAACAGGTAAAAATAGTATAGAATTTTTAGAAGAATGGTATTGGATGTTAAATCATCCTACCATCTTAAAAAACCCATCATATTATGCTCCTTACCATGAAGAAACAATACTTAACCCTTTACTTTGGGATAGAAATTTTTATAATGGCTTGCCTCTTGTATATCTTAATGGTACATTAGAGACCATAAATGAAGTATATAATAATTTAGATTTTACCGGAATAAGTAGAGAAATTAGACCATGGTTAAAAATCCCAGCAAATAAAGAAGAATTATTGTTTTTTCACGGTGAAAAAAGAATTGAAATAAGAAATAAAATGATAACTAAAATAAAACAATTGTATGAAACCAGAACTATATAAGATGTTAAAATCTGAAGCTCAATCTGAAAAAGATAAAGCTTTATTATCGCTTGATTTATTAGGGAACAATGCTGTTGGTATTGGAGACCACAGTACAGAAGATTTTTATAAAAATGCTACTGAAGCATTAATAATGTTAGTTGATGCTGATGATAAATTAGAAGCTTTAGATAAATATTTCAAACCACATAAAAATCTAATTTAATGGGTGATTCAATATCAAAATTTAATGAGAGTAAAAATAAGGATATAAAATGGGAAACCAATAATACATTAAACTCCAAAACCCTCTATCCCGGGGATATTTTTATTTACGAATCCCCAGACGGAGGAAAAACAGTTAAATCAAGACCTTTTAGACAACCCCCTAAGAAAGATATTTATGTACAATTAGTTAAAGAAAAATTTGAAGAACGTTCTCAACTCGGTATTAAAAAATACAATACTACATTAGAACGTGAAGATTTAGACTTGCAAGAATGGTTAAACCATTTACAAGAAGAATTAATGGATGCCACATTATATATCGAAAAATTAAAATCAGTTGCCAAAGAAAATTCCTAAAATAGTTAAAGAGATTAGAAATAATCCACCTCAACCTGTGAATTATGCATTCCAAAAAAATGTATCCTATTCTCAGATGTCGATTTTTAGAACTTGCCCCCATAGGTGGAAGTTACAATACAAAGATAAGGAAAAAAGATTTACATCTTCAATCCATACTGTATTTGGGACTGCCATTCATGAAGCAATGCAAGAATATCTAGGAGTTATGTATGATACATCAGCTACAAAAGCAGATGAATTAGATCTAGATTCAAATTTTCAAAATTATTTTATTGAGGAATATAATAAACAATATAAATCAAATAATAACCAACATTTCTCCTCAGCTGAACAGATGAGAGAATTTTATGAAGATGGTGTTGCTATTCTAAACTGGTTTAAAAAGAAACGTTCAAAATACTTCAGTAAACGTGGTTGGCATTTAGTTGGATGTGAAATTCCATTGGTAATTGCACCAGATAAAATGCGTAACAACGTGTTGTACGCTGGATTTTTGGATGTAGTAATGTATAATGAAAATACTGATACATTTAAAATTATTGACTTAAAAACAAGCACGAGAGGCTGGAGAGACCAAGATAAAAAGAACGAAGATAAACAATTTCAGTTATTATTATATAAAAAATATTTCTCTGAACAATATCACATACCGTTAGAAAATATTGAAATTGAATTCTTTATTTTAAAACGCAAAGTATTAGAATGGGATGATGATAATATTAAATCTCCCCACCAAGCATACCGAGTGCAACAATTTAGCCCACCCAGTGGGAGAATAAAATTAGGAAGAGCAAGTAAAGCAATAACTGATTTTATTAACGAATGTTTTAGTACCAGTGGGGACATTAAAGAAATAGTTAACTTCCCCAAATCCCCATCTAAATGGAATTGTGGTTTTTGCCCTTATAAAGAAGATCAAAAATTATGTGGTGAAGGAATGAAATTCTAAGACTATTTATATATGTATCACCATAAAAACGTTTTAAAATAAAGATTATGCCAACAAAAGACATGACATTAACAAGTGTTAAAATTAAGAGTGATTTATTTGAAAATTTTAAAATTGAATGCGTAAAGCGTAAATTTTCTTTTCAAAAACTTGCCGATCGAGCAATTTATTTGTATCTTACCAACGAAGATTTCCGTAAACAAATAACGAATCAAAATAATCTCGAACTATAAATTTTAATTTAATGAATAAAAGTTTTAAACATCTTCCCAAGGAGGATAGGAAGAAAATCCTTTTAATTTGTGACGATATTAGAGTTCATTCTGGAGTAGCTCATGTTGCTCGAGAAATTATAACTCATACTTCTCACCATTTTAATTGGGTAAACCTAGGAGGATCTATTCAACACCCAGACAAAGGTAAAATATTAGATATTAGTGAATCCACAGGAAAACTAATAGGGATAGAAGATGCATCCACATTTATATATCCTACTGATGGTTATGGGAATGTTGAAATGTTAAGAGAAATTATTAATAGGGAAAAACCTGATGCTTTAATGTTAATTACTGATCCAAGATATTTTGGGTATGTATTTAATGCTGAAACTGAAATTAGAAAAAATATTCCAATTGCTTATTTAAATATATGGGATGATTATCCCGCACCAATGTATAATAGTGCTTATTATGAAGCATGTGATTTATTGATGGGTATTTCTAAACAAACAGTTAATATTAATAAAATAGTATTAGGAAATAAAGGTAAAAATAAAATATTTAAATATGTGCCCCATGGTTTAAATATAGAAAATTTTAAACCTTTACTCGATGATGATAAAGAATTAGTTAAGTTTAAAAGAGATTTTTTGGGTAAAGAAGATAATGATTTTATTTTATTTTTTAACTCAAGAAACATTAGACGTAAACAAATCCCAGATGCTATGTTAGCATTTAGAGCATTTTTAGATTCATTACCCCAAGAAAAAGCAGATAAATGTAAATTTATTTTACATACTGAAATTAGAAGTGACCACGGGACTGATTTAGAAACAGTTAAAGAATATCTATTTGATGAATCTTACCCAAATGCAATAAAATTTTCTACCCAAAAATTAAATTCAAAAGAATTAAATTATCTATATAATATTGCAGATGCCCAAATATTACTTACTTCAAATGAAGGTTGGGGTTTAACTATTACTGAAGCAATATTAGCCGGTACCCCTATTATTGCTAATGTTACAGGTGGTATGCAGGATCAAATGAGATTTGAAAATGAAAATGGTGAGTGGTTTACCCCAACACCTGATTTACCTTCTAACCATAGAAAAACCATGACTAAACATGGAGAATGGGTATTTCCTTGTTACCCAGCTTCCAGGTCAATTCAAGGGTCACCACCAACCCCGTATATCTTTGATGATAGATGTAGATGGGAGGATGCCACAGATCAATTAAAAGTTCTATATAGTATGACTCGTAAGGAACGTAAAGCATTAGGATTAAAAGGAAGAGAATGGGCTATAAGTGATGAAGCAGGTTTTACTTCACAACATCAAGCTAATAGGGTTATGGAAGCATTTACTGAATTATTTAATAATTGGGAACCAAAAGAAAAATATGAAATAATTAATGCTACTGAATATAAAGGAAAACATTTAAAACATAAAATCTACTATTAAAATGAACAAACCAGTTTTTGCAATTAGTTGCCCTTATGATACTTATTCGGGTTATGGTGCTCGTGCTAGAGACATAGTTAAAGCTATAATTAATACGGGTAAATACGATGTAAAATTAATGTCTCAACGTTGGGGATCTACAGCATGGGGTTTTTGTAACGACCATCCTGAATGGGAATACTTAAATAATTACAAATTACCTGAAAATAAACTTGCATCTAAGCCTGATATTTGGATGCAGATTACTATCCCAAATGAATTCCAACCTGTTGGAAATTATAATATTGGGTGTACTGCTGGAATTGAAGCTACCCTATGTAAACCTGAGTGGCTTGAGGGTTTAAATAGGATGGATATAAATTGGGTTTCATCTACTTTTTCTAAAAAAGTATTTGAAAATACTAAATATGATAGAAAAGATAAAAATACGGGACAAATTCAATCCCAAGTAAAATTAGAAAAACCTATTGAAGTTGTATTTGAAGGGGCAAATTTAGATGTTTATAAAAATATCCCTGTAAAAGAAATTAAAGCAATAGATTTAAGTAATATAAATGAATCATTTTGTTATTTATTTGTAGGTCACTGGATGCAAGGTAATTTTGGACATGATAGGAAGAATATTTACAAAATGATTAAAGTATTTTTTGAAGTGTTTAAAAATCAAAAACAAAAACCCGCCTTAATACTAAAATCTTCTGTAGGGGTTTCTTCATATATAAGCCGAGATGAAATTCTAAATCGAATTAATAAAATTAAAAAAACAGTTAATTCATCTAATCTACCTAATGTTTACGTTTTAAATGGGGAATTAAGTGACCAAGAAATGAATGAATTATACAATCATCCTAAAGTAAAATCAATGGTTAGTTTTACTAAAGGTGAAGGTTTTGGTAGACCATTACTTGAATTTAGTTTAACAGGTAAACCTATTATAGCTAGTAATTGGTCGGGTCATACTGATTTTTTAAAATCTAACTTTAGTACTTTAATTAAAGGAGATTTAGAAAATGTTGATGAAAGTGCCTCCAATGATTGGTTAATAAAAGAAGCCCAATGGTTTAAACCTCATGACTCTGAAATGGGACGTTCACTAAAAGATGTTTACAAAAAATATAAACAACTTACCTTAAAATCAAAACAACAAAAGAATTTTAGTAAAACTCAATTTAGTTTTGAAAAAATGCAAGAATTAATAGATAATATATTAACTACTAATATTCCTGAGTTTCCAAAACAAGTACAATTAACTTTACCTAAATTAGAATTACCTAAATTATCTAAAATTTAACTAAATGTTTGAATATAATAAATCTCAAAAATATAGTGAAGAATGGTTCGATCCTATGATTCCTCTATGGGATGAAATTTTTACTAAAGTAATATCTCCTAAAGATATTAAAAAGGTTTTAGAAGTAGGGTGTTTTGAAGGAAGAGCTACTAGTTTTGTTTGTGAAAAGTACTTACAAAAAGGTACTAATTATGATGTTGTAGATACTTTTGGAGGATCTTTAGAAGAGTGGGGTATGACATTTGCCTCAAAAAGATTTGAAAATAATAAAAATTATATTGAGGATAACTTTAAACACAATATTTCTTTCTACCCAGACATTAACTTTAATATTAATAAAGGATTTTCACAATATCTTTTACCTAAGTTAGAAAAACAAAAAAATAAATATGATTTTATTTATATAGATGCTTCCCATCAAGCAGATGATACTTTTGCGGATGCTTATTATGCGAACAAAATGCTTAATTCAAAAGGATTATTAATATTTGATGATTTTGGGTGGAAAGATCCAAATAAACCTCATATTTTAGATTCTCCCCAATTTGGGATAAAAATATTTTTTTCATTATATGAGAATTTATATAATGTAATTTATAAGGGATACCAAGTAATAGCAATAAAAAAATAAAAAATTGAATAATGAATTTTGATGAATTAACCCAATGTCCTTGTGGCGAATCAGATGCTTGCTATAAGCAAGAAGTAACCAAAGATATTTCTATAGAATTATGTTATGGTTGCGGCTTTCAATCCAACAGTATAATGACCTCAGGATCAGACTTTTTTAATGAACAAATAGAATCATTACCTGAATTATATAAAGTACTAATGGATGAAGATGAAGATACAGGAAAAGTATGGATGCCTTCATTTCATAGTGTAGAAGGGAAAGGAATGATATTTGCAGATGGTACCTCTAGAGAAAACTGGGCTTGGGGTGCAGCTAAACATGTAGAAGTATTAAAGGAAGAAGAAAAAAAATATAAAGGAGCTAAATATAGAGCTGATATGAATACAATAAAACACTTTCAAAAACGTGACTATATAGGAGCTTTAACGTATATTGGGGTATTACCTGAATAGATATGAAAATAAGTTATGCAATAACAGTTTGTAATGAATTTATAGAAATTCAAAATCTAATATCATTTTTACTTGAAAATAAACGTAGTGAAGATGAAATAGTTGTATTATATGATAGTGGTAATGGTGATGAAGAAATAGAAAATTATTTAAGAGCCAAATCAGTTAATAGTGAATTTGCTTGGCATAAAGATAAATTTCAAAATCATTTTGCTGATTGGAAAAATAAACTTACATCCTATTGTTCTGGAGATTATATCTTCCAAATAGATGCAGATGAGATTCCTCATAAAGAATGTATTAATACTTTGCCCATGCTGCTACAACTTAACCCTGATGTAGATGTGATGTTAATACCAAGAGTAAATACAGTTGATGGCTTAACTCAAGAACACATTCAAAAATGGAGATGGAATGTAAATGAAAAAGGATGGGTTAATTGGCCTGATTATCAATGGAGAATCTATAAAAACTCAGATAAAATTAAATGGGTAAATAAAGTACACGAAAAATTAGAAGGTTTCGATCAATACGCTACTCTTCCTATGTTAGAAGAGCATGCTTTATATCACCCTAAGGGAATTAAGAGGCAAGAGAAACAAAATGAATATTATAATACATTATAAGTAATGGCAAATGGAATATATAAAGTAACTGAGGAATTTGAAGAAAAATTAGCAGATTATACTGGAGCTAAGTATGTTGTAACTTTAGATAATATGAGCAATGGTTTATTTTTATCATTATATTATGAAAATAAGGTAATGGGAAGAACATCAAACACCATTACTATCCCCTCTAGAACTTATCCTTCAGTACCATGTGAAATTATTCATGCTGGGTTAAAAATAAAATGGAAACCTGTTAAGGGTAAAACATTAACCGGGGCTTATCAATTAGAAGGATCAAAAGTGTGGGATGCAGCTTTAACCTTTACTACCAACATGTATAAACCCAACACTCATATGTGTGTTTCATTTACGGGCCCTTATAAACACTTTAAATTATCAAAAGGTGGGGCAATTTTAACAGATGATATTGACGCCTACAATTGGTTTAAACGAGCTAGGTATAGTGGTAGAAGACCTGTATCCTACCATGAAGATAATTTAGATATGCTTGGGTGGAATTTTTACATGATGCCCGAATTGGCGGCACGTGGTTTACTTCTTATGAGTCAATTTTATGATATGGAAGGTAATCCTAAACACCAAGATGATTTAACTTTACCCTATCCTGATTTATCTCAATTTAAAATTTATAATAAATAATGAAAAAAGCAATTATAGGAGCAGGAGGGTTTGGTAGAGAAATCCAAGCAGTAATAGATATTCCTAATATTAAATTTTTTGTAGATGACGAGTATGAAGATTTAGATAATAATATTTTTGGTTTATCTAAATTTGACCCCAAAAAATACTCTGTAGTTGTAGCTATAGCAGACCCAATAGTTAGACAAAACATTATTAATTCTCTCCCACCAGAAACTCAATATTTTACATTTATAGATCCATCAGCTCAAATTCACGGAGATGATGTTCAAATTGGGGAAGGTAGTATTATTTGTGCTGGAACCATTATTACTACTAATGTAAAGATTGGAAAACATTCTCATTTAAATTTATTTACTACTATAAGCCATGATTGTAAAATAGGAGATTATTTTACTACAGCCCCTGGGGTTCAAATTTCAGGTAACGAAGTAATAGGAGATAGGGTATACTTTGGTACTAGATCTTGTATTAAACAAAAATTAAATATTTGTGATGATGTTACTATTGGTATGAATGCCGGTGTAGTTAAAGATATTACTGAACCTGGGGTTTATATAGGTACTCCTGCTAAAAAATTATAACAACATGGATAACAATTTTAAAATAAATTTTGTAACATTCTCCCAGTTCCCACAATATATGGATTATATAGGGAGCTCGAATGTAAGTCATACTTTAGCAAATGAGTTATCTTTATTAGGAGAAAACTCTTATATTTACTCTAATTCCACACCTCATAAAAATGTTTCTTGTATTCCCTGGGGAAGTGAAATAGATTATGATGATAAAAATACTATATTTATTCTTCCTGCAGGCGCTGGAGACCATACATTTACACACAGTATTCCCAATTTTATTCATAAATCTAAAAATATTGTAAGACATTTAGTTAATTACCAAGTAAAACCTTATCCAAAAGAAAATAAATTATATAGATTATCTCCTTATTTTGATACATTAGAAGAACAAAATATAGATGGGTATATGCCTATACTTACTATAGATTTTGATTTATTTAAAAACTATAATTTACCAAGATCTGGTAGGTGTTACTTAATTAAGGGGAATGAGTATATAGAAAACCAACCCCATTTCCATACAGATTCTGATACTAATTTAGATAATTATTTTCAATATGGTAAGGATAAATTTAAATACTTAGCTGAAATGTTTAATAAACATGAAGTGTTTTTTAGTTATAATACTCAAACATTTATTTCAAACTTAGCAGCACTATGTGGTTGCGCATCAGTTATACTCCCACACCCTAATACATCTAAAGAAAAAATATTGAAATTTCCCCAAAATAAATACGGTATAGCTTATGGGTTTGATAATATTCAACATTCAATAGATACTTTACCACTAGTTAAAGACCATCTTAAATCTGGTTTGTTGGATAATAAAAATCACTTAAAAACCTTTGTTTCTGACTGTTATAGTTGGTTAAAGGTTAAATATAATATATAAACAATGAAAATTCATATTTTTTATAGGCACTATAATGTAGAAAAAACTGATGGAAGGGGTAGACCTAAATGGTTTGATTATGAAAAATGTTTTTCTAATTTATTATCGACTTTAACTTCGGATACTGAACTACATATAATGTTTGATGGTGACTCTAGCACCAATTTTATTTCCAATTACAAAAACCATTATACCCTCTACGAATTTAAAGCGGGTAGTGACCAAGAATCGTTTTGGGAAACACTTCGTTATATAAAAGAACAAAATATTAAAGATGACGATTTAATTTATATTTTAGAAAATGATTACTTACATATTAATGATTGGGTAAGTAAAGTTAAAGAAATATTTAGTACCTATTCTAATTTAAATTATGTTTCATTATACGATCATAATGATAAATATTTTTTACCTATGTATGAAAATTTAACATCTAAAATATTTACATCGTTAACTCACCATTGGAGAAATACTCCAAGTACTTGTGGTAGTTACATAACTAATAAAAAAATATTTGATGAAGATTTTAATGTCCATACCACTATTGCAGGAGACCATAATAAATTTTTACAACTAAACCAAGAAAAAGGTAGATTTGTAATCACTCCAATTCCTGGGTTATCAACCCATTGTATGGAAGGTTTACTATCACCTACAATAGATTGGGAAAATATAAATAATGGGTAAAATATTAATTTTAGGAGATGGTTTATTAGGCTCTGAATTAGTAAAACAAACTGATTGGGATTATATATCTCGAAAGAAAAATAATATTACTTTATTTGATGTGATTAATAATTCTGAGTTGTTATCTGGTTATGATACTGTAGTAAACTGTATAGCTAATACCGATTCTTATTCCAAAGATAAACAAAAACACATAGAAGTTAATTACAAATTTCCAGTATTACTTTCTAATACATGTAATAATAATAATAAAAAATTAGTACATATTTCTACAGATTTTGTATATGCTAATAATGAATCACTACCAACAGAGGATGATTTACCTTTACCTGATAATACTTGGTATGCTTATACTAAATTATTAGCAGATGAGTATATTAAAACTACTAACCCCAATTATTTAATTTGTAGATTATCACACAAACCCTACCCCTTCCCTTATCCTGAAGTATGGGATATTAAAACTAACGGTGATACCGTAGATAAAATATCTAGGTTGGTGGTAGAATTAATTAATAAGAATGCAAATGGTGTTTTTAATGTTGGAACCCAAGATAAATCTTTAAGTGAAATAGCCCCTAATAGTAATATAATTTCTCCCCCTAATTATGTTCCTAAAGACACCAGAATGAATCTAACAAAACTAAATAATTTCTTTAAACTATGATATCAGTTGTAATCCCAACATACAAATCCCCAGATGCTTTAAACCTCTGTTTAGAATCAGCTATTAAGGGTCAAAAAAATAATAATGAAATTATAGTGGTTGTAGATGGGTTTTATAATCTTAATAAGGAAGTGTTAACTAAATGGAAAAGTAATATTAGTATCTTAAACCTTGAGAAAAATGTAGGTTTATGTAGGGGTACTAACTTGGGGGTATATAATGCTTCAAATAAAAAAATACTAATAGTTAATGATGATAATGTTTTCCCTTTAAATTGGGATGTTACTTTAAATAAAGTTTTGAAAAAGGGATGTGTTATAACTCCTAATCAAATAGAACCTATTCCTAGTATGTTTAATCAATTCCATATTAAAAATTTAGGTCTAGACCCAAAAACATTTAATCTTAATAATTATTGGGAATATTCATCTAATCTTTCTATCTTAGATAAAGTTGAAGATAGTGGTTCTACTTTACCTATTTTTATGTTTAAAGTTGACTATTTAAGGTTAGGAGGATGGGATGAAAATTATAATTTGGGGTTAGTAGCCGATTGGGATTTTTTCTTAAAATGTCAACTATCTGGGTTAGAAATGAAAAGAACATTTAATACTCATTTTTATCATTTTGTATCTCTAACTGTAAATGATAATGAAGAAAATAAAATAAAAAGAAACCAATCCGAAATAGAAGCACACACGTACGCTCAGTATAAATGGGGTACAAGTATTAAACATAACCCTAAAAATAATTTAAAATATATTTAAAATGAAAGAGTATAAACTAGGATTTACTGCTGGTAACTTTGATTTACTCCACCCTGGGTATATTTACACATTTGAAACTGCTGCCCAACATTGTGAAAGATTTATTGTATTTTTACAAAAAGATCCGTCCCTACATAGAAAATCAAAATATAAACCTGTAATACCCTTATATGAAAGGTATAAAACATTAATGGCTATTAGGTATATTGATGAAGTATTTATGTACCAAACAGAAGAAGAATTACTTAATTTAATTAAATTTTGGAAACCTGATTTAAGAATATTAGGTGAAGATTATATAGGAAAACAATTTACAGGAGATGATTTACCTCATAAAGTTATTTACACTACTCGTTCCCACAATTGGAGTACTACTAAAGTTAAAAATTTAATCACTTTACAAACATTAAAACAAAACCCCAACATTACAGATGAACCCTATACCGATATTTAAAGATAAAAGGGGAGTATTTATACCTTATTCTTATAAACATAATGATACTATTTGGGACCAAATGAATATTAGTATTAATACTAAAAAGTATACATTTAGGGGTATGCACTATCAAACCAATCCCCCACAATTAAAACAAGTTAAAGTAATACAAGGTAGAGCAATAGATTTTTTATATAATCTTAAAACTCATGAAGTTAAAACTTATGAATTAGATTTAAATAATGATTTATTAATAGATCCAAAATATGCACATGGGTTTTTAACCCTAGAAGATAACACAATATTCACTTACAAAGTATCTTCAGAATATAACCCTAATAGTGAACATTCTATAGTATGGGATACTATACCCGAAATAAAAAAAGTAATAAATGATATAGTAGGTGATAATAAATTAATTATATCTAAAAAAGATAAAATAGGAAAATGAAAATATTAGTTACTGGTGCTTGTGGTTTTATTGGTAGTTCATTTGCTCATTTATTAAATGAAAAGGGCATAAAGTATAAGGTAGTAGATAAATTAACATATGCTGGAAAGACTCAAAACTTACCAAAGGGGTGTGATTTATTAGTTAAAGATATTTGTGATTTAACATTAAAGGATATTGGTGTTAATTATGATTATATAGTCCATTTTGCTGCAGAATCCCATGTTGATAATTCAATTAAAGATGGTAGCCCATTTGTTAAAACTAATGTCAATGGGACATACAACATGATTGAATTAGCAAGGCAAATGCCCAACCTGAAGAAATTTGTCCATATATCTACAGATGAAATATATGGAGATGTTAATGATCTAGATGTGGATGAAACCGATGAAAATTCTAAGATGTATGGTTCATCCTATTATAGTGCTACTAAGGCATCTAGTGATTTATTAGTACAAGCAGCAAATAGAACCTATGGTCTACCTTATTTAATAACCAGAACTTGTAATAATTTTGGTAAAAGACAAGATAGTGAAAAGTTATTGCCTACTATTATTCGGAAAATAAATGAAAACCAACCTATACCTGTTTATGGGGATGGAGAACAAATAAGAGAATGGATATGGGCAGATGATAATACTAATATGATATTCAAATTAATGCAAACTCACACTGGTATAATTAATATAGGTAGTGGTGATAGATGGACTAATAATAAAATTATATCGAGAATAGGAGAGTTATTAGGGAAAGATATTAAATGGAAATTTGTAGAAGATAGAAAAGGACATGATAGAAAATATGCTTTGGATAATACTAAACTAAAGCAAACTGGGTATTGGGAAATATCTAAAACTTTAGATATGTATCTAAAAGAGTGTATAAATCAAGAAAAATAGTAGGTTACTTAAATAATTTTTTGTATATTTACATATATTTTTAAAAGGTTATATATTTATGTATTCGACAATTCAAATTACAACGCCCGTGGAAATGATTCCTTGCTCTAGATGTAAAGGTGATATGCCTGAACTTAGATTTACCCAATATGGGTATGATTTTTGTGTAAACTGTTCTACAATAGGTGCTAAACGTGGTATTCCTGTACAAATGGGTGCGGGTGATCACACTTGGACCGAAACTGTAATCATGGATGAAGATGTCTATGAAAAGTATACTGAAGAAATATCAGTAAAAAGACCTGAACCCAAATTAGAGGATGATCATCCTGATTTAAAAGGCCGTGATGTACAAGGTCCTTTTAAAATTATTAATAGAAATTTATAAGTTTTGCCAAAAGCTAAACCGCTTTCTAAGCAACAAATAGCAGCAGCCCAATCTCAAACAAAATCTAATATGGCTGCTGCAAGGTATTTACATGTTTCATATCAACACTACAAACGATATGCTAAGATGTATGGTATTTTTGATAAACATACAAATCAAAGTGGAAAGGGTATACCAAAATTCCTCAAAGGACACGGTAAAAAACCGGCTTTGATGGATATAATTGAAGGTAAAGTATCTGCAGCACATTTCCAACCTGCAAAAATAAAGTATCGTTTAATAGAAGAGGGATATTTATTAGAGCAATGTTCAATGTGCGGTTTCAAAGAACGTAGGGTCTTAGATTATAAAATGCCCCTACTGTTACATTTCAAGGATGGTAACAAATCAAACTACCTACTTGAAAACATAGAGTTACTGTGTTACAATCATTATTTTCTCACTGTGGGAGATATCTTTAATGATAAAGATGTCAAACAAATAGAGTCAACAAGAGAACATTTTGGGACTAGTGAAAAAATAGATTGGGAGGTTGATGAATATCATCTTGAACGCCTAAAAGAATTAGGCTTAGGGGATGATGAAGACAACCCTAACCAGTATATCTCTAGAATATAAATGAAGCAAAGTAAGAAACATACTAAAATCGTAACTGATTACGATAAACTTAAATCTAAACATTTAGATAGGCTAGCATCTAAAACTTTAGATAAAGATGAGAAATCTCAACAATTAAAATCAAGACCTGTAAAAGGCAATTTCCTTAAAAATTTTTAATTATGAAAAAACTATTATTAACTATAATTGTGTCCTTAGCATCTACTTTTGTAATGGCATATAGTATTGTATCCAGACAAATTATAAAAAGCCCAATAGAACTAGAACCTGAAAGGCCCTTGGCCTTAATTACATCTCCCACTAAAGTAAAAATAAAAATACCCCTTATTAACCAAAATGAATTATTTTTAACCTCTATAGGCCGTCGTGAATCTTCAAATAGATATAACATAGTAAATAAATGGGGTTATATGGGTAAATACCAGTTTGGACGTAAAACCCTTAATGCACTTGGGTATAAGAATATTAGTAATGAACAATTTCTTGCTAATCATAAATTACAAGAAGAAGCAATGTTAAAACTTTTAAAACATAATAAACACATTCTTAGAAGAGAAATAAAAAAATATTGTGGAACCGAAAAACATGGGGTGTATATTACAGAATCAGGATTATTAGCTGCAGCACATTTAGCTGGGCCTGGTAATGTAAAAAAATGGTTAAGACGAGGTAAACGTTTTAGAGATGGTTTAGGAACTGATTTAGTAGAATATTTAAAATTATTTGGTAATTATAAAATTAATGTTTAATATTTATTATAAAATAAAATTATGGCAAAGATAGTTGTAGGTAATTATGTTATAAACCCTAAAAGAAAGCGCCCAGGAGTGCATGCAAAAAGTAAAACATCAAAATTAAAAACAAGTAAAAATTATGCTAAACAATACAGAGGACAAGGTAAATAAAATGATAACTACTCCTGTAACTTTATTTCATAATTTAACTAATAATGA
>Ga0181401_1000391_pt1 | contig 18360 bp, 24 predicted proteins | sample 24SPOviralmetaG_FD_130130 | JGI IMG/M metagenome (GOLD analysis project Ga0181401, IMG submission 130130) | Marine viral communities from the oligotrophic San Pedro Time Series (SPOT) site, San Pedro Channel, CA, USA - 24 SPOT_SRF_2011-07-20 | ecosystem: Environmental > Aquatic > Marine > Strait...
AGCTACATGTGACTATACCAGCTACAGGTAAGTTATTCCTTGAAGGTGGTTATGGTGCAGATGCTGCTATGGGTACTGCTAATGGCTGGGCGGATGCAGGTGCAGCTATAACTAAGTTTAAGATTGCTTGGACTGGTCAAAACTTTAGTAGTGGTAACTTGTATTATGGTTACAGAAAGAACGCAATTTAATTAGGATTAAAGAGGAATAATGTAATGGGTTTATTTGGTGATGGTGGTTCAAAAGCAACATCCATAAAGCCTCTTGATGAGGCTATGTTTAAAAATTATGGCTATACAGGTTTAACAGGTACTACAACAGGTACTAGAGATGATGATGGTGGATTTCAATTTACTACTACAATGTCACCTGAATTACAAAACTTGTATAAAACAGCAGAAACAAAGGCTAATCCATTCTTGTCTCAATACTTAACAGAGTTACAAGACCCTGTAGCTAGGTTTGACTATCAATCTGAAGACCCTAGTCAACGTGAGAGTAAGATATTCCAAGAACAATCTGCTCTGTTAAGACCTGAGTTAGCTAGGCAACAAATAGAAGCACGAGATAGAATGTTTGCAGGTGGTCGTATGGGTTTGCTAATGGGTCAAGAAGGTGCTGGAGCTGGTGAAGGAAATGCTCAGATTAATCCTGATGCGTATGCGCTAAATCTAGCACAATCAAGAGCTATTGCTGAATTAGCACCACAAGCTAGACAGATGGCGCAAGATGAACGACAAGCAGAGTTTAATAGACAGCAACAACGATATATATTAGGTGCTGCTGCTGATCAACAAAGATTAACAAACTTGTTAGGTGGTTATCAAACTGCCTTTAGTGGTATATCTGACATATATGGTCTTGAGTCTAGCTTGCTTGGTCAGTCTGCTGGATTAGAACAAGCCAGAGCTAATGCTGTTTATGATGCATCTTTGGCAGCAAAAGCCTTATATATTCCTGCTTCTGGTGGTGGTGGTGGTTTATTTGGTAGTGCTTTAGGTGGTGCATTTGGAGAGATAGGAAGTGCTGCTGGAGAGGTAGTTGGTGATTATGGTAAAGAAGCTATTAAAAACTACTTTAGTAGTCAAACAGGGGGAACAACAGCATGAGTTTAATTTCAGGAATTTTTGGGGTAATGCCTCCAGAAGTATTAGCTCAACAAAAAGCAGAAAGACAAGAACGACTACAGGCTGCTGTTGCACAAGCACAAACTCCAGTACAAAAAGGTGTTACTGGTTTTGTTACTAGTGCTACTCAAGGTTTAACTCAAGGTGTTTTACAAGGGTTAGGTATTGAATCAGATGAAATGAAACAAGCTAAGAGAAATAAAGCTGAAGCTGATAAATTTGCTAAAGACTATGTTAATGCGAGAACACCAGAACAAGTAGAAGCTATGGTAGTAGAGCTTATATCAAGAGGTGCGCCTGAGTCTGTTATAAATACATTTATGAATAGAGCAAAAGATTTAGCTCCAGTACAACCTGAGGCAGTATCAGAAAAAAAGATAGAAATGTATACAAGTAACATTGATGAAGACCTTAAAGAAGTGGCAGGTTTTGATCTTACTTCATTATCTGCTAATGATATAAACAGATACAAGATAAGAGTAATGGAAGACTTAGAAAAAAATAAAGCAAAAATAAAAACTCTTATAAAAAATAGATCGCGTGATCCTAATGGCAAATTATATACAATGCCTAGCGACAGCGATCAGATTAGAAGTATAATAAGAGATCATAGTCAAAAAGGAGTACTTACTAGTAAAGATAGTTTTATTTTCTGGACTGATGGAGAATACAATGCTCCAGACAGAGATATGTCTGAGTATATAGATACAGCTACTGGTTTACCTTATAGTGTAACACCTTCTGAAAACAAAGGATAGTTTAAATGGCTATTGATCCTACTAAAGTTGATGAACCTGCTCCACAAGTAGGTGCAAAAATACCTGTACCTGCTGCACCCATTAAAACAAATACACAAGATTCTTTTGGTATTGATAGGTATGTTGGACTTACTGAGCAGACACCTAATGTTCCACAAAGAACTCCTGAACAATTCTTTAATGATCTTGTACCTTTGTATGGTATAGGTGATGTTACTTATCAAGCACCTGTTCAAGTTGATGATTCTTCTGCGTTAAATAGAGCTATCTATGGTTTTCGTAGAGGTAAAAGTATGCTTGGCAATATTTATATAGCTGGTCAAGCTGCGTATAACTTCCCTGAGTATCATAATGGTAGGATTATGACTACATCTGAGAAGTTTGGTATGACAGATGATCAGTGGGATAGTATGAAGTACAAAGAAAAAGTTAAACTAGTTAAGGATGCTGACGAAGCAGAGCTACGAGCTAAGTATCCTAAAGCTGCTAGAGCTTTTGATCAAAATCAAGCTGGTATTGGCACTCTTACTGAATTTATTGCTACTCTTGGTATAGAAAGTCTTGTTGCTTTTCCTGTTAGTATAACAAAAAGTGCTGTAAAAACTGGTATTGCAACAGGAGCATTTGGTGGTGGATTTTCTATATCAGAAGATTTAGGTAATGGTAGAGATATTGATTTTGGTCGTGCTGCTTTAGCTACAACTCTAGCAGGTGCTGCTGGTGGTAGTGTTGCTAAAGTTGGTCAAAAATTAAGGCAAAGAAAAGAAAAGCAAGTAGAAGATTTTTTATATAAATATGATGAGCAAGTTATAAATGACGCTAACTTAGGTGCTGCTATAGCTAAACAACGAGGCTTTGATAAAGTTGCTGTACCTGATATTGTTGAAAAACAATTTGGTCACACTCGTGAAGTTGTAAATGCAGCAAAAGAGCGTACAGGTGCTAAAGTAATCATGCCTAAAACAGACGCAGAAGCAGAATTTATAATTAGAGAGGCTCGTGATTTAGCTGAAGGGCAGTATTCTAAAAAAGGTTCTACAAGAAAACTTGCTGAAAGAATGTTTGTACCTATATTAAGTAGGATAGAAAACATATCCCCTGCTCTTGCTATGTCGTTACAAAGATTAGAGGTAAACAGACATACAAAATTATTTAATTATTTGTCTGGAGAGAAAGATAGAAAGATTATTGCTAGAGCAACCAAAGTTAAACCAGAAGAAGTAAATATTGGTGCTGGTGACGCTATAAAAGCACTAGGCAAACTAGATGATAACGATCAGTTTTTAGTTTTTACTGCTGCTCGTAATGGAGATGATGCAACTGTAGCTAGTATATTAGCTAAAAAACTAGGTAAAGAAAATGCTATAAAACAAACACAACAGTTAAGAAAAATTATTGATAAAACTGGTGATGATTTGGTAAGAGTTGGTTTGCTTAAACAAGAAAGGCGTTTAAAAAATTACTATCCTACGTTTGTAAAAGATTTTGATGGTTTGATGCAAGCTCTTGGTAAAGATAAACGAGTAGGTCAACAACAATTAAACTCTTGGATAAACCAGTTTGCACGAGAAACTGGTGTAGATAACATCAATCAAGTAGCCCCTGAAAATATAGCAGAGTTTTTAAATAAAGTAGCTACTAATCAAGTAGAAGGTATTAAAGGTGGTAAATTAAAGTACACTAGTGAACGTACAGTGGATGCTGTGCCTAGAGAATACTTTAAATACTACGCTACACTAGAAGATTCTGTGTACGATTTTATTACAAAAAGTGTAGATGTTACAGAACAAGCTAAATTCTTAGGTTTGCCTAATGTTGTTAAAGCTAAAACAAAAAGTGGTAAAGTTATTGACGATCAAATTGATGTTGCAGCTAGCTTAACAGAAAAACTTAACAGAGAAGCTCCTGCCTTACCATCAGATGCTCAAGGTGAAGTTGTTAGTATGCTTTCTTCTCGTTTTAATAAAGGTCAAGAAGCTCCTTCTGATGTTGTTAGATTTCTTAGAGATATAGGCTACGCATTTACACTAGCAAATCCATTTTCTGCTTTGATTCAGTTGTCTGATATTGGTTTGTCTGCTTGGATGAATGGTACAACTAATACGTTTAAAAGTATTCTTAGTAAGAAAGAGTTTGATATGCTTGAATTTGGTTTAGCTGATACAGTGTCAGCTATTGCAGTAAACCCTAGAGATTTATCAGCAACATTAAATACTTTTATGCGTGTGTCTGGTTTCCAAAAGCTAGATAGAGTTGGTAAAAACATTTACATGAATGCTGCATGGAAACGAGTACAAAAAGAGGTACTAACTGAAAAAGGTTTAGAGAAGTTTGCTAAGAAATATAAAGTAGCTTATGGTGGAGAGTATAAAAGTCTAGTTTCTGCTGTAAAAGCAGGTAATACTGCTGATGAAAATGTAAGACTTATGATGTGGCAAGAGCTTTCTGACGCTCAACCTATTTCATTAAGTAAAACACCACAATCTTCACTAGATGTACCTAATGGTCGTATATTTTATGCACTAAAAATGTTTGCACTTAACCAATTAAACTTAGTTGGTAGGCAAACATTCAAAAAAATTAAGTCTAAGAACCCTGCTGAACGTGCAGAAGGTTATAAGATGACTGCTATGTTGTTACCAACTGTTGCTATGATGGGTGCTTCAGTTACAGAGATACGAAAGTATATAAAGAATGGTATGTCAGGTTTTGAACCAGATGATTTATTGGCTTCTACTGGCGAACATTTTTTAAAGATGGTAGGTGCAAGTTACTGGACTATAGATCAGTTAAAGAAAGGTAATGTGATGGAAGCAGCTGGTTCTTATGTCACTATACCTGCATTTGGTATTTTTGCTGATGCAGTAACAGGTGGTATGGAAATTGCACAAGATGGTATTAGAACAGACAATACATTTTTAACTCGTACACCTGTTGTTGGCCCTATTATGGATGTGTTACTTAATGATCCTGCCTCTGCATTGAGACAGGAAAAATTAGGTATTAAACCTTTATAAATTAACCTTCACATGCTACGCATTCACCTGTGCTGCCTCTTACACCAGCCTCACTACGTAGGTAGTATAGCGACTTTATGTGCTTATCTTTGAAGGCTAGCTTGTGTACTCGACTAATCTCCTCTTCTGGAGTGTCACTAGGAAAGAATAAGTTTAGTGATTGTGCTTGACAGATGTACTTCTGTCTTGCACTAGCTAAACGTACCAATACTTCCTGATTTATCTCAAAGCTGGTCTTGAATATAGCCTTTTCTTCGTCAGTCAACCAGCCTACTTTTTGTACAGAACCATTGTCCTTGATGATAGCGTTGATAGTACCCTTGTTATATACCTCCTTAGACTTCATCAGATCGACTAGGACAGGGTTTATTCTATTAATCTCACCCGCAGGGCTACCTTGCACAAAAACGTTCTTATACACTGGCTCAATGCCTTGTGAGACACTGCCACAAACTAGTGCAGAGCTACTGTTAGGAGCTATAGCTAGTAGGTGAGTGTTGCGTACACCATGCCCCTTACACCACTTAGGCTCACCCTTAGTCTTAGCTAGCCATTTAGTAGCTTTGACTGCTTCTTCTTTGATGCCTTTGAAGATAAGCTGGTTAAGGTTGTGTGCCTCAAATGACTCTATGTCAATCATGTTCTGCTGTAGGTAGGTATGGAAACCTAATGCACCTAGACCTAATGCTCTGCCTGACTCTGTAAATCTTACTGAGTTCTCAAGTCCTTTGATACCTCTACCTTGCTCGATAAACTCTTGAGCTACACAATCTAAGAATATAATAGCTGTCTGTACTGCGTCAGTATCTTTCCACTCGTCATACTTAGATAGGTTCATAGATGACAGCACACAAGTAAACGTGTGGAACTCATCACTGTGTAATGTAATCTCTGTACACAAGTTACTAGCCTTAACCTTTAAGCCATGTTCTTTGTACATTGGTGGGTTAGCATCATTAACTTTATCTACGAAGAAGAAGTAACCTTTACCTGTAACCATCTTAACTTTCATGGCACGTTGATAACGATTAACTGCATCCTCATCACCTGCATCTAGCCTATCCATAAAGTCATTACTTACAATCCAACCTAAGTTACAATCATCAGGGTGGTTAATTAGGTGGTCAGCTATTTCCCAGAAGTCACCATGCTCTAGTTCAACGTAACCTGCCCATGCACCTCGTCTAGTGTTCCCTTGTGATACATCGCGAGATAGTTGCACAAAGTCTCTAAGCACAGGCAGTATCCCTGAAGCAAGTCCTCCTCCTCTGATTGGTGTGCCTCGCTCTCTAATTCCTCCAATGTAACTTGAAGTTCCAAAACCATTCTTTGAAAGGACAGCAACCTCTTTTTGTGACTCGTAAAATTCATATATACTATCTCCTACATAGTTGCCACTACATGATACAGAACAACCACGATTAGTACCCATGTTAGCTAACACAGGTGTTGACAAAGCTAACCAACCATTCCACATTAGATTAAAGAACATTTTTTGCCAATGCTCTGAGTCATCCATGTGCTTTGCAGCAGTAGTTGATATGCGTTTGTAGATTGAGTGTAAGTCAGGATACTCGTCAGTTGTGTACTTGTCTTTGAGTATCTGCCATGCTGCTGTAGTTACCCATAAAGGTAGCTTACCCTCTGCTTGTAGGTGCTTACGCTCATCACCTAGCTCTTGATATATTGATCTTTCTTTTACCATGCGAATTTACCTTCTGTCCAATCCCTGCTGTAATTGTTGCCTTGCTTTGCAAAGAAGTCGTGGAATGTACCACTGTTAATGTTTTTATAGAACCAACCACTGATAGGGTCATACTCAACACCAAAGATAGGATGTATGTCTAGTTGTTTCAAACATAAATCTAATCTTGATTTGATAAAGTTCTTCATTTGTACATCAGTAATACCTTTGATAGTACCCTTTTCAAATATCATATCAATGATACGCGACTCATGCTCAAAGATTTGATGGCATGTATTCTTAATTTTTCTAAGTACGTTAGCCATACGTTCATCATCAGGTTGTTCTTCTTCTAATAACTTCTTATACAACCAAGCACCTGCCTCAGAGTGTAGGTTCTCATCTCGTACAGAGAAGTTGATGCCAGCAGTCATGTTCATTAACTTGTTCTTACCCTCTGCTTGAAAGTGCTTGAGGAAAGCAAAGTTACTGTAAAGAATTGCACCCTCTGTAATACTACCCATAGCAGTAATTAGTAGTGGGTCATCAACTTTAAACTGTCTATCAATCCATGCCATGCGTGACTTAAGTACCTTGTCATGCTTGTAAGACTCATAAAACTCATCAGTCTTCAAGCCCATGACTTCATTCAGCTTGTCGTAGAATGGAGCATGTACGTTTAGCTCAAACATACCAAACAAACTAGCCATACGCTGTATCTCTGGACGAGGAAAAGTCTTACGCACATAGTCTAACCAGTATTCGTTACCTACATGTAGCTCGTACAAAGTAAACAGTTTCAATACAGTAGTTACACCATGTAGCTCTGCTTCTGTTAGCTTTGTCTTGAGGTCATGGATGTCTTTCTCCATTTCAATCTCATCTGCTGTCCAGAAGATAGACTCTTGTGACTTTGTGTACTCTATTGCTTGTGGATAATCTACTGTATATGTAGACTTTGGTGTTAGTATTTGTGAGTTACTCATCTTTGTTACCTACCTCAACTGCAATGCCAGTGCAGAACCATTCAACTAAAAAGCATTTCTTAGGTATCATTTCTTCTGTGTTAAAGTATTCTGTAAAGCCTATGTATGGTAGCCAACCACCAAACAAAGGATAACCAAATACAACAATACATCCTGCTGGCTTATGCCATCTGACAGGCATAAGCTCCCATTTGAATTTATCCATTTCTATTTCCTTTCTTTTAAATAGTTTAAGCTAACTGGTAGTACATCAAGACCACCATTGTCAACTTCATTTAACATCCAGATACCAGCCCAACTACCATTGTTCTGTGCACCTAGATACTTCTCGTCATGCTGATAGAATGTTCCTGCAAACAATCCTGTTAGGTTTACACCATCAGCACGTTTTGAAAATGCTATGTCTCTGTCTTGCACATGTCCCATAATACAAGACATCATACGCTTAGACAGTAACGACCTAGCACTTGCTACTGGTCTACCCATAACTCCACTTGTAAAGTAATGAGCAAACGCTACACCCTCAATGATTACTGGTTCAAGAAATCCATGTACTTCCCAGTCATCTAAGTTTAAATCTTTGTAACTAATTACATCTTCAAGTATTGCATCAGCTTCCACTGCACGTTCTATCCTGTACTCGTGGTTGCCTAGCGTGAATACCATACGAGGTTTCCACATTTTCTTTTTGTTCTTACGCTGCCTGTTGATCTCTTTCTTTATTGGTGCAAGAAGCAAATCCATAGCAGCGTTTCCAGCTTCAACATCTTTTGTGTATCGCCTACCTTCAAAGTCTTTCTTACCTTTGTCATAGCTTGATAGGCTAGGCATGTCCCAGAAGTCACCTATGTTTACAATGACATCAGGTTTCTTGTCTGCAATGTACTGTCCAGCCCACTCAAGATGTTCAGTAGGTACACCTTCTTTGACTTGGCAGTCAGGTATTACAACTATCTTCATCTTCTTTCTCCTGTATGTATTTAACAAGTTCTTTATGTTGACTGACAGTAAAGCAAGCAAGTCCTTCTTTCTCACACCACTGTCCCATTGTCATCTTACTTCCCTTCCTAACTTTTTTGTTAGGATCAGACAGCACAAAGATTAGCTCACCTTCAATGCTGTCTCTGATTGCCTTGTATTTCATTGTATCACCAGCTCTGAAAAACCCTTTGCATTCAATGAGATACCCATCTTTAACGAAGTCAGGTATATACTTACGCTTCATAACGTAAGGTATTGAAGTAGGTTCGTACTCGAAATCTTTAGGTAGGTTTCTAGCTAATGCTTTTTCTAAGCCACTACGATAGTAGTTATCTTTTTGCTTTTTCATATAAACTCAATTGGCATCTCCTTGTCTTTTTGTAGTATCCAGAGAAGCTGTGAGTTTTTTACTGCTTGATGAAATCCATACTCAAACTCTTTGTCGTATAGGTCTAGGATTAATTTGTCCCATTCCTCACGAGGAGTTTCATCTAATAGTTTACTAGCTTTCTTTTCACCAAGACCATATATGCCTGTTATGTTATCGACTTTATCGCCAGTAATCATTTGCTTGTAAAAGAAACGAGTGCCTTCTTCAGCAGTTACTTGTTGCCACTCTTTCTTTATGTAGTTGTAGTGTTTGCCTTCAACCATTAACAAGTCTTTGTCAATCGTAGCAATAGCAGTATCATCAGTCTGTGCAAGACCAAGAGCATCATCAGCTTCCATGCCCTCTATGAGTTGTGCTTTGTACTTACGAGTGAGATAGTCTCGTATAAGATCGTAGTGTACTGGTCTTGACTTGCCAGCTCTGTTAGCTTTGTAGTCATCCACTACTTTGTTTCTGAAGTTCTCTTTACCAGATATATACATTCTGTAAGAGGTGCATTCAGTTTCTTTAATGATTGCATTAACAAACTGTTTACAACTGTGTAGGGTAAAAGACTCTGAGTCAGCAGTAACCAACCCAGAGTCTTTATCCTTACTCTGACAAGCAAACCCTATGCGATAAACAATAGGATCACCATCAATGAGAAGTTCCATGACTAGAAAGGAATGTTATCGTCAAGTTCTTCTACCTTAGATGGCATAGGTGTTACATTGGCAGAGCCAGTGATACGTTTGTCATACACAAACTTAGCTAATCCAAACAACGCTTTGGTTGCAGGATTGTTCTCGTCACTAGCGTCACCTACAGCTTGGTCAGTGATAGTGGCTGCACCTACAGAGTCTTGATACTTAGCAGGAATAGGTGAGATACTATCAATGTTGTCATACACCTTGCCATCCTTGGCAACTTGGTGTTTGACAATAACATTACAAGGCTTGCCTAAGGCACTGTCCCAATCAGCTACTTGTCCTTCTTGAGCTGTTGAGTCAAACGTCTTGTAATATTTGTACTCATTACCTAGCTCGTTCATCTGATAAAAGATATTGAATGGCTTAGTCCACATCAGGCGAGGTTGATCCTTACCATCAATGGTTACTGTTTGTCCAATGATCTCAATACCAAGTGATACTTGTTGAGCTGGTGGTTTCTCGTCACCCATGTAGCTACGCTCTTGTAAACCAAGATCAGCGACATAGACTAAACGACCTTCATGCTCACCTTCAGCTAGGTTCTGGTACTCAACAGTAGAGTTGGTAGTAGAAGCTTGAGGTGATGTTCTATTTAATGGCATATCTTCTCCTTTGTTTTGAAGTTACCTGTATATTATACCACATATTAGTGGATTTGTGAATAGTTATTTCCAAACTGTACATCACAGTCCAGATCACGATTTAATTTTAACACTTTATTTACTGATTGTACAGAGTTTTTGATTACTTTTTCTACACTCTCCTTTTCACTTTGTTTAATATTAAGTATCAACTCGTCATGGAATTGACCTGTAAGTTGACAACGCTTCTTAAGTATAAAGCCAAGCCACATATCAAAGCAGTAGGTGGCAGTACCTTGATTGAGTGTACTAAACTTGTCTTTCTCTGCTTTGAGATGGTAGTAAAGTTTAGATACTGGATTGTATAGCCACATCTGCTCGTGTACTATCTTGACCTTCAGGTCTTCTGAGAGCTTCTTTAGTGACCAATTACGTTTCCAGTAAGCCTTGTGTATCTTGGCTGCTTCTGATTCAGTACAACCTAACTGACGAGATAAGGTCTTGACACCTGCTCCATAGGTACAAGCGTAGTTACCACCTTTGTAAGCATGTCGTATAGCAGTAACCTCACTATCTTTATCACCTGCTTTGTAAGCAGCAACTTGTTCTGGCGTTACAGCCCCAGCAGAGAACGCCAGATCAAGGTGTGGGTCAAAGTCCTCACTCATCATATCTTGTACGAAGTCAGGATCATAATCCCACATAAAGTGTTGCTTGGTTCTATCTTCAAGACTACACATATCACTACCACACAAAAGTTTATCTGTACTGGCTGTTAGTAACTCTCGTATCTCTTGACCAAATGGTTTACGCAATGATGGTATGTTTACAATGACAGTGTGCTTGAGTCTAAGTGTATTGGTTAAGCCACGCATCTCTGCTCTAGGATTTTGATGCTTCTCTTGTACTGGTTTGAGTAGGTTCTTTACTACAGACAATCTGTGATTGTATATAGATAGATTCTCTAGCTCCATGACTTCAGGACACTTGTCAGCTAATGCTTTGACTGACTTACATATATTACCATCAAAGCCTCTAACTTGTGGTACTTCCCTACCATCTGCATACTCCCTGTTGTTATAGTCATAGCGTGCTGGTTTCCAACCAAGACTAAACAACCAATCTTTTATTTGCATTACAGAGTTAGGGTTAGGTTCTACCTTCTTTACTTCTTCCTTTATTACACCATCATAATCAAATGGTTTGTCATGATCTTCTGTAAGCATTAACCACTTGACACCAGCAGCAGATAGGTCACCATTCTTTTTGTAACACTTGGCTGGCTTGGTACGATCAGCATACTTGATAATTGTAGGCATTACTTTTCTTAGCTTGTCGTTAGCTTCTTTTATCTTTTCTTCTAGGCTATCCTTTAATTGCTCTGCTTTAGCTACGTCTAGCTGCCACCCACTTTTCTCTGCAAGCATAGCGCAGTGCATCTTGAACGTGAGGTACTTGAGTAGGCTCTGATATTTGCCAGAGTAAATTTGTCCTAAGTAACGTAACTGTCTGTCCCAAAGTGCTTGGTTAATCTTTACATCTTCCTCACATCTTTCTTTGTAAACTTCTAGGTTAGCATTTTCCCAGTCATCTACTTTAGGTTTAGCAATACCAAGACGTTCACCCCATGCTTCTAACCCATGCTTTTGTATGTCAGGGTACAAGTACCAAGACAGTGCTAGGGTATCTACAATCTCACATGGTATCTTACATTCCAGGATACGTTCAATGATAGGTGCATCATAGCGTATAAAGTTGTGACCAATGATACGATCATTTTTATTTAGCGTAGCTAGAAAAACTTTCATGTCAGCATAAGTTACAAACACAGCAGTCTGATCATTGTTTCTGCACACGACCATACAATGTATCTTGGTTGCATCAATGCCATCTGTCTCTATGTCTATGACATAGTTATTAACACTCTTATCATTCTCTATTACCATCTGCCACTGTCCTCTAGGTATTGTATTGTATCTTCATTATAGTATACATCAGCATTGTACGACTGACCATACTCACGATCAAACAACATATAGAATCTACTCTTGTTCTTATCTTCCAATGGACACTCGTCAGTACGATCACGACTAATACCATGTCCATAATGAAACCACTTCTCCATAGCACGAGAGCCTGTAAGCTCACTAGAGAAGACTTTACCACCAGCCTCATGTGGCTTACTACCTTTAGGTTTAGGGTTCACATGAGAGAAGCAGAAGATTGTAATGGGGTAGCTATTAACTAAGTCAGCCATGTCAGTACATATCTCATTGAGTTTGTCGTTTGCTTCACTGGCACTGTAACGAGAGATGAGTGCAGTGATAGGGTCTAGCATGAAGATGTTGATACCATCAAGTAAGTGCATCTCCTCGATAGCCACTCGTATGTCTGACCAATCACGACTAGCACCTCGATCATAGAAGCGTACCCTGCCTTGCATAGATACAAGAGAGTCATGTAACAGTTGATCATCATACTCTTTGTCTGGTCTGGTAAAGTCTACTTGTGATTCCTTACTAGCAAGTTTCTTAGCAGTACGCACTGGACTATTCTCTAGATCAAACATACCAACCTTGACACCTTGATTGAATACAAGATGGTGTACCAGTTGGTGTTGCCAATCAGTCTTACCAATCTTAGGTGCAGCAGCTACAACATGGATAGTGTTTGGTCGTATACCAAAGCAAGCCTTAGATACAGTAGCCCATGGGAATGGTATACCCATCTTAGGTTTTTCCATACACTTGGTCATGATGTCCTCAATGTCCACCACTTGCCCTTGCCTTTCATGCTTGGCGTTCCAGACAGTTGCTTCGTACAGCTCTTTGCTCTTGCCTTGCACTAGCATTTCGCTTGCATCCTTCTCGTCAAACGTAGCTACCTTGAACGAGGGGAATACTTTTAGCACCTCGCGTGTAGCCTTCCTACCTGCCTCGTCTTGATCAAAGCATAGGATTACCTCACCATACTTCTCTACAAACTTTCTGTTGGCAAGCAAGTCTTTGACAGCACCAGCAGCACCACGAGTAAGAGACACAACGCTTGGCTCATGTGCAGAATACTTACTGGGTCTGATGTCTACGATAGTCTGGTACAGTGACATAGCATCAAGCCTACCTTCAGTAATGAATAGCTTTTTACCAGCACTGGTGTTGTGTTGATTCCACAAATCAAACTCACCTTTGCGTTCACCTACAGATGTGAAACGCTTGGGGTTGACCTGCTTGATCTCATACCCAATCAGCCTACCATCTTTACGATCAGGATAGTAATGCTCCTCAATAGTCTTACCATCTTTCTCTGACACTGATGTCTTTACGTTGAACTTCGCTACAGTTTCCTGTCGTAACTCACGATCAGGTATTGCTAGTGTAGGCAAGCTATTAACGTAGTCTTTATCCCATGTAGGATTCTTGATTGGTGCTGTATCTATTGACACTACCTTCTCCTGTTTTCTATCCATTGGGTGATAAGTATCGCACTTGAAACAATAAGCATCTTGCTTACCATCATCATGCTCGAATACTTTACATGCACTGTCAGCACCACAGTTACTACAAACTACAGTGCCAACTTGTCTTCCTTTGCTTACTGCATCTGTCATAGGTCTAACTCCCTCATTGCTTCATGCCCTGCATGGTCTAGTAACATAAGATATAGATACTCACCAAAGTCATTGAAGTTACCACCATCACATTTTTGTAACAGCTTTACTAAGTCATCATGCCTACCTTTGTAACCTTTGTTAGGTGACATAGCATCTATCAGTAACTCTTGTATGTCATCACATATCAGCTCATCTACTTTGTCTACTAGCATATCTTCCTCATCTATGGTTAAGAATTTAGATTGATAATCATCTTGCCAGTCATCACTTGGTTCTCTCATTGCTCTATCCTCTTGCGTAGTTCACTAAGAAATTTCTCCATACCATGCTTCTTGATGTAGTCTTCAGCTTCAGCTAAACACCAAGCCAGTTGGTACTCGTCTTTAGTCTGCTCATCAAGCAGCTCATTACCAAAGTCATCTTGTGCCATATTACCTCTCTATATTATAGTTTCAGTAAGTACATCACCATTAGCAAATTTAATGTCACATTGTACTGCAGATTCAGTTTCAATCCACACTTTAGCACCACAAGATAGTGGCTTGTCTGGTGAGTATACAATTCTAGTTTCACCACAAACTACTCTGGCTTCGTGACAGTATCTATTAGACTTTGAAGTCTTGACAGTTATGCATGGTTTTGTTTCGTTATTCTTTGCGTTAGCTCGAATGACATGTTGATTTACGTGTATGCGTTTAATCATATTACTCTCCTAGTATAAACTCAGTTGCTTTGTTTGCTTTACTAAATGCTTTTACCATTACGTTATCATCATCCTTGATAGCTTGTATCCAATTATTTAAATACTTTGCGTGATCAGCTCTGGGCTTCTTCGCTATGCGAGAGGAAGCGCAGAGTTGAGCAGAGCCTATCTCTGCTATCAGTTCTTCAAAAGCATAGCTTTGTGTTGTTCTTTCTTTACCAAACCTATCAAGCCTAGACTTATGTCCTGTCCAATGTGTTAGCTCATGGAACAAAGTAGCGTAGTAATCCTCAGTACTATTAAACGATTCTTTCTTTGGCATACGTATCTCATCTTGTGATGGCACATAGCATGGGGTTACTGTTGTTTCATGTGTGATGTTTGCTTCTGTTGCTTTGATGATTGTATCACATTGCTCATCAGGTTCAATATCATTAAGCTCTATTTTATTAGCTGCAAGTTTAGACTCATCAACATTTTTGACATGCTCGATATTGAATACACGATAGACACGATAGAAACCTGTTTTGTATGTGTATTCTTTACCATTTGCATCTTGACCTTTCTTTGGAATCATGTTAAAATAAAACACTGGTACACCAGTTCCACGAGTCTCTGACATGTCTGCACCAATATCTGTCCACTGTTTGTATGTAGCAAACATAGGTCTCTTGTAGTCATATGCCCATGACAAGTGAAATGCGTTCATACCACGATACACATTACCACGTATAGCATTGTGTGGATAACCAAATTTAGCTATCTTTTCATTGTATGGTCTAGTCCAATCAGTGCCATGTTCTTCCATGAGTTGTAAGATTTCTTCGTTTACTTTTTCTTTGTACTCTTTAAATTTCATTTGTAAAAATCTCCACGTTTAATAGTATCAAAAGTACTTCTACAACATTCACCTCTGTATGTTTCTGTGTATGTGTAACAAAGTTTAGCTTTTATGTTTCTAACTATATGAGCTTCTTCAAAGAAGTTTTCTCTTACTAAACAATCTATGAAGTCCTCTAAGCTTGTCTTGTCTAAGCACTCATATTCTCTGTCATAGATAGATTCAAGACATAAGTCTACACCTTCTTTATAATCTTTAACTACATCCTTCATCTTTGTATTCTCCTCTACCACAATAGTAATCATAATGTATCTGTTCAATACGCATCTCTGCATACTCAATAATCTTTCTTAAGTCTAGTATCTCTGACTCAGGGTAGTTTTTGTTAGGATACTTTTTGAATCCAGCACGACTAGCATACTTGACTATGTTACCACGCCAAAACTCAAACTGATTTTTCATGATATAGTCAGCAGGTTCTATTTCCCACATGCGATAGTGCTTTGGATTTGTTACGTCATCTTCTTTATCGCTCATGCTTTTCTCCTGTTTATTACTTCATCAAGTCTACCATCTAATGCTTCACGTATTGTCTCTGTGATTTCTAGGTAGTCGTTATAATCCAAGTCATCAGTCATAGCTAAGTCTCGTAGCTTGTTAATTTCTACTACAATTTTGTATAACATCTCAGTAGCGTCTTCAAATACTTGTTCTAAGTGTATATCATTGTAACTATTACTCATATTTCACTCCCATACTTTGCTTTGTTAAGTTCTTCTGCTGCTGAATTAAGTAGAATATTTCTATCTATTGGATCAAGTAAAAGATTTTTGTCAAGCCAGTTGTTGATCCACTTGATTTCATAATCGTGGTCAGCAAATGACATTGCATGTTGAGCTAACTTGATGCCTATGTTTACAAGTGATTCGTCATTCATTTTCTTCTCTCTCTATGTCTAGTTCAGGTTCAATATCTAGGATAGCAAGTAGACACTCAGTACATATGTCTAAGTATTCTCCTGCTAGTTCGTGGTTTTCGCCATACTTCTTGACTGTTTCTTGATCAGTAAGTAAAGCATTACAGATGGTGCATCTCATTGTAGTAATCCTCTGTCCCACTGTATTGCTGTAACAGATGATCTTCTTCGTCTTGTAAGTATGTCAGGTAGTCATTGACTATTGTCTGTGTACCTTCAGGAAGTGTGATGTTGTCTACACTTGATAAGTATAGTGTCCAGTCGTGGGATAACTTGTTGAATATATTGGTGGGTGTCATGTCATACTCCTGTTAGAATATACATGTGGGGTTGACTCTACCACATATAATATAAAATGTAAAGAAAATTTTTCTTGCCTGCGACCAAGCAGAGGCAAGAAAAATTTGCGTACATGTAAATAAAATTATTATTATATAATTTACAAAAAAGCCACACTTGATAATGTCCATAGTATCTTAATTTTTGCCACACTTGATAGCATAGGAGAGCGAGTGAGCGCAGCGAGCGAGCCAGATTTTTTGGTAACCTTTTTGATCTCTCAAAAAGGTTTGTTGTTTTTAAAGAATGAGTGAAGCGAATACCATCTGTCCCCCCCTCCTGTGTGTGTGAGTGATCAGTTTAACCACATGATCAGGTGGTGAGAGGAGTCGTCTCAGTTAGCTTTCAGCACTTTTTTTAGCAAGTGCTTTAAGTTGGGTAGCAGTCATTTTGTGTGATCGTGTTTGGTCTTTGAACCCAGCACGTTCAACAACTTTCAACATCTGCAACCATTTCACCTGTTGAGCTTCGAAGTATTGAAATTTAGATGCATGTTCCTCTGCAATGGTATGGTTAAAGTGTTGACCTTTATCCATCTCGTTCATCAACTTAGTCTGATGAGTGTCTGCATTAGTCTTAGACGATTCAGCCAAGTAATTGCATGAGCGAGCCAAGCCATTGCCTAGCATCTCAAGTTCTTTATCACAATCTTCAACAGATGAGAAGTCGATAGTAAGGATTGGTTTGATGTCTGATTTGTTCATGTTGTAAACTCCTATAATTAATGTTTAAGTAATGATCAGTTTTGAGACATGATCAGGTCTAAGGTTAATGTTAAACGAGAGCGCGTTTGTAAGCCTCTAGTTGTGCTAGGCTGTCCATAGTAGGAAAGCGCATGTGTAAGCCCTGTAGTTTATCAAGGTTATTAATCTGAGTATCTGATAAGCGTACAAGTCTGTTACCAATTTGCACTGAGTATTTGAAACTCATTTTCGAATTACGATTTTTAGTTAAGTATGCAATTAATTTCATTATACCTCCTCTACTGATTTTAGTTGGAAACCACTCATTTCAAGATCGTCATTAGGGTGACTCGTAGTTACAGTCTCTAAGACTTCATTATTTTCGCCATAGAGTACATAGTTATATACCACATATCTAGGCTCATCATCTTTTTCTTCGACAATTACGTAGCCAATCTCTTCCCATTCATCCACCATAAATGCAGTACAATGAATGATGTCCTCAATTCGACCATCTACGATTTTGTGCATTTCAATATTACCATATATCATTTCTGTAACTCCTATATTATTAAAAACAAAAGACGCAACGCAATACCATAACAAAGGGGTTCTGTATAGGGTACGAATACAAAAGAGAAAATAATAATTCGTATTTATAAAAATAATTTTTAGCCTATGGTTGCTGATAAGAGCGTAGCGAGTAAATATAATTTACGAGCGTAATGTAAATGGCTGAAAAATATTTTTACCCTATATAGGTTCACGACTTATGGTATCATAGTGGAGTCTTTTTTTTTTAGTAAGGAAACCAGAATAGCTTTTTCCGCGAGCGTTCTTAGTAGCAAGTTGCGAACAGCAACGTCACACGACCTCGTAAGGGCGTGTGCAATAAATGTCCCGCATTTATTGTGCGTAAGAATTTTACAAACAGTACTATCGTTTGTAAAATAGCGAGTGCAAAGGAAAAAGCGTCGACTGCGATAGGTCTCAA
>Ga0181401_1000396_pt1 | contig 18256 bp, 22 predicted proteins | sample 24SPOviralmetaG_FD_130130 | JGI IMG/M metagenome (GOLD analysis project Ga0181401, IMG submission 130130) | Marine viral communities from the oligotrophic San Pedro Time Series (SPOT) site, San Pedro Channel, CA, USA - 24 SPOT_SRF_2011-07-20 | ecosystem: Environmental > Aquatic > Marine > Strait...
CCATCGTTGCGCTAGTTCTCTAGTGTCAAGAAATTTGCTGGTTTTGTCTTCCATATTTTCCATTATTACTCCCTTCTGTACTCTTTCATTGCCAATAATACATTTTTTAACTAGAATATCAACCACAAGTGATGAAAAAGTTTATAAAAGATAACAAAGCCACCAGTCGTCAGGTTGGAGGCGATCACTATAAGAGTCTGGAAATCACTCCTACTCAATATATCTATGCCAATAAACTATCTTGGAATCTTGGTAACTGTGTTAAATACATAACCAGAAACAAAGAAGACAAGGTAGAAGACTTATTAAAAGCCAAACATTACATAGATTTAGAGTTGGAAATGGTCTACGGATGTAATCCCGAAGGTATACGGGAGGAAAATAAATGAGCCAATATATAGATAAAGTAAAGATAAATGGCAAGACTACGAGTCTTAAAGACAATCCTTGCATATCAGTATGTAGCTTGACGTATGGAGCTGGAAACAAATGTATTTGTGGTCGCAGTTTAAGTCAGGTTTCTAACTGGAATGGTTATGATGATGTCACTAAGAAGATAATCGTAATGAACGCTATAGAAGATAAGGAGTCTTTTCCAAGACAGAAACTTACCTTCTTAGCGGATGAATACGACATCACAGTAGATTCTGCTAAACAAATCTTTGTTATAGACAGAAAGGAAACATAACATTATTCACCGTCAATAATGTTCTGTATGTGTTCTCCTACAAGGTTTGCGTTGGCTATCGCCTTGTCCTGATGAATGTGTGCGTATCTCTGGGTGGTTGCCTGATCTCGGTGGCCTAACAAGTTACCTACCTCTGATAGATTAATCTTTTGCAAAGACCAGGATGCGTAACTGTGTCTGATGTCATGCAATCTTATGTCTTCTAAACCAACCGCTTGCTTGATTGTTTCCCATGTTCTTCTCGGTGCTTTTATACCAAGGATGTATTCAGAGGAACGATCTTGCTCGTTGATTATGTCTAGTGCCATAGGGGTTAGATGGATAATACGATCCTCTCCGTACCTGTCTGTCTTATGATCCTTAATAACAAGTGTGTTACCTACTAGATCAGTCCACTTAGCTTTGGCTATCTCTCCCTTCCTTGCACCTGTCAGGATTAGCAACCAGATAAAGGCAACTGATTTCTGATAGATTTGGTCATCTTTCCTTTTCTTTAGTTCCTCCACAACTGCCAGCAGCTCTTCATTCGTCAAGTATCGCTTGCGCTTGTTCTCCCTGTTCTTAGATATATTAGTGCTTGGGTTTATAACTACGAGTGATAATGTAATGGCTAGGTTATAAATAGCCTTTATAATAGATAAACACTTGTTAGCTAGAGAAGGTGCTCTGTCGCTAATATCAAAGTGTAACTGTGCTATATCCCCTCGTATTATTTCATCTATGTTCTTGTCGCCAAGAACAGGACTGATATTGGTTTGGTAGACTTGCTCTATCTTAGCAACAGTCTTGACCTGTCTTCTTTTAAGGTCTTTGACATAGACCATAAACATTTCGTCTAAAGTTTTCATAACATCTCCCTAATGTGTTATCAGGTAGTATAGTGAAGTTTATCCAGTATGTCTAATATGTTGTCTATGGGTTTGTTGTTCTTCATCTTCTCATCTTTGACAGTAAAGCTTTCAGTCTTTTTAGGCTCATAGAAAACCACGTTCATGTGTTGTAAGGAGACAAAGGCAAAGATGTCTATTGAACCATTCTCGTAACTGCGGTTCTTAGTGTGCGATCCTCTACGCATATCAAACCGCCAGTTCGTTCTGTGTTTCTCTATCTTGGTCTTGGTTTTAACTTGGACTTTGTAGAGTGTATTGTTGTATTCAAACAGTAAATCAGCCTCGGCTGAATGAGGAACCATAAGAACTGTATCGGAAATTTGAGAGAGAAGTGATGCTACGAAATACTCGCCAGAACGACCAACCCGTTCTGTGGTTCTTGACATGGTTTATTCTTTTATTCTCTCAACTATCTTTCTAATGTTTTTAGACAATCTGCTGTATTTAATTTTTGCAAATCTAGCTGGGTCTTCTGCTTTTGCAAAATCTTTAGTTTCTTCTCTTATTTCTTTAAAAGCTTCTCTTATGACTAATTCTTTAGTTGGATTATTCAAACTTTGGTATTTTGGAGAAACTACAATTCTTGATACGATATTTTCTGCAACTGGCCCCATGTATTTAGCTAATAATTGATCTGCTATACGATCACCAGTATAAGGAAGAATATCTCTTCTTCTTAAGCCTAATCTATCTATTTCTTGTTCTGCTGGATTTTTGGGCTGTCTTACAGTTATTCCAGTTAGCTGTCTTGATAATGGGCCTGGAACTTTAATGTCTGTAAAAGGCACTCTTACCTCTTCAGGCCTTCCTGGTGCAGCTGCTCTAGTAGGAGATTCTACTTCAGGCATTGTTTCTCTAACTCCAGGAACGCTTGTTTTAAATTGTTCTAAGATGTTTGTAGGTATATCTTCAAATGTTTGAGACTCTGGCAATGTAGTTCTAAAAGTTTGTTGTTGATTCACAAAATCTCCAAACATTCTTGCGGGAGTTAAATATCCACCTAAAACATCTCCAGCAAATTTAGTAATTTGTTTTACAACTTTTTCTTCACTATCAATTCCAGATAAATCATTAATTAAATTGTCAACTAAAGTTAATCCAGCACCAGCTCTAAATTGAGCACCAGACAATCCTTGTATGATGTCTTTAGAATCTGGTGGTATTCTTCCATCTTCAGCTCTAACGATTAAATCAGCTACTAATAAATATGGTGTTAAAGGAAAGTATGGTCTCATGTCTATAGTTGTTCCGTCTGTACCTCTAAATTCATACCATTTTTCGCCACCATAACCACTACGTTTTGCCTCTATCGCCCCTAACAATAAAGAACTTCCAATCATGGCTCTACTAAAAACACCCATGTCTCCAGCCGCAACCTTCGCTCTTTCTTTTGAGCTTAACAAAGATAAAGGCCCTAGAGGACTGTGTTCAAATTGAAATTTCATAGCGTTAGCCATGAATCTTGCGAATGGTATTAAGCCAGTAGTAAGAAATGGTATTGAATTAGAAAGTTCAACAAACTTTTTGCCCAATGCGTTGTCAGGTGTTTTTGCATAAGTAAATTCTAAAGCATCATCTACAGCTTTCTGTATGTCGTCTTTAGTAATACCAGAAATATTATTGGTTTTTACTGCATCATCTAACGATATACCTTTTTGTTTTAATGTTCTTTCTAAAGAGGCTGTAAACATTCCTCGTCTGTAATAGAACTCTTGCATTCTGTTTAATACATTAAGACCATCTACTACTTTTTGCGCCCCTTGAAAAGTTTTACTTTGTGAAGCATCTGCTACTTCTGATGCGTAGTTGTTAAATAATCTATCTTTTTCATTAGCAAAATATTTTGTTGCAAATTCTGTTGCTTCTTTAGCTTTCTTTTTATTGGTGGTTAAATTTAAAAGTAAATCAAAAGTTTGTGTGTGATCTACTGGAGATTCTTCTGCACCAAACAATCTTCTCATTGGGTTAAATGTTGTATTAAGAACATTATCCATTCCTTTCGTAAGAGTATGAACACCAACCCTTCCTACTTGAGCTGTGAAGTTACGCATAGAAGTTGCTATTTGACTGACTAACAAACCACGTCTTATGTTGTCTAATTTATAAGCAGTATCTCCAAATGATCTTATTAGACCTCCAGCCATTCCTTCTGGTGGTGCTGTTCCAGATATTTCTTGACCAATATCTTTCATTGCTCTTTTTGCAACAGACAGTTGTGCCATTCTTCTAGCAGAATCACGAACTCCGAGTCTCCACATTTGAGCAAATTCACTTTCATTAATGTTGTTTCTTTTTAAAACATCAATAAATGTTTGTTTGTTTTTTTCGCTTCTGTTTATTAATTGCAAAGAATCAAAAATTTGATCTGAAATTTTTATATTTGGGTCTCTTGGTATTTGTAATTCGTCTAATATTTCAATACCAACATCTATTCCTTTCTTGCTTATATCTAAATCAAAATCTGTTTGTAAATCTTTTTTTACTCCACCAACCTCTTCCCTAATATCTTTTGCCAAATCTTCATTAAAAGTTTTTAGTTCTGGTTGTATTTCCTTTTTAGCTTGCTCTAAAGTAGTTGTTGTATCAATTATTGAGGGTTCTTCTTTTACTAAAGATTCAGCTTCCATTTTTTGTACTTCTTGTTGCGTTTTTCTAGCTGCTGATCTGCTGCCTATTCCCCCAAGAGTACCACCGATTGTGCCTCCAGCAACCGCACCAATAGCAGCTGCTTTAGCTGTTTGTCCCAAATCAAAACTTTCTTGTTCACCAGCTGTTATTCTGGCAGATTGTCTTAGTGCATTATCGGCAGCTGTATACGCTGATGCTTCTAATGCACCGATTTTTGCACCTTGTTTAACTCCAGCTTTGGTCGCTTCTTTAACCCCTTCTTTTATTGCTAATTTAGTTGCCTGTGCACCAGCTGTTGCTGCTCCAAAAGTTCCTATACCAAGATAAGTTGAGGGGTCTGCTGCAAGACCAAGAATAGCTCTACCAAAACCTTTAAGACTGGTTTCTTTTTGGTCGTACATATCCATTAAATTAACAAATGATTTTTTTTGTTCATCTGTAGCTTTAGTTAATTGAGTGGCTTCAAGACTCATTTTGGGAAGATTGTAATTAAACCAACCCATGTATCTAAGTCCATAGTTTGCGTACTGTGTATCAGAATCTAACTTAGGCGCATCAGCTCCTTCATTTAATTCATATATTCTTTTGGAGGATTCAATCCATTTGGGGTCTGATTTTAAGCTTTCTTCCGTTATAGAAGTATCTGGCTCTGTTTCAACGGTTCTTTCTGAAAATATGTTTAAGGCTTCTTCTTGAGTTGGTTGTCTATTGCTAGTTACTTTTAACGATTCACCTGTTTTTGGGTTTTTTATTTCGTATGTAGGCATAACATTTTAGCCTTCTACTTTTTCAACAATTAAACCAGTATCTCCCACTATTCCAAGTTGTTCCAAGATAGATTGAGCATCATCTCTTTTGATAAAGTTGTCGTATATCAATCTTTCGTATGCGGTTAATTCTTCAATATCTCCTTTGTGAAATTCTAATTGCCTTAAAACATTCAACTCTTCTTGTTTGATTGCCCTACCAGGGTCATCAGACTTAAGACCAGATGTAATTAAACTAGCTCCTTTTACTCCACCAACCGCTTTTGCTACTTCCATTATTCTTGGGTCTATTTCTCCCTCTAAGTTTTTAAGGGCTTTCTCCCAAGCTTCTTCTTGTGCTTTTTCTTTTTTCTTGCTTTCTTGCATTTGTTGAATCTGTATTGTGTTCTCAACAAAGTTTTTATCACCTTTTAAAGCACCGCCTAATGCGTATAACATTAAACCAAGCTGTTGATTTCTTTCAGATTTAGAGGTGACTGTTGGTTGTGGCTGTGGCTGTGGTACTGGTGCTGGCTGTGGTACTGGTGCTGGCTGTGGTACTGGTTGTGGCTGTGGTACTGGTTGTGGTGCAACAGGAAGAGGACTTGTCTGTGTTCCTGTTGATACTGGTTGCCTTGCTTGAACCTTTGGAATACTAAAATTGAAATTTTGACCTTGTAATGGATTTACTGGCTGTGCACGAAATGGAGACAAAAGCCTTTCTTGATCTACTGGCATTCTTCTTCTTGCAGCCCTTTCTTTTCTTTCTTTTATAATTTGTTCCGCAGTTTGATTACCTGAAGAAAGAAGATTCAATAAATTAAGAAGAGCTTGAGGTTTTCTTTTTTCTTTATCAATTACTTGATCTATTAATTTTTGTGTTTCTTCATCAACACCAGGAACAGGAGGTTGATACATAGCACTTGGAGTTCCTCCGAATAGTCTTTGCATATCTAATAAATTTGCCATTTACAAAACTCCGTAATTAACTCTGTAATATCCGTTCTCGTCTTCCATGACCGCTTCAGGCATATACTTCATTACTTCTTGAGCAAGAACACCGATTGTTGGTGTGTCAACTCTTAGCTTTTTAGCAATGTCATTCCATTCCCAAGTATATATTTTGTGACCATCTTTAGACTTGCCAATATATTCTATATTGTCTTTTAATCTTTCATCCGACAAAAAACTAAATGGATTCATTCCGCCCATTAATGCTGCGCCAGCAAGTTGAGCTCCAGATCCTAATATATTTCCAAGACCAACATCTTGTTCTGTTCTTTGACCAGCAGTAGTCGGAGCCATTGCTTGACCCAATAAACCAAGTTGTTGACCACCATAACCCAAGGCTCTTTGGAACTCTTGATATGGAACATCCAATCCTCTTTGTTGTAGGGCTTGTTGTTGTAATCCAACCTGACCAAGTTGACCTAATCTTGCAGCTTGTTCTGACTGTAATCCACCAAGCAATCCAGCTCTTTGTGCTCTTGATCTTAGTTCTAATTCTGGTTGTGCAAATGCTCTAGCTTGTTGTCTTGCGATGTCTGACTCAGCAGCACCTAAAGCCTGACCGTAACCCGCTTGTCTTAAGCCAGCTGCGGTTCTTGCCATTTGTTCTACATAAGGTCTGCTTGCTTCAGCTTCCATAATGGCTGAACGTGATCCACCAAACGCACCCGCACGAATAGCACCTTCTTGTGCTTTACGTTGTGCTATGTCTTGTTGCCTTCTTATATCACCTAATGTGGTATCTATAACTTGTTGTGTGTAAGGTGATTGATATGCACCTATGTCTGTTTGTAATAAAGACGGTACTTGTCCAATCTGAGGTGTTTCAGCACCCGCAAGTCCAGCAATTCCAGCCATAGGGTCATATTCCATACCTGACTCAAATAAACCACGAGTGGCTTGAAACTGTCTTAATTGATCTGGGTTAAAACCAGCCACCCTTGCACCTGTGTAGGGTACAAAAGGTTGATTCATTAATGACGATGCAGCACCAAATAAAGCTCTTTGTTGCTGTTGTTGATACTCTGGTATTGTAGCTTCTGCTGTTGTTGCGCCTTTACTCATAATTCTTTTCTTATCATGTGTTCTTCTTCAAAACCTAAATGCTTTAATTTCTTTGACCATCCTTTTCTTCCACCTCCGTACAACCTTTTACATTCAGCTGCTTTAGCAAAAGCTTCTATAGATGGAAGCATTTCTGTCAATTCATTGTAGTCTCCACCGCAAAAAAGTAAATTTAATACTTTATGGTTTGGAAATATTACAAATTCCGTTACCATTGCAGACTCCTTACCAGCCCATAAATGGAACAATCCATTACTTATTTTATCTTCTACATGGTCTATTGTATAGGAATCTTGGTATTTTAAAGCCTCTTCTATCCAAGGTTTACAACGATCCCACTCCATTTCCCATGTGGGTTTGAAATCAACTACGTTATTAGTCACCTTTTGCATACTCTACAATACTTAATACTAAGTCTATGTTTGCGTGATTAACCTGTCCTTTAACGATCTCTCCTTGTTGCAGAATCAAACCAGAATTAACTACTAATTCTTCTGTGCCATAGGCTGATATGTTGTGATTCTTAAAAAGGAAGAACTCATTAGAACTGGTATCTGTAATGGTTATATCTAAGTTAGTTTGTTGATTACCATGATCGCAAGCGAATATGCCTTGTATTATGGCAAACGTAAAATCATCACCAGTAGGTGCTGTGTATATAGTTTGCTGAGTAGTAGCTGCAAAAGAATATTTTACATTAGTCGCTCTTTCTAAATATTGCCTTTTAGAAGCTAGGTTCATCGTTTGCCTCTGTTCCTGACATCTAACCTAATGTTACCAACTTGGAAGTCTTGTGTTGTGCTTCCTGTAACTGTCATCTGTACCTGTCGTGCTGAGAACCTTGCATCGGTATAACCATCACTATTAAAGGTAAAACTACCAAAGTCTGTTTCGCTGCCTAGCGGAGTAAACTTACCTTTAAAACTAAGGGTTACACCAGGTAAAGTATTTGCTTCTTCATCTGGTAATATTTGATTACATTGAACGTACCTGTCGCCATTGCCAATCTCTATAGGGCCACTCGTTGCAAAAGGTACACTTGTACCTAAGTTTGGAGAGTTGTTTAATAACTGTGATTCGTGTTCGTATATAAACCCACTAGAGTCACCCGCTATAGGGAAATCAAAGACACCTTGGTCAATCCAACAACCACGATCTAATTCACCTATAGACCATGTGTTCTCTCTGTAGTTCCATATAACGTATTTGTTCGGTGTGTATTGTCCTTCACCGCTTGGGAATCCCCACCATATCTCGTTAAAGTTAGAGTTGTGTCCACCCCAACTAGCAGCTCTACCTTGTTGGTTTAGATTGTCATACACATAGTCGTGTACTTCACATGGTATTTCTCTAACTTGTCCATCGTAAACAAAGAATGAGTTCTCACCCATCCATGCCATAAATGATCCTGTAGATACAATAACTCTTCTGCCTACTGCTTTACAGTTAGAACCCGCATCAGCTATACCATAGATAAAAGGGTTTCCTGTGTAATACATGCGAGCGATTCCTGTATCACTAAATATAATGACATCTGCACCAAACTTAACTGCGTATAGTGCTCTACCACCTGTAGGGATTTGTAGATCACCCGCTGAGTTAGTAGCTTTAGATGTCCAGTTGTTTCTGTCTTCTCTATCAGACCAAGCAATCTTTCTAGGATCACTTGCAGAACCAATAGCCACTAAATGTCTTTCGTTGGTTACGATGATAGCTTGGTTGCCTACAGGTGCATTGGTAACAACTGTAGCTATCGTATCAGCTGTACCGCCAGAGTTAGGTCGCCACTTGTATATCTTGCCATCACCTGAAAAAGAAAAGACTAAATCTTCACCCCAATTATCAAAAGCGAAATGACCTGTATCTAAAGGTAAGCCTGATTGACTTCTAGCATCACCATAGTCTTCTTGACCGTATTGATAAGCACCATAACCCAAAGGATCATTACTGGCATCGTTTACGAAACCAGATGGTGTGATGTCTGTCCAGGTATTGTCGTAGAGTACATAGACTTTTTGTCTTGTACCTACAGCCAGTATAGGCTTACCTGTGTTATCGGAATGTGCATACATTCCAATAGGTTCGCCTGTAAGAGCTGTTGTTTTTAATTTGTTCCAACCACCTATAGGTTTTAGGTAGCCATTTTCAAAGCGTACTAAATTCCCGTTTACCCAACGGCCTTTGTTTCCGTAATCAGTCCCGTTCTTGACGATTCCAGCTGGGGGAGTAATAGGAAGTAATGCCATTCACTTATGATCCTATAGTCTTGGTAACGCTTGTTGGTGTTATCTTTTCTGCTATTTGAGCATCTAAGCTTGATTTCATTTCAGTAACAGTATCAGCAGTCAACGCAGCCTCTACCCAATCTTGTACTTTAGCGGCATCAAGACTTGCAAAGGCTGTGAAGCTAGAGATACTATCAGTATCTAGTCCTTGGCTTCCATAGACTGTAGCAGTCCAGTTGTTACCATCCGCATCGTTATTAGCATCATCTGTTGCTGTTAGTCTCCAATGTACGTTATAAACTACATCACTATTGCTGTCTTTTGTTGGGTAAGTGTCAACTGTACTTACATCCCATGCATATGAAATTGCCATTTTTTATTCTCCTTTTAAGGTTTGTATTTCAGTTTTTAACTGTTCTATTTGTTCTTGTTGTTCTTTCATACCTGCAATCAAGTTGGTTACGAGTTTGCTATAATCCATTTGATAATATTCATCTTCGTTTTGACTGACTGCATTTGGAACTATTTTTTCTACCTCTTGAGCTATTAAGCCTTCATCAGCTTGTCCATTTGATTTCCAATTGTAAGCTACAGGATTTAGAGCGTTGATTACTTCAAGACCTCTTGCCGAGCCTGTAACGTCTTTGAGTCTAGAATCTGATGAAACATTATAAAGAACTTGCGAAACTCCATTCTGAGCTATGTTTCCTATTATTCCTAGATTATATCTAAATACAGCAAAACTTCTTCCAGAAGCAGCTCCATTTGGGTGTGCTAAAGCAATAAAACCGCCTGATGTACTTGGGTCAATCGCAACTCCAGACGCAGAAGCTCCAGTTGCACTCGTAGTACCCACCAACAAGTTTCCAGAAGAATCAATACGCATTCTTTCTGTTAGTGCACCTGTCGTTCTAGTTGCAAATCTTAAATGTCCTGCAAACGAACCATCAGTAGTATTATCTTTGATACCATGTATTTGTGCCCATGTAGTAATATTACTGCTAGAGTTATATTTTCCACCAAAACCAAGAATTCCACCAAGAGTAGATGTGTTATATGCCCTAGAGTCAGCTATAAAAAGTTGGTCATTACTATCATCTATTTCTACATGTAGTGTGGTTAAAGGATTCGTTGTTTTTATGCCTACATCTCCAGAGGAATCAATACGCATTCTTTCACCGCTATTAGTTTCAAAAGCCATGCCAGAATCTTGTCTTACTATTGCATTTCCACCATTTAAATTAAAACCATTACCATTAGAGCTATTTACTTTTATTTCACCTGCTACTTCTAGTTTTACGTTAGGAGTCATTCCTATGCCTACGTTTCCAGAGGAATCAATACGCATTCTTTCCGCAGCACCAGTATAAAACTGTAAATCATTAGAATCTTCAGCTAAAAAAGGCGAAAAGCCACTAGATGCCAGTAAATAAAATCTACCACCATTAGCAACTTGCACATGTCCAGAGGAATCTATACGCATTCTTTCTACAGAAGAATCACTAATCTTTAATCTTCCATCTGAATCATCCCTATCAAACTTCCAATAACTAGAGGTACTATTAGAAATAGCAAACGTACCCGTAACATCAAGGGTTGTTTGTGGGTCAGTAGTTCCTATGCCTACGTTTCCAGAACTATTCATTACGAATCTTTGTGAACCACTTGCCGTACCCATAGATAGTTCGTCTAAGTTATGGTCGTAACTTAGATTCCCACGATTTCTAGCTGAACCAGAAGTGCCATCAGCAAAGTATATGTTTTGTTTAGTTGAACTAGATGTAGCCGCTAAAGTCATACCATCTTCATCACCGCACCCTAGTACTAATTTAGTAGCTAAATAACTAGAAGGACTCGAAGTTCCTATGCCTACTTTTCCAGAAGCATCGATACGCATAGCTTCTGAACCAGCAGTACTGAAACCTATCGTATTAGTTGTTGGTCTAAAGAGACCAGTATCAGCATCATTTCCAGGCTGTATAGAAGGTTGAGCAGCAGAACCATCTCCTGTAGCCCTTAAAACAGATGAAAAGTGAATACTACCACCAACATCTAAAGTAGTAGCTGGTGAAGTTTCATTTATACCAACTCTGTCATTTGTAGAATCTGTAACAATAACATCAGTATCTATTACTAAGTCTGTTGCAGTTATAGTGCCTGTAGTTGTTAAGCCTGTCAGCGTACCAACACTTGTAATATTTGGTTGAGCTGCTGTAGCAAGTGTTCCTGTAATAGATGTGCTGGCTGTTAGCGTTGTAAACGATCCAGCAGCAGCAGTAGTGCCACCAATAACAGAACTGTCAATAACAGCTCCATCTAAGTTGATTGCTACAGATGTACCAGTACCGCTAAATATTGCGTCAACCGCATCTAGGTCGGCATTTATTTTAGTTCCCCAAGTATCTGTCGATGCTCCGACTTCTGGTTTAGTTAAGTTTAAATTAGTAGTAAATGTATCTGCCATAATTCTTTTCCTTTAAGCTGCTTCGTCTTTGCTTAATTTAGTCCAAGTTGTAGAAGGATTAGATTGGTTAGTCCATTCTGTCGTAACCGTCTGATCTGTCCAAGTATCAGCCTGAACTGTTTGCTCAGACCATTTTAGCCCACCAATAGCAGAAAAACTACTGCTTTGTGCTATGGTAGAAGAACCTATAAATATTTGTCCTCCAACCGCAGTAAATCCTGATACTCCAGCACTTGTAGCACTAGCAGCTACCGTAAATCTGCCTGTAGCTGTCATGTTGGAAATAGCTGGGCCTAACACCACACCACGATCTATTTGGTGTCCTGTGGCTGTCATGCTAGAGCTTGCCGATATTGTGGAAGCTCCTAAATCTATTTGTATACCAACAGCAGTCATGCTACTGGTAGCAGCAATCGTAGCTACACCATCAAGTATGAGTGAGCTATCTGCGGTAAGTCCTGAAGTTGCAGCGATTGTAGATGCGCCTGTAATGACGAATCTACCTGTTGCGGTAAATCCTGAAGTTTGTGCTGAAGTGGCAGCACCCGTAATAACAAAACGACCTACAGCTGTTGCTGAAGACGTTTGTGCTATTGTGGCTGTGCCAAAGTGATAAACGGGAGTACCGTAATCAGCCTTCCCGTATATGCCATATCCGTAGCCTACTGAGGCCATGGTCTTATGCTAACGTAATATCTAAATCGCCAGCGTCAAATCTGAATACATCTCCAGAAGATACAGTCTTAGAAGCAGTCAAGTTTGCGTATGCAAGTAAGTTACCGCTTGTAAGAGCATCCATAATACCAACTGCAACTACAGTTCCATAGTTAGCTGTAGCTGTAGGGTATTCAACAGCAGCAGCGTTTGTTGCTGTTGTTGGATCAGTACCAGATACGTTAAAAGTAGAGGTTTGTCTTGCGTATGCACCACCACTTACTTCAGTACCACCACCAGTATCGGTAGGTGCTACTGTATATAAAGCAACATAATGTGTTCCTGGTGCTGTGTAAGAATTGCCACCAAATACGTGTTCTAATACTTTGTCTTCTAAATAATCACTAAATCCAGCCATAATAACTCCTAATTATTATTCCAATAATAAATGTTTTTCCTAGCTTTGCCATAAGTTCTTCTTCTCTGTAACAGAGAACCTTTACCAAACTCAGCTCTTTCTTGTTCAAGTCGCATTTCTTCTAATGCTTTTTCAAACTGAGCAGTAAACAATGGCACTCGCTCATCTTCCATTAAAAAGATTGATGCGTGTTTTAAAGCTCCATATAAATAAACGTCTGGGTGTCCTGTAGACACAAAGTTCGTTGTATTAGAATCGCTAAGTGCATCAATCGATCCATAGTATGTTAATTGTAATGTATAACTAGTGTCTGGTGTAGGGGCAAGTTCAATAGAATCATCAACCAAAGCAAAATAGATTGGTTCTCCCGCTACGTTATTATTTGATTGTCTGTAAATGTCTAGTGACTCAATAGATTGTTGAAATAAAGGTCTAAAGTTATTAGATGTTATTTCTACGTTTATAGCTTCCATCCAGTCAGATGGTACAGATAAATATTGTGAGTCAGCAGTAGCAGTTGCTCTCTTAATCATATCTTTAGTTCGTAACCTACGGTTAAGTTCGCCTTCTGTGTTATCAATAAACATATCTATATCAGATGTTAAGTCTGATCTATTTAGATAACTTGCTATATTTGTTTTTAATTCAGCATACGTCATACCTTACCGCCCCATGTTCTAAATAATTTGTTGTCTGGATTGTTAAGCCATTGTTTCCATTTCTTGTTATCTTGTGCCCAACCTTCTCGTAAAGCCTTTTGATATATTACCATAGGCACTTCTGCGACATGACGAAAATCTTTACCTGGTTTATGTTCTGCTAATGTTTTGCAATGCTGTATTACAGGTGCAACATTTTGTTGGGTATGATAAACAACCTTATCATCTTCGGTTGCAAATTCGTGTGAGTAGTTAATCTTACTGTCAATTAAAGTTCTTTTAGCCATAACTATTAAATTTTAACACTATTCATAAAAAAAAGGGGCTAAAACCAAAGTTCTAGCCCCTTTCATTTAAGCTCTTAAGATACGCTTAAGTCTGCAACTACACCATGAGCAGCTTCGTTGCTCACTTCTAGTCCATACTCAACTACGATCATCTTAGTTTCAGCATCACCTATTGTTGCTATGTCGATAGTATCGAAGCTTCTTAGGTAAGAAACTTTAGCAAATTCAGGATCAACTAATAGAAGTGATCTTTCTCTTGATCTGTTTGATGGAACTATTTTTAGTTCACCAAAGTCAGACGAATAGATAGATACTGAAGCTTCTACAGTATTAGCATCAACCATTTGTCTAGCTTGCGATCTTCCTGTGAAACCAGAAATTACTTGCTTGTTGTGAGGGCCACAAATAGCAAGATTTGGCTCTGCACCACTAGCAAACATTAACTCAAGAACGTCTTTCAGAAGTGTTTCTGTAAGTGCTCTTTGAGTACCGTCTGTTGGAGCAGCTCCGCCACCTGTAGACGCACCATTAGTTCCTCTTGAATCATTAGTTGTGATCCAAGACTCGAAACCACCAGTTTGTCTTCCAGTAGTAGCATTACCAGTTGTTTTAGCACCTTTTTGACATAGAGCTTCTTCCATATCTCTTTTTAGTGCTTTAGCCATGATAGCTAGTTGGTGTGCCATTTCTGATCTCTTACCAGCTGCATCTGAAGCATCTTGCGATCCTGTTACAGTTGCATCTCTGTATGAGATTTGACATACATTACTAACTCTTGCAGTAGCGGTAGAGGCAGCTCTTGAAAGTTCAAAACCTTCAAGTTGACCAGTTCCACTAGGAGTTGGTAATGATTCAGTTTGCCAATCAAAAACTACGTTTTTTACGTTTCTTGTTCCGATTGAGGACATAAACGGAGTTTGCATTGGAGAGATGTTGTAAATGATATTACTTAAATCTTCTCTATCAGCGGTGGCCGTATATGTGTCAAAAGCATTAGTTACTTTAGCCATAATATATTCCTTTAAATTACTTTAATATTTGTTCAAAAACTTTAGCAGCATCTTGGACTTTGCCAGATTTTGCTAAAACCTGTTTTGCTTTTTTCACAGGGGCTACTGATTTTGGTCGGTTCGTTGTACCAGGTCTTGCAACACGAGCTTTCGCTTTCTGCGTTGGTTTCTTCCTTACAGCCTCAACAGTTTTACTGTTAAGCCATGCATTTCTTAAACCAAGTAATGCTCGGTAGTCGTATACAGAATCCATCTCTTGAGGTGAATACCCCAAGACGTTAATGCCATATTCACGAATCGCTAGCTTTTCCTGTTGCGCTGTCTCAGGATTTTGCCATTCTGGTACGATTTCCAAAAGTCTTTGCTGTCCTTCTTGCACTATTTGTGCATATTGCTGTTGCTGTTGAGTAAACGCTTCTTGTTGAAGCCTTTGCTGTTCAGCTTGAGCAGCAGCCAGTTTATCTTTTCTATCATCCCAGATTTGCTTTTCACGAACATAACCTACGGGATCATCTTCATACAACTGTGTCCAATCTGGCTCGTTTGCCAATTCGCCCGATATTTGGGCTTCCATCTTCGGTAACAGCTGTGCATAAATAGCATCTCTTTCCGCTAACTCCCTCTGCTGTTGCTCAATAGTTTTTCTTTGTTGAGACAGCTCTTGAGTTTTGCGTGTGTAATCTTGCTGACGTGAATATCCGTTTTGGAGTTCCTCAAGCGTGACCTCTACTTCTTGTCCATCAACTCGGATGGTATATAAAGCGGGTTGCTCTTGTTCTTCTTCAACCTCTAATTGTTCTTCGTCATCAATTTCGTCATCGTATTCAAAGTCCTCTTCTTCTTCAGCTTCTTCTAATTCAAGTTCAGCTGCTTCAGGAAGTTCTTCTTCCTCAATGACATCTACTTCTGTTTGTTCTGTCTCTACAACTTTTTCCTCTTCAGGAGTTAAGAAACTTTCAAAAGCGAAAGTAGTGTTCTCTAAGTCTGTTTGTAGGGCAGTCGGTTTTCCGTTGTTGCTCATGTATAAATACTCCTTATATGTATTTATAAGTATTTTATATGAATTTTTGGGAAAAAGGAAAGTCTTAACCGATGTTACGAACTTTATTTATATTAGCTTTAGTAAGTTTACCTTTTTCTGCAATGATACGCAGATGCTTTTCTACTTCTGGTATTAACAATATAGACTTATGTAAACCTTCTCTAGCATGAATATCTTCAGGTCTTTTGGAATTAATCCATGCTTGCATGTATTCGCTTTTAAGGTTTTGTAGTGCTTCTTGAAAAACGTCTGATTCAAGTATTCTTTCAGCTTCAGCTGCTTTAACAACTTCTTCGTGTGTAGGCATTTATCTCTCCCTTGTCATACCAACTTTATTAGTAGCAAGAGGAGCAACAATGCTTTCAACATTTGCTACTGGATTCATAAGTCCAAATGAACCAAGTCCTAAATTAGCAGCGGTTGGTAATTCTACAAACCTACTAGCCAATGTTTCGTCTGGATTAAGAGATGGTAATTGTATCGTTTGTGCGATTGGTGAAACCAATGGAGTTGAAACTTGCGGTATGTTTATGCCCATTGCATCCATCATGTTCTTGCTTAAACGATCTATTTTTTCTTGTAATTGTGCCGAAACTACAGGAGTTGTAACTTCTGGTATTGCCAAAGGTGTAACTGTTGGTGTCGCTAAAGGTGTTGCCATTGGTGTCGCTATAGATGTAAGGTCTGGTATGTTAATTTGTGGTAATCCTAAATTTTCTGTAGCAACGGGTTCTAAAAGTTGAGGTATATCAAGTATTTTTTGAGGAATAGCTTGAGGTATTTGTTCAATCATTGGTAAACCTAAATTTAAAGGCAAGTCTTCAAAAGTTTGCATAGGTATATCTAGCATTTCTGGAATTCCCACTCCAATAGGTTCTTGTATTTGTAAAGGTGTAACTGTTGGGAGTGTTGGAAGTGTTGGAAGTGTTGCAGTAAGAGGTTCTTTAAATACAGGCTCTTCAACAGCACTTAGTAAAGACTCAACAGGAAGTTTTTCTTGTGGCTCTGGTATTGTTTGTAAACCTATGTTTTTTAATAATTTATCTACATCAACATTTGCTAATAATCCTTCAATATCTAAAGGTTCTAATGAAACAGGACGATTAGCTATTGCACTAGCAGATACTCCCGCTGGTGCTACTGGAGCTATTTGTCTAACAGAATCAGGATCAAATGTAGTTCCAGCTGGCATAGGTGTTCCCGTTCCCATTGGTAAACCTAAGTCTGCTCCTGTCATTCCAACAGAAGGGTCTTGTACGCTTGGAAAGAAAGCTGGTCTTGGTTGAAAAGGTGTAGCTCCTTGTGCAGTATATCCCATAGGTTGATCTGGAGAGAAACTCATACCAGGTGCTACCACTTGTTCAAAAGGCATACCGCCCGCTATTTGTTGTGCATAGGCTTGACCACTTAGTAAACCACCGCCACCCACTCCGCCTACTCCACCTAATCCGCCTAATCCTCCAACACCACCAAAAGCAGCACCACTTTCATAGAAAGTATTTTTAGCTTGATTTCTTGAAGTTGGTTCTAAATAAGTATATGGCTTTGCAGAATCAGGAACACGACTCCATCCTTCTGTAGTTTGTCCTTCTTCTCCAGTTACAGGATCAAACCAAAAGAAATTCATAGAATCGATATATTCTCCGCCTAATGCTCTTTTGCCTATGTCGCTGTATGCGTATGGATCGTATGTTGGTTCTGCCATATTAATTCGTTATTAGTTTATCTATTTTAGCATCAAGTTTATCTATTTTATCTATTAATCGTTGAAACTCAATGGTGTGTTCATTTCTGGTTAGGTAATCTCTAGCTAATTCTTCTCGTGTTCTGTTTATTAAAATGTTCTGTCTTTGCAATTCTTGAGCATGAGTTTTAAGCGTATAAAAGATTGGTGCAAATACCAAACTAATTATTATGTTCCAAAATAACATACCATCCATGATTAGCTCAGTTTATCCCATTCTTTCCCTTCAAATAAATTAGCTTCTGCTTCTCTGCGTTTAACCAATCCACCCAAGATAACACCACCAGCTTTGTTCCATCTTTTTATCTGTTCTGGAACACCGTCATAGTCTTCTTCATTTAGAACTTTAAGTAACGTAGATTTCTTAAGGTTTGTAGGGCCTAAGTTATATACCCAACACACCAAAGCATCAAACTGACATTGTTCTAGCGGTACTTCTACAAGATCATTGATATAGCCTTCGTACTCAATCATTTCTTCTTGTAGCATATACTCAGCTTCTTCTTGATTAATCTTATCGCCTTCTTTTACATCTTTAGTATGACCATAACCTATAGTCCAAACGTCTACAGAATCTTGATAGGCCTCTAAACGACAGCCTTCGTAAGACTTAATTAAAGATATGCCTTCTTCAGATATTTGCATTTTTACTTGTCATCACCAGAGTGTGACGCTCCAAAGTAAAAACTAATAATGGCTGATGCTAGACCACCTAAGTAGCCGAGTAC
>Ga0181401_1000398_pt1 | contig 18206 bp, 10 predicted proteins | sample 24SPOviralmetaG_FD_130130 | JGI IMG/M metagenome (GOLD analysis project Ga0181401, IMG submission 130130) | Marine viral communities from the oligotrophic San Pedro Time Series (SPOT) site, San Pedro Channel, CA, USA - 24 SPOT_SRF_2011-07-20 | ecosystem: Environmental > Aquatic > Marine > Strait...
ATGCTCTGCTTGGAGTTGTTACTGGTGCTACAGCCGCATCCGTTTCCACAGCACCGTTTGTCTTTCCCTCTGTAGGGTCAGTTTGTATTTCTTCTGTAACCTCTACAGCATCAGGATATGTAGCTTTGAAATCAGCAACTTTATCTTCTGGAAGATCGTATATAGTATCGTTAACTTTAAATGTAAACATAATTATATTTTATTATTTTCTATCTCTAGCATATTCTGAAAATGCTCCTTGTATTTGTGGTAATACTTCACTAGATAAACCTTCTATTTCTTTTGGAGAACCACCATAAATTCTATACACAAACTTTTTTACATCTTCCGAAGTCATATCTTCTATAGAAGCCGTACCCATAGATGTGCTACCTAAAAGAAATTCAACATCACCACCTTCAATTTGTCTTAACTTTAAGCCTTTACCAGAGATATCTTTAACCATATTTTGAGATAGCTTGTTTATTAATTCAAACTTATCTTTAGTACCTTTGTTACCTATAACACTCACATCTTCTACGTTTATTTCCATAGGGAAATTTTTTATACTATCGAGTTGTTGTTTACTTATCTTAAGCTTTTCAGTTTGTTTTCTTTCTGTAGCCGTAAGTTCTTTAGGTTTTGGAGCTTTCTCTGTACGCTCTATAATTTCTTGTGTAAAGTAATTAGCACCTAAACCGTAGTCAACATAAGCTTCTACAAATTGTTTCTTTTGATCATCTGTTAACACATTTTCGTAATCCCAATCAGTACCTTTATTGTCAAGTGTATTGTTCCACATCGAAACAGCGCTGTTTCCAGGCATTTCTAAAAGCGATTCAGCATTTGCCCTAAGCTCAGCACCTACAGGATTTCCAGGTTGTCTCAATAAATCAAAATTTGGAGTTCTATAATAAGTTATATCTCCATTTTTTTCTTCTCTTTTTTCAATTTCAGTAAGATAAGCAGGATTTATAACTCGTTTCTTTGGGTCAGTAGAACCTCCTGGGTCTGGCATTAAAGAAAATTCATGAGCAGCTTGAAAGTTAGGACCTTCATCAGGTATAATTCTTCCAAGAACATTTGCGCCAAGATCTCTATTTAAAAATTCTCTAACAGAGCTTTCAGTATGTACTTTACCATTTATATCAAAAGCAGCTTCACCGTCTACAAATGTTAAATTGTTAGCACCTGCTAATTGCCCAAGAAATATTTGAGCATTTTTTAAACCTTCAGGTGAAGATCCTTTAGCGTCAAATCCTCCTGGTTTACCCACGTTAGCAACAGAACTAGTTAGTTCCTCTGCATTACTTAATAAGTTTTCACCTAGTGATTTAGCGGTATAAGGCGAGGCTAATATTTTTGCTTGCTCTTGTTTTTCTTGTGCCGTGGCTGTGCCATTGTCTATTTTTTGCTGTATTATATCATACCGCTGTACCATAGGTTCCCAATCATCAGCGTTAAAGTTATCTCCACTACGCTTAGCAAATTCAGTTCTTAAATTTAAAACACCTTGCTCACGCTCTCTTATTAAACGTAAGTTTTCTTTTTCGTTAGCTTTAGCTTTTTCTCTAGCTCTTTTAGCCATAGCATCACCTACGCCTATAGAAGTCTTTATAAGATCTACATACGCTTGACCTGACTGTTTGTCGACAAATTGTTGTGGGTTTCTATAACTCATAATTTTTATTTACTATATATTTGATTTAAATCCACCAAAAAACTTTTGCGCTGCGCCTGGTCCAGATTTAGCAGGACCCGCAAATCCACCGCCTTCAGCAAAACTACCTAAGCCACCTACTATACCGCCTATAGCTGTAGTCATTATACTAGTTCTATCAGCGGCAGCTTGTCTTTGTCTAGCTTCAGCACCAGCTAACTGAGTCGAAACTCTATCTAGCTGTTGCATTTCTCTGTTTTCTCTAGCACCAAACATAAACTGTTGTCCTTGCGCTTGAGCATTTTGTATTCTTTGCCCTTCTGATATTTCAACACCTTGAAGTCTTTGTTGTTCAGATATTTTTTGTTGTTGTAACGCTTGCTCACCTTGTGCTCTAAGCTTTTCGTTTTGAGCTTCTTGTTGTTCTATATTAGCACTCACGCCTTTCTTGCTTTGTAAAGCTGCTTGAGCTAATGCTGTCGCTCCACCGGCAGATGCTCCTGTAGCTTGTAAAGTATCTAGTGTGTTTGCTAAAGATATATCAGCTTGTTCTATTTGCATTTCAGCAGCTTGTGTAGCAACACCTAAATTAGCATAAGGATTAGTCATCTGACCAGATAAGTCTTCAGCTAAGCCACTCAAGTCTTTTGTACCAGCGTATGGGTTAACTATAGCTTGCCTGTTATTTTCTAAGCTATTTAATTTTCTTTGTAATCTTTCTTTTTCACGACGTGCCGCCCGTTCAGCTCTTCTAGCTTTGCCACCACCGAATATACCACCAAGCAAACTACCACCAGCTTTTACTATACCAGCAATAGCTAATGGAGCTAAACCGTAGTCTAGTCCAACTACGTCTGGTCCGTGCCAGAGATTATGTAATATTTCTAATATATGTTCCATAGTTTTTAATATGATGATTCTACGTATTCTGTTGACACGGCAAATAGTTCGTTAAATTCTCCAGGACTTGTACCACCGACTGTCATTTTAACAATAGCAAAAAATCCTTTTATACCACTCATTGATTTACCAAATAAAATTTCACCGTTATTTTGTGGAGTTGCATTTATAATATTAGCAAAGTATTTATCTTCTTTTCTTAAAAAATTATTTGAAAACAAATTGTTTTCTAAACCTTGCTGTGTTGTAGCTAGTGTATAACTACCTATGTTTTTACCTACATCTTCATTAGTAGTGAGCTCAGTAACAACCCAGTTTTTAGACCCTTCATAGTTTATAGTGTTAAAGTTTTTAACTACAGAAACATTAGGGTTAAATATAAATGTTACATTTGCAGGTGTTGACAAATTATAAAACGTGCCTCTGTTATTGCTTTCTGAATAGTGTTTATATATTTTACCATCTTTAATAGAGTAAAAATCGTTTTTCAAACTACCAACAAAATCAGGACCGTATGTATAGAAGCTTGTCCAACCTCTAACACTTTCGTCGAATGATAAGGTTTTATAATCATCGACCTCTTGTGAAGGATCTAATCCTCTGAATTGACCTTCTTTTAATATACTTACTTCGTATTTTTTAGTATGTAAATCATAACCACCAACAACAGTACCATTACTGCTTATAGATGATAATTCATCACGCCAAAAATCTGTCATGCCATATCTTGATATTTCTTCTATACCATCACGTGATAATCTAAGCACAGCGTTTCGTCTTCTGTCTGTAAAATATTTTCTATATCCATATATAGCAAAGCTTTCTGGATCCTTTGATATACCATACTTTCCACCGTAAGGAACTATTTGGCCAATAACTAGATTAGCTGTGCTAACAGCAGTACCTTGTCCTTCAGCTGAGTATATAGCGTCTTTATCTATAAGAGCTCTACTAACTTTGTCTTCTTGAAATATAGTTAGATTAGTATTTTCAGCATATAATCTTTGTATACTACCATTGGCAGGATCTAAAGATCTAGTTATGTCTTCAGCTACAGAAAATTGATTTGTATTATTAATACCTGTTCTAGAGTTGTATACACCAGAGTATATTAAAGAACTAGCTCGTGTCTCTCCTTGCTTAACATCATCTACAACATAAGCTTTAATACCAAAATCTACAGATGTGTTATTATAACCACCACGTATTCTAGCTTCTTCTATATACCAATCATCATCATCAACACCTGGGTAACCATTAGGTATATTAGTAAAATCTTCTATTTGTCCAAATATTATTGTAACATTTCCTGACAAAACGGGTGATGGCGTCGGTGATACTTTAAATTCAGTACTACTTATTCTTTCTGTAATAAAACCTGTGTATGTGCCGGAATTTGACAAAAGTATAGTTACACTTTGTCCGACGTTCATTTCTGTGTCAGGCAAGCTAGAAGTTATTGTTATTGTATCGCCGTTTTGCGTAACGGTTTCAGCAATTTGCCTACCCGGCACAACAGCTGTGATACTAGCTATCTTCTTTAACCAGAAAGAGTTATAATATTTTACTTCTATAGTAGCTGCCATATATAATTAATCACTTGTTTTGATATTTTATTACTAAGGAAACAATTTGTAAAATCTAGGAGCTGCGTAGTTTAAACTACTACAAGTACCAACACCACCACCACCTGATGGTGAACCTTCTATTATAGCTGCGTATGGTGCTCCTCCTGTTTCATTTTTTAATCCATCTATATTTAATTTGGGTGCAGCTGTAATGTCTGCTGTAGGTTGATTATAAAGTGCTGGATAAAATCTATTAGCTACTGGCGGTGTATAAACATTTACTAAATCCGATGCATTATAAAATTCTCTAATATATTCAGGAAAAGGATTATCTGCATAAGTGGAATCGTTTGAAAGATCTTGAACTGAGCAAATGCTGCTTTGAGATATATAACCGTTACCTCCGTTATTGTAAATACGGAATTGAAAATTATCTTGAGTTTGGCTTGTAGTTATGTAATGTAAATCTCTAAGCCTTGTTTGTATTACTGTATCAAATGTGCTCGCTCCACCATTAGCACATAGTGTAATTTTTTCAATTTTAATTAAAAAAGCATATTTACCCGGCATATTACCAGCAAAATATGTGTTCTCTTCTGGACTAGCCCCACTAGCGGCACTATCATAATACGAAGGATTTAATCTTATATAATCAATACCATTAACATCGCCATCAAGACCATTTATATCAGCCACTCTAGTCCAATCATTACTAGTAGGATTAGAAGCCGTAGTATGATACACACGCATAGTTATTATTGATTGTATTGTAGTTGCTTGTGGTGGTTGTTGGCACAATCCTGCAAAGTAAGTAACTTTAGCTTCTTCAATACCAAAAACAAATTCACCTATAGACTGCGAATCACCTATTTTATAAGCATCTCTATTCTGACCTATAGGGTTTGGGGTGCAAGGTGTTGGGTTTGCAATTGCTAGAAAATTCCCGTTATTATCATAATTAGGTAAATTGCTATTACTTATAAGACCATCAGACATATAACAGCATATGTAATCAAAAGTTGAGGTGTTTCCCGAAGGACAATTGCTAGTTTTATCCGGGCTTGAACTAGTCCAGGCTTTATTAGCCCTGCTAGATACGTAAGAATCACTCTGTGGATAACCCTTTATAACTGTAATATTTTGATCAATTAATAAACTGCCCGCGCCAGGGGTTGAACCATCAAGCGAAGCGTCTTCTAATCTTATAGTTATAGGATATGAATTATTACCAGAAGTTAAACCTGCTGTTGTTAGTTTAAGCTCACCAGAAGTAGCATCAATATCAAAGTAACCCGCTTCATTGCCAGTTGGTAATATTGTCCATAGTAAATCTAACTTTTGTGTAGTATCTATACTTGCCCCGTTAACAGAATCAGCTTGTGCTCCAAAGTTGTGTATAACTTGACCAACAATATAAGTATCATCATAAAAATAATAAGGATTTGGAGTTGCTATTGTAAAACTAGGATCGTTGTTTATTAAACTACCTGTAAAAGAAAGTGTTTGTGAACCCCAAGTACTACCACTTCCACCTTCGTTAAAAGTAATATTAAATGTAAATACATCTTGCGTAGAACTATCGTTAATATATTCGTAACCTACTGTATTTTGTATTCTATAGTCTCCGCCTGGTAGATGTATTAATTCAAAGTCATTTGTAACATTTCCTCTAGGACTTGTTACTACAAAATTACCGGGCGTTGTATTGATTATTGGAGATCCTAAACTATCTAACGGATAAAAATCTTGAGTTACAGCGGTGCCTATAGCATCTGTTTCTTCAAAAACAAACACAGGGTTTATAGCTACAGGACCGTCAAAACCAACAGCTACATCCCAATTTAAATCAGATATTAAACCAGCTTGAGTTGTTTCCCAATATATATCAAGAGCAGATACCACAGGTTCTGTTTCAAGTATAGTTAAGTTTTCTATATCTTGATAGTCTCCTTGTTGATCTTTTTCATTAAAAACACCAAACTGTTCATCTGTTTGACTTGAAGTTATAAATTCTGCAATAAAAGGATTTGACTCAGATTTAAAAAACCCATGATACGGGTTTGCTGGATCTGTTATTGGCACACCTGCAGTACCTTGCGTAACTGTATTAACATCAAAAAGATCAAACAAATCTTCTATAGTGTTTGTTGTAAAGTTTTTATTACCAGGATAATACTGAGCGTTACCAGTATTACTAAATACATTTGTTGTATTTTCTACCCTACCAAAAAGCCTAACACTACTTCTAAAAGTTTTATCTTGAGGCCCTACTTCTGATAAATCTCTAGGAACTTTATTTATGTTATCATTAATAAGAGTTATAAACGAAGTGCTTGGATTTACTGGATTGGCAGCGTCTGGTGGGGCTGGGTTTTGGGCATCGTAAATTAACGGAATGTCTTTCATAGCTCCAGCAGAGTACACATTGTAATACTCTTGCTCGTTTTGTTTAACAACAATTTTATAAGAATACCAACCTAAAACATTTTCATTGTATGCAAATTTAATATCAGCTATACTAGCGCCTAACGTAAGATCAGCTAAATACATATCACTAACTCTTCCATCTGTTGTTACTACATATGGATCTCCACCTGTGCCTGTACCTGTGACACCTGTCACCTCAACGTAATCTATACTAGCACCGCGCATATAACTATTAGCCGTAGGTATCGATGTCCCAGCACCTGTAACGGTTGAAATTATAAAAGTATAAGTAGTATCAGTTATAACTGGGGTTGTTGATTTTTCAATATCAAAACCGTTTCCTATTTGAGTAGCGTATAAACCCGGAGCTTCGTCTCCTACACCACCTGTTATAGCGCTATTTACTAGCATTACTATAGAATTACCAAACCAATTTAAAACACCATTGGGCATATACGTTGGATCGGGTATACCTGAACCGGCTGGTTCGTCTTTTATATAAGGAGCATAAATAGTAGAACCTCTAGAGTTACTAGCACCAACAGTAGATTCACTTACTGGTGATAAAATAGTATCTGATTGTCTTCCAAATTTATCTGACAAAACAAAACCTACCTGATAATTTCTATTTTGTTTAATAGTATGATTAGGATATTCTATAAAATTAGTATACTGAGGATTTGCTATTTTTTTCTCTATATTTACAGTATAGTTTATTGTATCAGGCGGGGTATGCTTAGTTTGAAAGTTTCCATAAACAACTCTATTGCTAGTTATTTCTTGTGTCTTAGCTTTAACAGGTACCTTATCATAAACCCTAACGGTTTGATCTTGTGGTAATACACGTATGGGTTTTCTAGATTGATATGAATATGTATAAAAAGTATTATCAGCAGAACTACTACTTATTTCATTTACAAAAACAGTATCAAGAACCTTTACAGAAGATTGGTCTGATTCTGAATATAATAAATCAACACTTAAAATTTTATAAGAAGAAGCTATATTGTTAGCTTTGTCTGGAAGAGGTATAATTAATTCTATATTATTAATATTATTTTCAAACCAATCCAATATAGTGCTATTAAAAGCGCCTTTTTCGTTTGAGTTTATAAAATAACCATTTTGTTTAGGCACATAGGCTATTTGAGTAAACGGAGAAAATATAGAATACTCGTTGTCTTCAAATTTAAATCTATATCCAAATCTAACAAACTTATCTTGCAAGTAATCAGGATCACCAGGCCAAGAAGTAATACTAGACTGATCTGTCATTGTAGATGCTAGAAAATATATTATATCTGTTTGTGATATAGGTGTAGAAGGTGCATTGTCTATCGTGATAGTTGTTTCTGTAGTAGTTGTAACAGCACTAATAACCTTTATATATTCTGTAGGAAGTATTGTATTAACACCAGCTGTAGTAGTACCAAGCAATGTCATACCAGCGGTTATGTTGCTATTAGGAGCTGTTAAAAACTCAGTAGTAGTTGTTACACCTACAACACTTTCAATCTCCTCTTTTATAAGTGATATAGATTGATAAGGATTATATTTAGCTACAGATATATGATTTTCTTTGTAGTAATGATTAGCATCATTCGCGGCTAACTCTACGTTTATTTTTCTAGGTTGGTTTCTATTGTCTGTAAAGAATAATAAATCTTCTAAAAGATTTACAGCTATAATAGGGCTTTGAGTAGAGAAGTTTAAAAAACTACCACTTACAAGCGTTTGATATTGAGTGGTGTTGTTTACGTTTAAAAACCTAATAGAACAGCTAGCGTCAACAGGCGCTTCTCCATCACCAGTCCAGTCTGTAAGAAAGGTATATATGCGATCTTTAGAACTATCCATTAAATAACCAATGATATACATTTTACCATAAATGCCATCAGCTATTGTAGTAGAGGCTATAAGCTCATTACCTTTAATATTTTCCAATGTACCAACACTATCTTCTTCAGATTTACCTACAAGTATATTCTGAGCAGTTCTGTATTCACCATTAGGCAACAACCTGTCGTCCAGGTCTTGATTCATTTTTGCCTTTAGAAAATTATTTTTAGCTTCAGCCATTTAATTTAATGTTTTATCCATTTAGATTTTCCGCGCAAAACCTGCACTATCTCATTAAGCTTAATATTTGATAAACGTATTTTAGCATTTCTAAGCTTTGCGCTTTTTTCACGCTTTAACCTTTGTACCACATACTCAGGTTGATTTATTCTACTAGCTATTACAGCATGAGATATATAAGCATACATAGCTTCTTCAGCCATTTTAGGTACTCTAGTGTTTAGATCGTTTGATAAACCATCTGATATATATTCTAATATTATTAATTTATCTACAAGATTTGCAGAAAAAGATATTTTACCCTCGCGGTCGTTAATGTTAAAATAACCATTCGCGTTCGCGTATTGAGGATCCATGCCATACAATTGACCGTAGCCAGCAGACTGCCAACCGTAGTAATAATCCCAGTCCCAACTACCGTTTGCGTTGTCTAAAATATTTTCGTCTAAATTTTTTAATTGATTTTCTCTCCACCTTTCTTCTATTAAAGAAGTACCTTCAATATTGTTGTTGAAATTATCTTGAACTGGAATGCCTTTATTGTCTTGTATGGGAGTTTCGTATGGGCTACCTGTTAAGTTATTAGAAGGCATTATAATATGTTTAACACCTTGGTCATCTATCCAATAAAGATTAACGTAGTTAACGTAATCTTGTGGTATAACTACACTTAAATTTTTAGGTATACTAAGTTCTTGAGAGTTTACGCTTTTTAAAGTGTCATAGCTAAATTCTTGTAAAGCTCTTTTAGCGTGAAATATAACGTCTGTTCTTTTTATATTTGGTATTAATTTGTTAGTACCAACATAAGCAAGTAAAAAGTTATTTACAATGTCTTCAATTTTCACATAGGAATATGAACCGTAATTATCTTCAACAGTATTACCATAAGCTTTTTCACTAGCAGTTGCAGCGTAATTACCACCGTCTAATTTTTTTAGCTGTACAACTATATATTCATTAACAACTGGCGCTACATCAAAAGTTATAGTGTTTTTAGAGACTGTATAACCGCTAAGCACTTCTGTCCAAGTTCCAGGACCACCAGCTGCACTTGAATATAATTTAAAGTTATTTAAACCGTAACTAACCTCAGCGTTACTCGCTGCACCAAATATTAAATCAGTATTAAAAGTAGTTGTAAAGCTAACTTTATTCCCATCGCCTTGAAAACCTTGAGCGCCTTCATAATACTGTCTATTGTTTTCTTTTAGTAGTGACATGCTTTAGCTTTTTTCGTTTACTTTTTCTGATTGAATTTGACTAGCTGCTATTTGAATTAATTGTGGGTTTTTTATTACAATACCAGCATATAAAAGTATTCTTGTTACAACCGAAGTTTGTTCTGTTGGTTGTAGCAAAAAATCAACAGTTGTAGACGGATCGTATATATAACCATCACCGTTAGAGGTGAATCCCCAATTAACATTAGCTGGTTTCTTTAAATAAGAAACTTTAATATCGCTAGTTATACTTACTGGTTTTACATAAAGCTTATTGTTTTCAAATATATATACGGGAAAAGATGTTGTAGGTCTAGTTAGTGGAGACATGTTAACTCTTAAAAAGTCGTTTCTTTCTATTAGCTCTACTTCTTTTTCATCATTATAAATTACAGTACCAATTTTATAAAAATCATCTTGATAAAGATTTACTTGAAGAGTATCACCGTCTGGAGGAATATTTATAAGCTGTATAAAACTACCACCAGAAGATAAAGTGTAATCTACATTCTGTGTAATTTTAACGCCATTTAAAAAAGCCTCTATAGTACCTGATATAACGCTTGATGCTGGTAAAACTGTAAAGTTATATACTTGTTGACCGCTAATAGTTGTAAACGGTTCTTGACCTACTAGCGAAGAAGTTGTAGGTAAATTAAAATAATCTGAATTATAAGTTACCGATGTTGGTATGGTTTTAAAAGGAGCTAGTTTTTCCTCTATATTTTTTACTCTATCGGCATATTCGTTTTCATTTTGAGGAACTCTTGTTTGTTGGTTTAACTCTTCAAAATATTCATTAAACATTTCAAGTTGAACTTGAGTACCTATTTTATTAAAATCATCAGGTGTTAAATAACCACGCTGCTCCTTGTTCATTATTAATAGAACAGTTCTATACACTTGATCTACGCTTATTGCCATTGATTTTTTTATTTATATACAGGGCGCATTACACGCCCTTGTATATTATTACACGTTAAAGAAGTTTTTTCTCTATTGATTTATAAACTTCCACACCTTCGTCTGTTTTAAACCATGCAGCCATTGCTGAATATGGATTTTCATCAAACGGTACGTTCATTAGTTTTCTTCCATTGCTACCCCAAGTAAATGTTCTTTGATCTTGCGAAAGTTTTACAATACCAGATTCAGCAGCTACAATAGCTATGTTTCTTAATTGTACATTTTCATCATTAGCTAGTTCTAAAAACAAGTTAGGATTATTCTTAGCGAATATAAGTAAATCTCTTTTAAGTTCTTTAGAACTCATCTTAGTTACTTTAGAACCTAACTCTACACGCATTATAGCCTCTGATTGATCTACGTCCATTTCTCTTGCTGCGTTAAGCGCATCGACTTGAAGTTCTATAATATCAAGCTGATCTTTAGCCTCTTCAACCGCACTAAACTCTTGGTATATCCTATCTTTTAATGGGTGATATAATGAAAGTAATTTTTGTAGGTTTTGATTCTCTTTAGGAACCTGTAAAGATCCATTTTTAAACATAATATGCCCTAGTGTTGACTCTCCTTTTTGTTCTTCAACAAACGGTGAGTCTTGATTAGTGGCATATCTTAATTCTTTTTGAACACCTGTTTCCTTGTCAAAATATATTAATGCATGCTTACGAGTATGCCTACTGGGAATTGTTAATGTTAAAGGAGATGAATTACCTTTTAAATAGTAAATTCTATCTTTAATTTCCCATTTAGGTTTATTTGGTTTTTGTTCTACAGTTTTAACCTTAACTGTTTTTTGAGGTGCAACCTCAATTGTTTCTACTGCTTTAGCTTCTTTAGCCATGATATAATAAAATTAAATAATTAATAAAGGTAATAGTTACCCCCGTTAGTTCAACGAGGGTAAGTATTACTTAAATGATTACACTCCTTTGAAAATAACAAAGTTGTTAGCACCTTGAGTTACCAAACATCTTTCAGATAGGAAGTTTACTTCCATTGCGTCAAGAGTTGAAGTATAAGCACCACCAACTGAGCCAGTCAACCAAGTCTTCATGCGACGATCATCACTTTGTGATGCTCTATATCGCACGTGCAAGAATGGACGACGGATGTTAGATCCTAAGATTTGATCATATACAGTTGAAGTACCAGCTGGGATAAGAACTCCTTCAACAGAGCTTATACCATCAATACCACCACGTGTAGATGCATCATTTAGATATTTCCAGTCAGTTTTATAAAAGTCATAAGAACCTCTACGGAAACCATTAAAGCCAAGGTTTAACGCCATGTCTTCAGAGTTTTCAAACAAACCGTAAGAACTACCACCGTTGTAAACTCCAGTACCACCTTGTTGAGCTACGCCAGCTAGCATATCATCGAAGTCCAAAGAAGTTTGACGTTGTAGAAACAACATGTTTTCTTCAATAGCACCTTGAGTGTCTAGGTTTTTAAGGATAGCATCAAAATCAGCTAGACCTGCAGCAGCAGTAAATCCTACCATTTTATTACCACGATCTTCAATAGCAGCAAACAAACCTTGAGTACCAGGAAGTTTATCAGTTTGATAATCTCCAGCACCAGCGTTTGTATTTCTTTCACCTTCTACCAAAGCCATTTCTAAGTAATCTTCGAAACGTAAACGAGTTTCAGATTCAGCTTTTAGATACCATAAATATCCAGAAGTTCCATCTTCAGTCGCTACTTCTACCCAACCAATCTGCGCAGTATCAGAACCTGACACAACATATTGATTACGAATAATAACTGGTGAGTTACTATATTGAGTTAATTGTGGTGTTACGCTTACACGTGAAGCAGAGTTACCTGCACCAGTACCAATAGTAGTACCTTTAGTGTAATCAGATCCATATACAAAGATCTTCAACGTTTGAGATGAAGTAAATACTGTTTGCACATCTGAACCTCCATAAAGCTGTACAGCAATATGCCCTGCATCACCAAGACTACCGCCGTTAGCTACAGGAACGTCAGTAACAATACCTTTAGCTTCAATACCTGTAACAGTGTCAATAATAACGATAGTATCGTTAATAGAAATTACATTTACTACAGTAGTTCCGTTTACAGTTGTAAGGTCTAGATGAGTTGCTGTACCTAAGTTAGCAGCGACACTCGTGTAGGAAATATGTAGACGGTTTTGTTCAGACCAAATTACTTGATCAGATGTCATCGGCATTTCAGCGCCAACCATTCGTAAGAATCCAGAGAGTGTACGATTTCCGTAACGCTCTACTTCTTGTTCATAAATTTCAGGTAGATATTGCTGAGCAAAATCGTTTCCTGTACCATCATTAAACTTTAGATAATTGCTATCTAAAATTTGTTGTTTTTGAGATGGTATTAAAGTACCAAATTCTGGTGTTAATGTTCCAGCCATGTTAAATAATTTTTATTAATTAAACTTTTTAGTTTTGATTTTTAATTTTGAAGAATCAAGACCGCTAACAGCTTTTACTTTTAATCCATTTATAAACACTTCACCAGAAGCAGCTTGCCTAGGTTCTGTACTTATGTTTTTAGATTTAGCCATAACGTCCTTTACAGCATCGGCTTTGCCTTGCTCATAAAAATGTTGGGCTATAGTATCAGCATTACGCGCTGCATACAAAGCTTTATGATAGCCTTTAGCATCTTGTATTTCTCCTTTATCATTTAAGAACGTCTTAATAAAATTTGAAATATCAGATTGTTGCTCTGCTACCTGTGATGGGTTTTTAACACCATATCTAAACTTTTTATCACTAACGTTAAAATCAAAACCTTTGAACTCTTCGTTAAGTAATTGTTTAGTTTTTTGTTTGAAAACCTCATGCTTAGCTTCATTTGCATCTTGCTCTTCGTTGTATCGGTTGAAAAAGTCTGTAGCTTTTTGTTGGTCTTGAGTTACGCCCGGTCTCAACTTGATTTCGTCGTAGTATTTACTCTTTAAGCCTTCAAGAAAGTCTTTAGCTTTTGCAGCCTCCTCTTTAAACGCAATTTTCTTTTTGCGTATTTCTTTTGGTTCATCTATATCATCGTCATAATCAAAGTCTTCTAATAAAAGACTTACATCTTCAGAATCTAAATGTGGTTTAGTTTGTTTATAATATTCACTAATTAAAGTTTTATTATCAACATTGGTATAATCTGCGTTAAGCCTAACGTAGTCTTCTACAGTTCCACCAGTTTCTTCCATAAAAGTAACTAGCTTGTCAATATTTTCTGGTAGAACTCTTTGCTCTTGCACAGCTTGTTCTACTTGTTTAGTTACTTCAGTTTGTTCTTCTTCACTATTTTCAATAACAGTTAAAGGAGATTCTACTTCTTCACCGGTGGTCCGTATTTCTTCAACCACTTCTTCGCTGTTGCCACTGTCTTTGGACTCTTCGATAACAGCATTGCTATCATTTGTCTCTTGTGTTTGAACGGCATCTTTTTCTTCTTTTATTATTACTTTAGTAACTTCTGGTTCTGTCTCTATTAAAGGTTCTTTAATATTAACTTTAGTAACTTCATTACTTGCTTTACCTAAGTTTTTAGGCTTTGAAGGTGTTTTTATTTTAAACTCTCCTTCTTGTTTTACTTCTTCTGACATAATATAATAGTATAAAATTAAAGGATTTTATTTTCAACGAGGTTCAAACTGTTCGAGTCCAAATCCTCCTAGTGAGTCAAATCCAGATGACTCAAAGTTTTTAGGTAGTTCATCGTTTTGACGTTGCGAAATCATTTCTGATTGTTGCGTACCTATGATTCTAGCACGCTCGTCTTTACGATTTTCTATTTCTTGTTCTTTAGATTTTTCAACATCAGCTCTAGCTCTAGCTAACTGTATGTTGTAATTAAATTCCTCAGCCATTAACTCTCTTTTTATTTGAGCTTCTGTCTGCATACGTTGTATTTCAAACTGTGATTTAGCTTGTTCAATACTAACTTTTTCCTGTGTAAGCGCTTGTTGTTTTTGAACTTCAGCCATAGCTGCTTGTTCAGCAGCTTGAGCGTTAGCCTGCGCTTGCGCTTGTATGTTTGCTTGTTGAGCTTCTTGCTCTCTTTGTCTTTTTTTCTTTTGGCTTAACTTAAGATATTGATTAGCTAGTTTTATGTTACTTATCTGCCTAATGTCAATAGCGTCTTCTAAACCAATTTGCCCCGCTTGTAAAGCTATTTGTATATTTTTTTCTAATGTTTGCTTTTCTTCTTCTTCAGGTTCAAGCTCTAAAAATATACCAAACTCATGCATATTCAATTGATCTACTTCGGTTAACGTAGCAACATTAAAAGAATTTATAGAGTTTAATAAAGCTTCTCTTGTTAAAGGGAAATTAAGCATATCTCCAATACGCAAACTAATGTTCTCAGCAGATCGTATAGTTAAATACATCAAAGACTGTAATATATGTTTAGTAGCTACATTAGAAGCTGCTGCTGCTAGTTTTTGTAAACCAACTAAAGCATCTTTAGAAGGTTGACTACCATCTCTAGCCTCGTTAAGCCCGGTAACATCTCTAATCATTTGCAAGTAATACTGATACGTTTGTATTAACGCTTGTATTTTTGCCATACCAGAAGACGTTTGTAACTCTTGAATAGGTACTTTACCTCTATTGGGATCGCCATCTTGAGTTAAACTTCTACCTACAATACTACCAGTTTGGAAGTACATGTTTAAAGCTTCTTGCGGATTATAGTTTGTGCCATTGCCAAGATCAACTTCTGCTAAACCATCTACGTCTACAAATACACCATCAGGTACCATACGCGCTAGTACTTGTTGTATTTTTAAATGTGTTAACTGTATCATATCAGCAAAACCAATGCATTTACTTACAAGCGATTCTATGCGACCTTTATACATTCTAGGTGCGGATATACTATAATTCATTTGCACTTTGGTCTGGTTGCTGTAAGGTCTTGTCATGTTTTCAGCAAGTTCCCATTTAAGCATTTTTTCATGCCCAAGTATTTTAGCGCCACTATATAAAACTTCTATAGCTCTGTGGACTCTATTAAAGTTATCGCTTTCAGGCGGATCAAACGTGTCTGGCTTCTCTAAAGCTTTTTCTAAACCCTGGTCTGTTTGCTTTATTTTAAATACTTGATTTTGATATGTTTTATATTCAAAATACAAAACTTGTATTTGATTGTAATCATCATCTTGCGCATAGTAATTTCTAGTATAATTAGAATTACCAGGATATTTTTCTATTTCTTTTAAATCATAATCTGTTAAATTAGGAAACTGTTTTTTTAGTTCTTCAAGACTAATACTTTTAACTTCACCAGCATAATATATATCTTCAAAGTTAGGATCTTCCGTGTAAGAATATACTAAATTAACAGGATCTACATAGTCAACAGTAATTCCATTGGCTAAATTAAAATCTGTTTTAACAGCTGATACACCTAAAACCGCTAAATCGTAAGCTAAACGCTTTTTTGTTTCCTCGTATTTATTATAATTAAAAACGTTAGATATAGCTTCTTCCTCTGCTATTTCAATAGCTTGCTTGTAATTTAATTGAATATATAAATCTAATTCTTCTTTACTTTCAGGTAAACTAGTTGGATCAGAAGTGTTAAAAAGATCAATGCCAAGATTCTGTTGTATAGATTCTAAAAGCGGTTTAGCGTTCATATCTCTAAGTATGTTCGCGGCGTAATTAGTTCTTTCTTTTAAAGCGTAAGGATCAGATGCAAATGATTTTATTTCATAGCCTTTATCAGTCATACCGTTAACAACAATATCTACAAACTTAGATAAAACAGCTACTGGTTTCCAGTCTAAATTTAAATAAGATAAATCACCGTTAATAGATAATTCATCTTTGTATTTTTGAACAGATTGTTCACCTCTAGCGTAAAGTCTTAAATTATGAAAATACTGCCAGTTGTTTCCAAAGCGACCACCAGCACCTAAGCCTCTGTCACCGCGGAACCATTCTCCTTCTATAGCTCTACCAACTTGAAGACCGTAGTCGTATGTTGATTTCTCTACGTCTGGTACTACCTGACTTGGAAAAGAACTATTAACATTAGTGTAAACCATCTATTTTATTATTTTTGAAATATTACCTTGGTTATCAAATTTTTTAAAACCTAAAGAAACAATATTTTTTTTACCTATATTTATAGGCGTATATCTGTTTTTATTACACGCCATTATTGCTAAACCAGAACTAATAGAAGCATCGTGCTTTGTTCTATTGTTTATATTAAACTTAGCCCAGTCTTCTAATGTTTCTTGAAAATACATATTACCGTATGCAGTTTCTTTTAATCCGACAAAATCTTCTATATAAGATTCTATAGCAGCAGCGTGTGCTTGTTTAATGTCTTCTGACGAGTTAGGTATTCCACCTATTTCTCTTTCCGCTACAGACAGTTTTAATTTATCTGGTCTGTTCATTGAAAAAGCTCTGTAACCTCTACGTTTTAAATAGTATAAAAGTCTAGGTTTGTTATTTTCTGCTAATATCGGCATGCTATAAAAATGCAAAGCCATTAATACGTCTTCAAAAAATATTTCAGCCGTGGGTGGTCTTGATATATATTCCAAGAAAAACATATTAGCAGGTACATTTTCCATAGAAAATTTTGTAAGCCCATGAAGAGCTCCGTTAGATCCTCTGTTATCTACCGTGCCTGATATATCATAAGAGTCACAACCAAAAGCACCGCAATGTTCATTACCAGGAAATTTAACTCCATTTTTTATTATTACACGATTTTGTAATTCTGCAGGCGGTACCCAAGAAACTAGAAACCTACCATTTTTATTTGGCATAAAATTAACAATAGTATCTTTAATACCACCTTGCCAAACAAAGTTACCTCTAGTTACTAACTTAGAGTTATCAGACTCATCATTATAATCTATCTGCTCGTATATTTTAGTTAGATTAAACAAAGACTGTTTTGTCTCATCTCTAAAAGCGTGTTGCTCTGTACGAGGAAACTGCCTGTAATATTCGTTTAAACTGTCTTGATCACCTTTTAGACCATCAACTTCGTTTTCCCAGTGGTTTATAACACCTACTTCAATTTGAAGCCCGTCTGAACCTTCAACTGGTTTTGTCGGCGTATCAAAGACAGGGTGTCCATAAGTATCAATGAATCCTTCGTAGTTCCACTCCATAGGTATGAACAAAGAATATAATCCTGAGCTAGTCTGTCCGTTGCGGTTTCTTCGTGTGACATCTGATGCATAGTATAATTTCTTAAAATTCTCACCGCCTTTATCTAAAGCGTTTGATGTTGAGCCCATCATACATTTGCCTACAACTCTACTACCTAATCGCAGTGTGGTTTTTGTAACCCTCCAGTTGTTCAATATGTTATCAGGTCTTTCCCATTTACCAGATTCATCATGTACAAGCAACTTTAGTTTTTCACCATCATAGC
>Ga0181401_1000402_pt1 | contig 18071 bp, 33 predicted proteins | sample 24SPOviralmetaG_FD_130130 | JGI IMG/M metagenome (GOLD analysis project Ga0181401, IMG submission 130130) | Marine viral communities from the oligotrophic San Pedro Time Series (SPOT) site, San Pedro Channel, CA, USA - 24 SPOT_SRF_2011-07-20 | ecosystem: Environmental > Aquatic > Marine > Strait...
CCTGGTTGTACCGTTAGGATTAACCATGAACAATACCTTAGCTGCTGCTGCACTACCTTCGACTATCGCTTTTGTTAACGACTCTAAAGATTTAAGATCACCAATGTACTCCTCTACAAATCCACGACCATAGTCTTCACCATCTATCCTTGTATATCTAAGAGGTAGGAATGGAGTTTTATCGATAGGATACCTACCCTTTGACTCTTCAATAACAATTCCTTTTACATCTTGTTGTACTACAAATTCATTTCCTTCTCTAACTACAGAGGTGTACAAGTCACAGCTATTCTCTTTCTCTTGACGATAGACCTCTTCTCTTACAGACTCAGGTAACATCATTGGAGCAACAGTTTCTTTAATAGCTATGTGTGTTACATTACCCATTGGGTCTCTCTTTACACAGTACCTATCAAGTCTGAATACTCTCATCCCACCATCATCAGGTAGGTATAACAAAGTATTACCTGTCACCAATAAATTCTTTAACGCTTCAAATACTCCCACTCGAAATGCTTCAACTTCTACTTCTTGAGATACACTTCGTTCTACATCTGCTAGTGCTTTCTCTAAGTCAGATCGTAATTGCTCTCCTCCCTCTGGTCCTAACTCCTGCTTTGCTTTATCTAATTCATACCTGTCAATAACAAGACGGAAGAATGGAGCGTTAGGTGGTAACAGTGCTAACAGTAATTTAGAAGCTAAGTTGTTAACTCCTCTAGCTCCTACTCCTTGATATGGTGTGTAGTACTTAGTAGCGTGACTATGACCATCAGGCGGCATTATGTAAGGTATTGTTAACTCGGATGAGGTACGACCTCGATCCAAGAAAGACCACCTTTGATTCTCTAAGGAGTGGTATAGACCTTGGGCTGTTTCTTGCATCACGCTAGAGTTACACTTTTAATAACTGCATCAGAAGCCCCAGCAGTTGTAGTAGCTATATACAATTTAAAAGTGTCTGTAGCAAAATACATTTCGCCTGTTGTAGCTTCTTTCTGAAACTTCGTCTTATTAGCATCCGTCCCTGTTTTAACAGCGATGGTGTAATCTTTGCGTCCTAATTTTTGCTGTGCCATGACTACTTAGCTTGCTGTTCCAGCGTTGATACAAGGTGAGGATGGGCGAAGGCGAAGGTCTCCTGTTGTAGCGTCTACGAATAGTGGGTCTGCAAATATATTGTTAGTACCTCCTGAAGAATTATAAGTGTTATCAAATTGAAAAAAACAAGAATTGTTCATGTAATTTGACAAACTAGTTTCAGTATTTATCTTGGCATCATCGTCTGCCATTAAAATGTTATTTTGGGATACCGTACACCTCGCAAAAGAATTTGCTGTCGCATAACTAAAAGGTAGAGTCGTCGTTCCACATTCTATATAAATTGTGTTCCCTGAGAACTCAGCAAAATTTCCTGTATCTCTCTCAAAATAATTCCCTGTACTCCGTGTAATAATCAATAAATTATTCTGAAACTTTGAACTACCTGTGCTGCTTGTCGCCATTAAAAACGATCCGATGTTTACTCCTGTTGAAGTAGTTATTTCATTTCCTTTAATGCTACCATCTCCGCCAGTATCCACCCGAATTTTACAATCAATAAACTTAAAATTTTCGATATTTATATTACTTGTATTCCCTGTGCTTCCCACTGTAATTTGTCGAAGTGTTCCAGCAGAACTAGATTTAATTACTGCACCTTTTGAATTTAAAGATTTGTAGGTAATATTATTACCACTTGACCCAACTCCGTCGAGTACTGTTGTAGTCGATATAGGGTAATCTCCATCCGTAAAAAGAATAGTTCCCCCTGCCGCTGCTTGGGTTTCTGCCGTTCCTAATTCGCTATAAAAATAAGGTGCGGCTAATGTTCCTGACCCTGACCCTGTTCCTGGTTTAATATATACTGTTGCCATAATTTTTGTTTTTTAAGTTTTAAGAAATTGTTCCACCTGATATTAAAAGTGGTGATGGATTTGCACCGATATTAGGAATCTGATAACCCTGTCTGACAGGTAATCCGTTCGCTCCTACAGAGTCAGAGTCTCCATTAACCACAGAATAAACTTCTCCGTCACTGTCTGTTAGTTCTATATCAGGCTCACCCGAATCTTTAGTAATACTAAAAGAAGGCAACTCTGATGCTTCTGCTAATCGTGATGCTGTGCCTGTACCTTTTATCACAAAAACATTTGCACTTGCTCCGACTGCGAATTTCAAGCCTGTCGAATCTGCAACCATTAACGCAGAGCCTGATGGTTGGCTGTCTAATACTTTAAGTGATTGATTAGGAAATGCTCCGATATGTGGATTAGCTGTGCCTCGCAATTGAGTATCCCCAACTACAACATCTTGGAACGAACAAGTCCCATCTCCATCCTCACGAAGGAATTTAGTAGCTCCTGTTTCTCCTGTTGAGGTAACTGCTGTGCCATCAACTGCTGTACTAATACCTGTTAAGTTACTTCCGTCAACGGCTGGTAATTGTGCTGACCCATTTAACTGTACTACATTATTAGCACTTGTTCCTACATCTAAAGTAGCTACTGAACCTAGTCCTAAATTCGTCCGACTCGTTCCAGCATTCGCCACATCAGATAAATTATTAGCGGCAAGTAAATCACCTGCTCCTACATTTGTTAAGTTACTACCGTCAACAGCAGGTAAAGCACCCGATCCGTCTAGCTGTACTACATTGTTAGCACTTGTGCCTACATTCTGAGTAGCTGCTGTACCTAATCCACTAACATCTGTGTTACTAAGTGTTACTGTACCTGTCCTTCCTGCTACTGATTGAACAGGTGCAAGGGTCATTAGGTTAGTTGCTGTTACCTTTTTAGTGGTAGCTGTACCTGCGATGTCATCAACGATAGCCAATACATCAGCACCATTAGGAGTAGCCAGGTTTGAAAGTTCCGTTATCTTCTTGTTAGCCATTTTATTTAATTATCTATTTCGTTGTCTATTGTGATGCGGTCATTATCCTCAGTCAATAACGCTTGTAGTAACTCAGTAAGTAACATCTCATCTCGTTCATCAAAAGCATAGGTCTCCCCAAACTCAGGACGGATGAAGTTACTAGGAGCAATGACAATGCCATTCGGTTTCTCCTGAGTAGCATATGGATAAATCAAAGACATCTAATTAAAGAGAGTCTGTAGTACCTGTAGCGAATACACTGTAAGTACCATCTGATCTAGCAGATAGATTAGCTCTTATCTTTTCGTAGTGTCCGTGGTCATCTCTGACCATTACTGCTCCGTCTGCTGTTACTACTTCAGAGTGAACAACATACCAAGCACCACCGATGTAGGCTTCTATGTCTACTGTACCTCCTGAACTTACTGATGAAGAAGCGATTACAAAGGTCCAACCCTTAGAACGCTCTACTGAGAATGAGTTGCCAGCCCCTGTAGAAGTAACAGATGATAGCAAAGTCTTTTTTGAGAGTGTGCGAAGCATGATAATATATAGTTATTAGTTAATAAAAAGTTTGTTAAGACATATTAACACCAGTACCACCTGAAGTACCACCTAGTGTAGGTCTAGCAGTTCGTGCTAACTGAGCTTGTGCTCCTCTTCTCTTCTTCTTAGGTTGTGTTTGTCTAACAGTCTTAGATGCTTCAGCAACAGGAGGCGGTGGTGGCGGTGGTGCTGGAGGTGGCGGAGGAGGAGGAATATCTGGTGTTGACATACACATAGTTAGTCTTTTGTTAAGATGTTTTGTTGAAGCTGTTCGTTATAAGTTTGTCTTAGAAATCTAATTACAGACACTTGTCCACTTTTAAACCAAACATCTTTTTCTGTATTCGTCAAGTCAGGACATTTATCAGGGAATAGCTTCTCTAATCTTTTAACTAAAGTTTCACTTATAGCTGGTAGTAGTTCTTCTTCGTTATTCATTAGCATCTGTATTAGTCCATATGTATATTGGTGTCATCTCTCCTACATAAGCACACCCTATGTTGAAGTCAAAGTATTCTATCGCTTCTTCCATTGTCATGTTACTAGGTTCTTGCATCATCTTCTCTAACATAAGTTCTATAGCATATACATACTTACCTTGTTTATAATCCACACCTATAATAGCTTCATCAAATCCATCAGCTTTTAAAGGTTCGTCTTCTTTTATTGGTGCGATCATTTGTTTATATAACTCCTATCATCTAGTTCTTGAGGTAAGTTACCTTTTGTTATTTGATCCTCTGTCCACAGGAAAGCACTAGCATTCCACAGTATAGCACCTGCGTGATCTTCTGATTCATCTCCTTCGTTCAACGCTAACAGATGTCTATTCATACTGTCTATTAATCTACTGAGTGGGAATCCGTTGTGCCAGTTGTTGTCTCCGTAGAGTCTTCCTCCTTCTTCATATCGTTGGGCAAGGGATCGAAGGGCGATTGGAGGAATAAGGCTGAATCGTCCTCGTCCAGTAGCCCTGTCACGCTGTGCACCTGTGATGTAATTCTCCTTTTGTCCGCTGTTTGGTAGTTCTTTGGTGTCCATAGTTTTGTTATTTGTTTTTGTTTTTTATTGTATTCTTCTTTTCTTAGTAGTCTTGCCATCCAAGCATTTGTTAAAGCATCCTGTTCTGTCTGTCCTTTCTTCTCATACAAAGCTACAACAGATTCCCAAGTGTATCCGTTATCATTCAACCATCTCTCAGCTGCAACAGGACCGACTCCTTTGACTCCACTGAATCCATCCGTAGAATCTCCCATCAATGTCTGTATCAAATGGAAGTTATCTGCTTCTTCTTCTGTGGGTTCATGATATTCTTCTCTGTTATAATCGTAGAAGATTCCTGGTACACTCTTGAAGTCCTTGTCTATACTAACTATGATTCGCTTGTCTTGTCTGTTAGGATACTCAGTAGCTAAGATACTTAACACATCATCAGCTTCTATGTTAGCCCACAGTTGTGCGTCTAGTTCATTAATCATCCATTCCTTCATAGGTTTTAAGATGACAGGCAGTACTGACTTTCTTCTGTTAGACTTGTAGTCAGGGAATAGTTTCCTTCTGAAGTTTGCTCGGTCACTAAGTGCTAACACTACTTCATCTGCTTTGAGTAAGTCTTTGAATTGTTCTATCCTTCCAATGACTCTGTCCTTTGCTACTGTCATGTCTGCGTGTACAGTCCACAGTTCTTCTTCCCATTGTATATTTTCTTGTGCTATGATTGACGATTCAAATGCTAATACATCTGCGTCAATTAGTATGGTTGTTTTACTCATAGAATATGCTCCAGTTCTGTTGGTATTTTTTATATTTTGATTTACTATCTGGTAGGATGTTTAACTTTAGTGTTACTCCTTTTATTTCTTTTCTTGGTATCATCCACCAAGTTTGCTCAGGTATAATGTAACAGCCTACAACATCTATTGTTTCACACATAACATCCTTACTCTTACATCCTGCTCCACTATTTATACAGTATGTATTAACAGATGACTTCCTGCTTGAAGCTTTGATCTGAACTTTTAAAGTACCTGCTGGACAAGTAACAATAAAGTCCCAAGGCATGGGTGTGGTAGGTAGGTGCGGTTCAAAGTTTCTTTCTAAACACTCTGTTGTAAACCTAGACTCTGCTATCGCTCCTATTCGTTGTGTGTTAGATGAGGGCATAGGAAATGTTAGGTCAACTGTATCGTACAATTCAGCAACCTTCAAGTAGTAATCGTGTTCAAGTTCTAGTGTGTCTCTGCCCATGACTTACCTATCTTATACTCACCATCCATAGGACAGTTCAACTTTAAGTCTTTACCTGCTGCTTGGATTGCTTTGATTGCTAACTCTCCATATGTCTCAGCTAGGTCAGGTTTAACTTCAGCTTGGAACTCATCGTGGATATTACCAACAAAAGAATACTCCCTACCGTGTTGCCATCCTAACTGCTGTAGTTTGTTGTGTAGCTTTATAAGTGCTACCTTCATAACCACAGCACCTGCTGATTGAAGTAACATATTAAGTGCAGCGTGTTCTGATCTGACAGGTAATACTCTACCATCTAGTCCTGTTAAACAAGCAGAGCGTCTGACTTTCTCCTCTATCTTTATCTTTAATATCTTTAACGCAGGTAAGTTAGACAGGAACTTCTTCTTTAAGATTGCTCCTTCTCTTGCTGAACCTTCCACTATCTGTCCAATCTTTGCGTCACCTGCACCGTATAAGAATCCATAGATGAATGTCTTAGCTTGGTCTCTCGTCTCTAACTTAGCAGCTTGTTGATTAACTGTGTGGATGTCACCCTCTAATATATTCCTAGCGTACTCACCACCATCCCAAATAGCTAGGTAGTGTGCCAGCATTCTTAACTCTAACCCACTAGCGTCAACACCTACTAATACATTACCGTTAAGTGGGATGAATAAACTTCTACACTCCTTACCATACTCTGCTCTTGTAGCTGGTACTTGTGCTAAGTTAGGTTTGGAATGTGTACATCTACCTGTGACTGCACCGTTTGTATTGACTCGTCCGTGTAGCCTCTTATCTTTAACTAGTTTAAGCCACCCATTCTCGCCTTCAGCCAATGCTCCTAGTCTTTTTACGACTAACAAATATTCGAGCAGAAGCTCGGCAGCTGGGTGGTTTATCTTTTTAAGAGTAGGTTCATCAACCTTTATAGTCTTACCGTCTTCACTGACAGGTATCTCAAATCCTAGTTCTTCAAAGCGTTCTTTGATCTGCTTCCTGCTACCAGGATTAAAAGGTATGATCTCCTCCTTTACATCGAGTGCTTCAGCTTTGTTAACTAAGTTCTGTACCATACCTCTCTCTTTTAGTATAGCTTTTAACTTTGCTTTTGTAGGTGCGTTGATTACTTCTACTCCGTCCGTGCGTTCAACAGTTAATGTGTATCCCTTCGGAGTCTTCATCTTCTTAACGGTAGGTTCAAACATCGCTTGTAGTTTATCTTGTAGCTTTGCTCTTAACAGGATCAACTTTTGTTCTAACACTTCTGCTGCTGATATATCAAACCCAAACCCTTTGCTTTCCTGTAAGCGTATGATGTAAGCGAACCAATGTTCTATGTCTACCATCTTCTTACTAGGTTCTTTACTAAGGAAGTGTTCGTACAAGGTCTTAGTAACAAGGACATCTCGTTCACAGTACTTCTTCATCTCTTCATTGTAGCTGTCCCAAGCGTCCTCATTCTCTCCGTAAGTAAGCTTTAACATCTTACCCATCCTGTGTCCCCAAGCTTTCAAGCTGTGACTACCAACCATCTTAGGATCAAAGTCCTTTCGTTTGAAGTCATCCTCTCTAAGGTCAGGGTATATACACCTACTCATTACCAATGTATCTTGTACTTGTGCTAATGGAGGATAGAAGTCATACAACTTAGCTAACACAGGTAGGTCAAAACCTACGATGTTATGTCCGATGATCTTGTCAGCTTTAGCTAACATCCTTGTTCCTTCTTTTATCCCATCACCACTAAAGGTAATCATCTTACCTGCTATCGGATCGTAGATGGATAAGCAATGGCAGACCTTTAGGTCACTCAGATTAGTGAAGTCCTCAATGCCATTTGTTTCTATATCAAAGAATAGTATTTTCATTTGTCCTCCTTCATTTGTTTAAGTGTGAAAAAGCTTTTGTATTGAGGATGATCGTGTGCGAAAAGCCTAGCATAGTAAGCTATATAGTTGTTCGATATTTTAAATTTAGAACCACTAGTCTGTATCTCAGTATGCCATCTGATTTGATTCATTATTGCCCAGTGAGAATATTTTTTTCTACCAGTCGCAATGACTTGCATTGTGAACTTTTTAAATAATTCATATACTTCTGGATTCTCATTATGCCAAGCCCACCATTTTGGTTTTATATCATTCATATTATTAAAACGGAATCGATCCGCTGTTGGTTGTTGTTGTTTTGTCTTTGAATACATTCTCATCTTCTGTGTACCTACCACTGTCTTGATCGTATAACAATGTAGTAGCAAGCCCAGTCTCACCTGAGAATCTATTCTTTAAGACTCTTACTTTTGTTTCGTTATTGTTTTCTTTTTGTTGATTTCTCTCTAGTCCTATTACCATATCACTGAGTTGTGGTATCGAATGACTACCTCTTAGGTCTGATAACCTAGTGACTCCACCCTCTTCATGTCCTCCACCATTCGGTGGTCTTCTAAGGTGTGACACAAGTACCATTCCACATCCTGTCTCTTCCACTAAGCTTCTCAGTTGTGTCATGGTATTATCAATTAACCTTCGTTCATCATCACCTTGGATACCACTAACTACAATAGATAGATGGTCAAGGAATATCCACTTGCAACCTAATCCTTTGCACAGGTACTTGATCTTACTTAATAAGTTATCACTCTCCGTACTTCCGAAGTGGTCATAGGTATAGAAGTTCTTGTTACCCATAGTCTCATCGAATGCTTTGCGTAACTCCTCCTCCTTCAGATCATTCTCTAGGTGCAACGGTTTGTTTAGATGGATGCCCATGATGCCAAGTGCAGTTCGTCTGACTGATTCTTCTAGTGCTATGTATCCTACCGTCTCTCCGAGTCCAAGGAGATGGTGACATACTTCACGACAGAACAAGGACTTACCTATCCCTGATCCAGCACAAAGTGTCACCAACTCCCCTCTCCTCAGTCCGTGTGTCATAGTGTTGAGTGAAGCATACGGATAGGGCTGACATTCAGAGGTGTCCTCCTTTATAACTGCTTGCCATATGTCCTCACCACTAACTATCCCATCAGGTCTATACTCTCTAGCTTGCCACAAAGCTGTCACCAACTCCTCGCTACGCTTTGCCACTAACATATCGTTAGCATCTTTAAGAGGTAACTCTGCAATGTGTGCTTTCCCTGGTGTCAATAGTGCTGCACATTTAGCAGCTCCATCTCGTCCTGGATCATCATTATCAAAGCAGAAGATTACCTTCTCAAAGGACTCCAACCAATCGATAGCTTGTGATACATACTTCTTTGCTCCACCTGCTCCGTTAGGTACAGATACAACAGCCCACTTGTTCCCGAATGCTTGGCTTACAGATAGTGCATCAATCTCCCCTTCACATACCACTACTCTTCTTCCACCACTACTCCAAAGATGCTGTCCGTATAATCCATACAGCTCTCCTTTGATTGAGAAAGTTTTGTTACTGAATCGTAGTTTCTGTGCGACAAGTGCTCCGTTCCTACTCTTGTAGTTAGCTATGTGTACTGGTTCTCCATTGTGTGTGCCTATCTGATAGCCCCACTTCTGACAAGTCTCCTTAGTTAAGTTCCTCCTAGCTATCTCCTGTGCTTTACCTGTGACAAAAGAGGTGTCGTTATTAGTTGTTGGTTGTGTCATAGTTTGTTGTCTGCCTCGACTGTATGAATCACAGCTGAAACATTTTGTGCTTCCGTCATCGTTGACCGCAAGAGCGTCACTCGATCCACACTTTGCACACTGCTGATGCGTTCTAGTGAAAGCCATGACTTTGGTATTTGTTTATGTGCATATAATATTCCTTTCTTTTCACACCACATGGCATAGGTAGTCTTGCTACCCTTACGAATCTTGTTGTATGCGTTTTGAAATAACAACCTAATGTCTAAGTCAGGATGTTGTTGCTTGATTAACAGATGTTTAGACCTGTCCTCCGTGACCCACCTACCTTTGGTTTCAATAATGATTCCGTTAGGTAAGATGAAGTCAGGAGTATAGGTACTAAGTCTCTCGTACTCAATGACTAACGACTCGTAAGAGTAGCAGACCCCACACCTTTTAAGTTGGTTTGCTATTCTCTCTTCAAAGCCCGACCTAAAAGTCTGCCTTGATGATGTCTTCTTCTTCTTCGGCATCGAGTGCTCCTTCGAGTGATTCACCTCCGTTAACATAGCCTCCTTCAACTTCGGTAAACCCAAAGCTTTCAGCTGCTTTATCACTGAGACCACCATCTCCTAACTCGATGACTTGGACTGCTAACAAATCAAGGCTCATACCAAACCCAGTCGATGCGACATACCAAAACCTCGGACGCACTGCTAACTTAACCTTTGATCCACCTCTTACCAATGTATCTTTTAAAGGCTTACCTTGTGAGTCATACAAAGCAATAGACTTTGCAGCTCTTGGGTCACCGTTCTTATAAGTACCTGCAAGTACATTCTTTAGTTTTGCTTTGACTACCCAGTTACCTTCATCATCTTCACGCACAGGTAAATCAGCTACCTTTAACTTTTTCTTTCCTAACTCATCTAACTTAGCTTGATATTCAGCATCAAATAAAGGTTGGAATTGTAAGTTCAAAGCTGCTGCTTCTTCCTTTGTTACTATCATATCACAACTGTACTCACCTTCATCGTTAAACCTAGTGTTAGGTGTGTTAACATATGGATACTGAGCAGTACCTGCTGGTGTCACTGTTTGTGGGTGTCTTGTTCTAGCTTTAATCGCCATCTTATCTCTCCTTCTATGTGTTTTGTTTATTAAGAGAACATATAAGTGCAGTCGTTTAGTGCCGACACATCTAATGTGCCAAGTTCAAAGCTGTCTGTCACTTCGGTGTTCCCTGATTGTTTCAATAACTCACTCTTGAACTTTCCTGTGAGGTCTTGATTAAATATATCGTGGTAAATCTCTCTTAAATCTTTGTGCATCTTCGGTGCGTGTGGACTCTGCGTAGCAAAGCAATCATGTATAGTTGTTATATCATAGTCCTGTTTGCAAGCTAAAAAATGTACCACACTTGCATCAATACTGTGTATGTAGTTGGCAACCACTGCTTTAGCTTGTCTTTTAGGATCAACTTTATCTGTGTTCTTTAGATAGTTAAGTGTAGTCTTTTCCATTCCTAACACAGAGAACAATCCAATCTGTACCGTCTCGTAGATGTGTTGTTGAATCTCAATTCCGAATGGTGTCTCCCACTTCAAAGTATCTGGACAAGTAAGAACTTGTGATTTGATCCACTTCATAAAGTTGATGTGGTTCTCTAGTACAATATTAGTTTGCTTGTTAACAATAGTGGACAGGTAAAGTAAAGCTTCTAAGTATTCACTCTTTCCAAACGGATTACTCCTACCATTCTTCACCTCTTTTAAAAACACACTCTCCAACTCAAAGGTACTAGTGTATCCATTCATACCAAAAGGTTTAGTCATTACTATTCTCTTCGTGTATCTTCTATCTATCCCCCACTTTAACCAGTCACCTGCCAAACTATTTTTACTCTTCGCTTTGTGTAAGTTTTCGTTCACTCGATCTGCGATGTGTTGATATACATCTTGTGGTGGTAGGTCAGGTACTAAGTTAGTTAGCTTGCCTATCTTCTCGTCCTTTAATAACAGCGATAGTATCTGAACACCGTTACAACTAGCATCCATACGACAAGGTAGGTGAGTAACAAATCCATAACCCTTCTCCTTATATCCTGCGTACTCAAAACAAAAAGCCAGGAAAGCCCACGGTTCAGATGCGTCTTGCCATAGCTTGTATGTTCTAGGGTCTTCAGCTATCCTAACAATCTCTTTTGTGTTCTGTTCTACCCAAGCTATGCGATCCTCAAATGTACCCTTTCTCCCCCACACATTCGCACCGTGTATCTTTAACCACTTAGCATCTTCCTCACACTTGATTGGTACACCACGGTAAAACTCCAAGCAACTCCTGCCAAGGTCACAACTCTGAGGACTAACAAAGGATGGTACACTGTACACTCTACCTCTGTAGTCCACCTGTACTGGAAAGTAAAACTTCTCAAGCTTCGCATACATCTTTGCGACATACATAATACGAAGTGATCTCATCCTTCTCCCACTAGTCTCTAAGTTCCAATCGTGTACATACTTTGCTTCTCTTTTCCAAGCGATGAATGCTTCTGGGTCTGTCTGTTTTAAATTCTCAACAGGTTCGAGGACAGGTAACAAGTCTCTCTTTTCCATCGTACCTATAGACACATCCCCTTCCCAAGCCCATAACATTATGTCGTGTACCTTCTTGTTTATTTTATATGGTACTTCTTGCAGTCGGTTAAGTGGTTCATATAAATTACTCAAGTCTCTGTTCCGTAGGTCAAATGCGTTTTTCATAATGGGAAGGACAGGTAAATCATCACTCATGTACCCACCTCCGTAATTACTTTCCCACCTCAAAGGTTCTTCAGTTGTAGCCAACCAAAACGGACGGAGTGACTCACTGTTCTCATCAAATTGTCTAACCCATTCTTGTAGCTGTGGATTAGGTGCAATCTTTTTAATTGTTGATCCCTTCCTAGTCAGTGTACTCTTCAAAGTAAAAAGGTTTGTTTGCATACGCAGAATTTCTAACAACCACGCACCAATCTTTGCTTTATTTGTTTTAGTCCACAGTGTAAATCGTTCGTACCTACCCTTGCTGTGTAAGTTCTTTTCTTTATCCCAAAACTTCGACTGAAACTGCTGTCTACTTCGGACATTCTTCCTGTCTCTTTGCAGTAGCTTCCATGTATTTTTATCTACATACTCCTTAAAGTAACGGACTCGTACTTCATCCTCGATAGACTTAGCTAGTTCAAAGGACACATAAGCAAAGGTCATGTCGTTACCATCCAGTAAATCAAACGATCTTTTAATTGCTAACAAAGCTACTTCATCTGCTTCTAACTCCCACACTAAAGGCAACCAAACAGGACAAGGTGCGTGTACTTGTGAGCAATCATCAAAGAATTTTTGTATCACATTTGCTACACCTTCGTGCATCTGATCAGCAAGTCTGATATAAGCAGGAGTCTCGGATGATAACTGATTCTGTGTTCGTAGTTTCTTAGCGTTCCTGTACCTAGCCTTGCCAAGCTCAACCATTGAAGCAGTTAAGTGTTCCATTTTTTCTTCTTGTTCTTATTGGTGAAGTCGAAATCGTGTTTAGGTTTCTTTCTTGGTCTGTTCGTCCGTATTAACTTTCCGTTCTTGTCATATCCAAGCTCATTGTTCTGCCAGAATAGATCAAACTTCTCAGCTACTTCGTAAGAGAACTGTCGAGAGTCAGCAAAGAAGTACGATTCAAAGTCCTCGTAATTATACATCGTCATTATCTTCTTCTTCCTCTTCCTCTATATCAAAGTCAATGAGTCCTCTGTGTCTACTGATGTCTCGTCTTATTTCCTGTTTGTACTCCCAACGGAGTTCTTCTCTTTCTATATCGTTGTCTTCGTCCATAATGTTTGTGTTAATAGTTAAAATAAAAGGTGACCACATTGCATCACCAAGCTTGGATCAATTCATTAAGGTACTAATATCTTAGGCATAAAATTAGATTCATGTAGTTTAAACACCTTAGCAGTCTCACCTTTAATATACTTATTCCAAGTCTGTATTCCTCCCATAAGTACCATAAAATGTGTGACAGGTTGAAAAGCGTGTGCACCTGCTCTAGCTATCATTTTATCTATGTACCTACGAAAGACATAAACTGGATCGTTCTCTGTTAAGTCTAAACCTTTCAATAATTTATCAACAATAAAGATGTCAGCTTGTGTTCTCCCTTTGTTATCCACCTCTACAATTAAACTAAATTCTTTGATTTGCTTAGTTAAATAATAATGCAATGCAATCGTAGATGCCATAGGTAATTGATAGTATTTTTTATGAGCACTAACAAAATTAACAGAAGTTTCAATATCTGGATACTTATCTAAGACTTCCATTATTTTGTATGTGGGAACCCATACTCTTGAACTGCCTCCCACTATGTTAGGTAAACCATCTTTAGAGTTAATCTTTTCAAGTACCTGTAATGTAGAAGCTAATGCAGTTGTATTTTTCTTACCTTCAATTGCTAACACATCTGCGTTGTTTCTTTTCCTACCCACATCAAACACAGCAAAAGTATCAGGGTCAGTATGGTGGTAGATAGTACCTTCAAACGGAATGCCCGATAAAATAGATGCCATCAATCGATGTTGTCCATCATCTAACTTGCCATTACAAAAACTAAGCTGTGAACAAGGTTTCCAATCGCCAGCTCTCATCGCTTTTGCATACAACCTTGCTGTATCCATACTTAAAGGACGATTGCTACACCTTTCTTTAAATATTCTTTCTGCTAAAGCAGGTTGTATGATTGCTATTTTAGTTCCGTTTCTATTTTCTGTTTTGATTTTATATTTAGTATTCATTGTTTTTATTTTTGGTTGTTATTATTATTATACTCATCCAACAAGTGCTGAAGGGACAGGTAAAGTGGAAAGTATTTATGGTGGTGGTACTCGTTGTTGTCTAACTTATCTTTAAAGTAAGTGTCAAAGATATAGTGCATGGTTTCTTCTATCATGTTTCTTTTTATTGGTTGTTTTATTGTTTGTCTAATCACTCCCTCAATGGTGCTGTATTTCATTATTCTTTATATAAGAATCCAAGGGAAAGTATTACAATAAGGGCGAACATTAACAGCATCTCTAGGCTCATTGCTTTTTAATTCTGACTTTGATACTAAGCTCTTCTTGTACATAGTTTCTAAGCCAATGTTCTATATCACCACCTCTAAAGATAGTGCTTACATCTAGGTTTTCATTGTCAAAGTATTCGCTATTACAATTAGCTACAACCTTGCGTAAAGCTCGGATAAGTTGGTCTTTGTTATTAGCAATCCAGTTAATCCTTTCTATCTCTTCAAGTACCTGTTCGTGCTGTATTTTAAATAAGTTTTCTTCGTTCATTTTATTGATTTTAGTGGGTTAATTTTGCGTGTGTAAATGTCATACCTAACATCTTAGCCAAGGTAAAGCCTGTCTTGCTCGCTTCTTCTGCACTTCGTGCTTCAACCTCGCTTATAGCTCGCTGTTTAATGATTCCACTAGGTAAGGTATGATCAGCGTAAAGCTGATAGTTCTTTAATGGCTTTCTGTGTTTCTTTCTTATCTTCATATTAGTTGGTTTCCTGTTCGTCCTGTTCAAATATAGTTTCATATATACCTTTCAATTCATCCTCGCTCATATCTTGATAACCTTTAATGCCATACTTAAATAGTTCATAAAAGTCTCCCATATCGAAATTCTCCGCATCGTACAAAGATAATTTATGTATCATTTCTTCTTTATTCATGTTGGTTTTATAGTTTGATTCCGTATTCTTTTTCAGCTTCTTCAACGCTTACAGCCCAGTCTTCGGGTTCACACATCAAATCTTCGTATTCACCCTCGTTTAATCGTGCTTGATTGTAAGCTTGCATAGCATCCGTTATTTCTGCTGTAGCTGTTGATTCATCTTTAAATATTACAGGTGTGCCGTCTTCGTTCCTGTAAGCTGGTATGTAACCTTGCGATATTGTATGTGTAATTACTATGTGTTTCATGTTGGTTATTTCTTTCTATTTAATTTTTTAAGTTCCTTTAAGACCGATTTATATTGTTCAATCTTTTCCTCATGGCTACTAGCTCGCCCTGTAAACAGGTGAGGTAAGTCTTTCAAGTGCCATTGGATGTAAACCTCTTTATAATCGCTTACGATTCGGTAAACAAAAGGCACTTGGTCTATGTATTCGGTTACTGACATGACTATTGTAGTTCTTTAAGAGTTTCAACAGCTGTATTATATCCAGCTTTAACCTTTAAGTAATCTCGCAAGGTAAAGCTGTCAGGGTCGGTTTCCATATCATGCAATTGTCGACTCGCCCAGTCTCGTTGATTCTTTGCATCAGTAGAGATTTGTAGTTTACGCCAGTCATTAGCTGACATTTTAGGGAATTTTTTAGTAAGGTTCATAATATTTTATTTTCTTTCTATTGTTGGTTAAAGGCTACATATAAAGATAAGAGTTGCCCAAGTGGCAAGAACTATTACTGGACTCATGATCCATATAACAGCTTGCTCTTTTTTGCTTGGTTTTAATGAGTCCATTTTGAAGTCGGAATGATTTGTTTCTTTGGTATTTTTCATATTGGCTTAGTGTTTAAAAGTTATTTATTAATAATTCTTTTATTTGTTCGTCAGTTTGTCGGTCTCTTAAAGCTTGCCTAATTTCCTCATTTTCTAAAGCGATATCAGGATGAATAAGTAAGCTGTTACAAAGTAGGATAAATGTTGATTCTCTCATGCGTAAGTTGCGTAAGTTTTAATATTGTTAAATGCTTGTACTTTAAAATTATAAATTGATCTTAATTTCCTTGTACTTCTTTTTGATTTGTTAGTTGTTTCAATGTTTTCAAAGTATATATTAAAAGTGTTTTCTAGTTGCCAGAGTATGTCCTTTTCAGTTGTTAACATATGAAAGATAGAAAGAGACCCATCCATTTGATTAACATAATCTTCTAATCTTTCATTTTGCTTTTCATTTAATTGGATAATTAATCCTTCGTGAGTAGAGTTGTCAGTGAATAATAATTTCATAATTTTATATTAGTTGATTGCTTGCTCGATTGCTCTTTTCTTTTTTGAGCCGTGAGGGTTGATCCATATTGACTTAGCACCGATACGATTGCCTTTACAAAGTTGGCATTGGTCACATGAAAGACCTTTACTATCGGCAAGGCATTCAATGGTGTTTTCGGGTTGGGTTGGGCTTACATGGAAATATCTAAGATTCTTTTCCTTTGCTCGCCTTACAGAATCATTTGTCTCAGTTGATGCCATGAAATAATTACCGTAAGCTGTAGCTCTTTCTTTACTCATTTCTTCCCAGTCGTGAAAGTAACCTGTCCATCCGTCGCAAGATTCAGTTATCATTTTAATGATGGAAAGAGGAATTAAAGATGGGTTTCCATATGCACCAAACCTAACTTTCCTACCATTAAAGACACTATCGTATAAAAATGGATCAAGCTTAGGATATTTATTTTGCTTGTAAGCCTTCCAAATTGAATTGGGTGCCTGTCCTACATTAACATAACAGCCGTTCCCACTAGCAAACTTACAACCAGTGCAGATAGTCTTTGCATCCAAGCCACTCTTTACACCATCAACTGGTGAATGATCAACTAACAAAATCCATAATTGAATCATGTTGCCAGTTTTCCTGTTAGAAGTTTTAAGGGTAGCAATAACAGCAAACTTTTCGCCGTTCTTGGTTCCCTCGTAAATTAAAAATCCGTTGGGTTTCATGATGCTATCCAATCGTTTTGATGTTTAAATCTATATTGAAATGAGTACCTATCAGGTCGATTTTTAATTAATCTTGATCTCAATAATTTGCGATAGTTTAACATAGATTCCTCTAAATTTTGGCTTTCACTTGTGATCCAATCGCCATTTAATCTATATCGAGTTAATAAAGTTTTATAAGTGTGGTTCATAATATGTTTTTCTATTTATTTGATTAATCTTGAATGTTGATTTGTTCAGTTGTTTCAATCCAGATAGTAGCACCACAAGCCAATGGCGATTCTGGAGCATAACAAAGTCTAACATTGTCTCCGATCATAATATGATTGGCTTTAACATTGTCGCTTGTTGTTTTGATTGTCAGAACTGGATCATTAGAGCCTTTCTTGCGATTGGCTTTGATGATGTGTTGATTAACGTGAATTCTTTTGATATATCCTTTGTTTAATTCTTTCATAGTTAGAAGTTAATATATAGATCGTTAATTTTGATTTTCACACAATTCGGGACTTCTTTTTTAATTGCTTTGATGTCTAGATGGTTTGTTGTTTCCTCGCCTATCGTTCTGCCATTGTCGTCCTTTAAATAAGTAGTTTTAGATTTAAAAGCTTTACCATTTGTATCATCGAATAAATAAGAATCTACTAAGCTACTAATTTGAATTGCCTGCGTTCCATCATGATCTTGAGTTTTTTTATATTTCTTTTCAAATAGTTTTATTTTCATGTTTCTATTGGTTTTAATTAATAATTGGTTCGATCTCAATACTATCATATCTGTCAATAGCTTTACCTATAAAATCAGTACTTAAACTATTGATATTTAATGAGATAAAAAAAGATTAAAAAAGTTTTAACAATATAGTTTTTATAGCAATCATCCGAGAATCAGAGTTGTAAAGTTATGTCTGGCAATACTTTATGAAAAGATTAGGATTGAATTTGTAGTGTTTAACAGGGATTGAGTAGTACTGTAATAGATTTCAATGATTTCAAAAAAGATTGAAAAGTTAAACAAATAAGAAATAACAAATTTACAA
>Ga0181401_1000403_pt1 | contig 18013 bp, 9 predicted proteins | sample 24SPOviralmetaG_FD_130130 | JGI IMG/M metagenome (GOLD analysis project Ga0181401, IMG submission 130130) | Marine viral communities from the oligotrophic San Pedro Time Series (SPOT) site, San Pedro Channel, CA, USA - 24 SPOT_SRF_2011-07-20 | ecosystem: Environmental > Aquatic > Marine > Strait...
AATAATACTAATCAAGAAATAGAAACCTTTAATGCTTTAGTTTATAATCCTGTACAGCCAAATACATCAAGACAAATATTAGAAACTGGTTTAATGGGTATGCAAGTTAAGCAGGACGCTAGCTTAAAATACAAGACTACTGTAGGTACGCAAGAAAGAACTCAAATAAAATCTAATTTATATGAAGGAGGACAATTATCTCCTGAATTTGCAGATTTAGAAGGCACAATACAGTTAATGGACGAAGCGTATGAAGCTATAACTGAAAAAGGGATTAATGAATTAGTAGCAAAAACAGGACTAATTTTACAAGATGGTAAATATGTATTTAAAAATAACGATACTTCATTATTAAGTAACTTCCTTATGGAAGAGATGCAATCTAGAGATATGTCTAGACATTTAACTGATTCTGTAGCCGATGTACTACAGCAGGATTCTCGTTTTATGGATTTACTAATGTCTAAACCTAAAATAGAGTCAATGCTAATGAGCTTAGCTGTAGGATCTACCATCAAACAAAAAACTAGTGGTTCTATGATGGTACAAAGAGCGGTTAGTGGATTTGAAGTGGGAGCTAAAGCAGTTAAACAAAAAGACTTTGAATTAAATACAAAGCTTCCTGGATTTAATATGAAAGCTTTAAAGTCTTACAGTAAAAGAGAAGATGGTACTATAAATGCGATGCAAGTTATGCTTCCACACCATTTTAAAGAATTAATAGGTACTCATCCTAATATAAATGACGGGATGTTTGATGCAAGTTTATTTAAATTAATTGGATTCCGTATTCCTACAGAAACAACAGCCTCTATAGAGTTTATAGAAGTTGTAGGGTTTTTACCAGAGGGTTATACGTCTGTAGTTGTACCATCAGAAATAGTTGGTAAGTCAGGATCGGATTTTGATATTGATAAGCTTACATTGTATTTCCCTAATTATGAAATTTCAGAAGGTAAGTTTAAAAAGGTTCCTTACTTATCAGGATTAGCGGAAAGTTCTGTGCTAGAAAGAATTCAAAAAATGAGAAAGACAGAACCTGCTTCTTATATGGCTTTAGTGTCTGAGTTATTACCTGCTGGAAGTAGAACTAATCTAGAAAATTTATTATCAACTAGAAACTTAATAAATAATCTAATATCTGCATTAAAAGATACCCCTTCTACAGCTAGTTTAATAAAAGACATTAAACAAACTTCAACATTTTTAGATACTACTACATCAGAAGCAATGACTGAGCTGTATGAAACTAGATTAAAAGAATTAAACTTAGAACTTATTTCTTTAATAACAACTAGTGGTATTGAGTTTAACGGACTTAATGAATATCAAGATTTATTTAAAGGACTAATTGGTGTAGCTGAACAATTAAAAGCTATGGATACAGAGCTTTTACCAGAATTTTCTAAGTTACCTTTAACGATGCAGAATACTAAAAAAGCATTGCAGAATGTTGTATTAGATGCTCATTATGATATATTAAGCCACCCTAATAACTATGCGAATTTACTTACTCCTATTGGAGCATCTACTTTTAAGAAGTTAAGAGATAGAATAGTAGCATTAAAACTGAATCAATATACTGCTAGGTTGTTAGAATTAACAGAAAAGAAAATTTTAACAGATAAAGAGAGTGCAGAATTATTAAGGCTTAAAGATAAGATGGCTAGCTTTGAACATAAAAATTGGTCTAGAGTATTATCATTTACTAATATAGTTGAAAAGTCAAGTAACATGTGGTCTGGTTTAGGAGGTGTTGGTATTGGAGCTGTAAGTGCAATAGACAATGTAAGAGCACAACAAATAGGTATGCGTGTTAATCCTGACTACCTTAAAGAAAATCCTGCAGCTGGTTTATGGTTCCAAGGTTTTGATCCTACAGTGTATGACTTAAGTAAACGTAAGAATAATAAAGGAGACCTAAATACAGGAACAGCAATCTCTGAGCTTATGAATGGTTATGTGGATGTAACAGCGGATGATTGGGTATTTATGGTTAATGCAGGTTTAAGCTTTGCACCTAACTGGACAAGTAATTTAAGAGGTGGTTTAGACATTATGACTTACGGAATGTTTATGAATCAGCCTATTATAGACGAGTTCATATATCAAAAAGAAATTAAACAGTCTAAGTTTAGAAATACTAGTAAAGCTGCTAGTATTAAATATCAGAGTGATAGTTTTATTTTAGGCAATTTAAAGAAAAGGTTAAAAAAAGGAACTAAATCTCCATACAGATTATTAGAAATTAACGAATTAGCGTCTACTGTAGGAGTCTCTTTAAATACTATGACTAGGGATCAATTAGCTATACAGTTACAAGTATTAGAAATGTTAGAAGCGTCTATGGAACTAAGCCAAAACTTATCTAAGGTTCATGAGGTTACAGCTTATGATACTAATACGCCTAAAGACAGAGCAAGTATTAAATATAGAGAAGTTCTTAAAAAAGTAATGCAAGAAAAAAATATATTTTTAGATCAAGAAGGTAATGAAGCAATAAACAGCTTATTATCCTTACCGGTACTAAAAGGGTTTAGTGAATCAACAGTTATGTTTCCAAAACTATATCAAACATTATTTGCAACAGAAGATTTACATAACTATAATGATATAGTAGAAAATTTTATTAGACACGGTATTGAAGAAGGTACTAATAAAGATGATATTATATACAGACTTAATAGGTTTGAAAATTATATTATAACAGAGTCTATTCACAATGCAACTTTTGACGATCCTGCAGGGACTGTATTAAAATCTAGAGCTAGATTCTTAATGCAAGGTATGTCATCATTACCTAGAAGAGTATCTGCGTATAAAAGAAGTATGGATAATTTACTAATTGCTGAATTACACCCAATACTACAAAAACATACTAACCCAAAACACCCTGATTACAGTGTAGATAATTTAAGTTTAAGACGTAAAAAATTAGCTCCTAGAGATTTAGAGTTACTAGGCGACGCATACTTAGAGTTATATAATACACCTAGTACAAAACAACTTGCAATGGAAATTTTATACTTTAGTTTATTACAATCAGGTATGAACTTTTCTCAGATTTCTATATTTCATGCAATACCTGATTGGATACTGACTCAGGCTACACAAGAGTTATTAGCTGGTTTTGAGACTAAAATGGTTAATTGGAAAGATGTTATTAATGGGTTTTATAGTAATAGTTGGAAAGACGGTAGAATAAGTGCTTATGTAGGAAGAGCTAAGTTAAGACAGTTTACAGGATTTAAAGCAGATCCTGACAATGCTCTTGTACCTGTAGGAAACTCTCAAAAAGGATTTGAAGAAGGGTTCTTAGGAGTAAACTCAATGTCTAGAGACGCGTTAAAGCAAGCTATGACTGTGTCTGTACCACTAGTAAGTAATAAACAATTAGCAGCTTATAGAAAAGCTGGTAGAACTGCTCCTAAATCTACTAAGTTATTTATAAATACAGGACAAACTATAAATGTTAAAGGTAGAGAAGTTGTTATTTTTAGTGAAATGAATAAAAAAGGTAATGGGAATAGACATATAGAGACTGGAAATACTAGTATACATACATCTAACAGACAGTTAGACTCTCAATTTGTTCCATTTACTGTACAACCTTTAGGACTAAAAACAGTTAGAGAATCAATAGCTAAAGGTGATATAACTAAACTAGTACTAACCCAAGACTTAAGAATGCAGGCTTCTGGAGATGGTATAATAAGAACTGCAGATAATGCTATTATAAAACTACGTAAATTAGGATCTTATACAAGACAACAACTAGAAAAACCGGGGGCAAAAACAGCTCTTCAAATTACTAGTTTAGATAATTTAATGGAGCAAGCTGGATTAAATAGTTACCCATACTATGCTAAAGTGTTTAAAAATAGTAACTTTGTGAAAACTAAAACAAAAGGTTCTGTCCATATATACTCAGCTGAAATTTTAAACAGTGGATACTATACAGCAGATAATGTAGGATTTAAAGAAGAAAGTGGAAATACTATGCAAAAAACTATTTCTAATGATATAGCTAAGAAATCAGCTGAGCAAATAGCTCAAACTGAAAAAGCAATAAAAGACTTCGAAGAAGCTTGTAAAGGAAAATAATAATAACTATGGCGTGTAGAATAATAAGAAATACTAATAACGAAATTGAAACAGTTTATACAGAGAATGGACAAGAATCTAATTTATACAATGAATTAAGTGAGTCCGGCCTAAATCGTTGGGGAGCTACAGCAAGTTCAAAACAGATAAAGGATAAAGCATTAGAGTTGTATGCTACAAAAGACACACAACTGTTTAAAGAGTGGTTAAGTACAGTAGAGAGTGTACAAAGAGATTCTAATAATGAAGTAGATTCTAAACATTTATATGATTATGCATCACATATGGCTTCTGAACAAGCTTTAGGTGCTGTAGCTAATAGTGTAGATAATAGTATTGCTAGAAATTTATCTGAAATGTTAAATATTGAAGATGAGTTCATTCAGAATAATAGACCAGTTTTAGTAGAGTATTTAAATAAACAACTGCCAGGAGTAGACTTTACTATTAAAGACAATGGAAATATTACAGTTTTAAATCCTAAAACTTTAAGTAGTACTTATGACGCATCTACAGTTCAGCAAGTATTTGACAAACTTCCTGCTATTGTAGAAAACCTACAAAATGTAGAGACAAAATTAATGCAGTTAGGTAACAGGCTAGGTGTGCAGGTTAAATTTGACGACCAAGTTAAATATACTAAAAAAGATGGTACTAAAGCAACAGTTAAATCAACTGCAAACAGTTACTTAAAATTAATAAACATAACTAAAGGTGCAGATATTAAAAATCTTACCGAAGAAATGGCGCATATTGTAGTAGATTCTCTAGAGGCTGCTAATAGTCCTTTATTTACTTCTATGTACAATAACATTACAAAGCATAAAATATACGACGAAGTTTCTGATGCGTATAGTACATTGTATAGTAATGATACTCGTATGATTAAAAAAGAAGCTATGGCTCAGGCTATAATGCAGACTATTATAAATGACAGTATGATTACTGACAACCCTTTTGACAGTAGATTTAGAAGATGGTGGAATAAAGTAATGGAATTCTTAAGTACTTTATATAGTAGGATCTTTATGGACCCTTACGTTAAAGCTTCACATCTTATGTTAGAAGACGCCGTAGAACAGACTGATGTTCTTGTAAATGAATACTACGCTAGGCAAGAGAAAGATCCAGAGGCAACTAAAGAGCCCGAGCAACAGGCAATCCAAAAAACAGAAAAAAGTATACAACCCCTGGTAGACAAATTGCAAAAACACAACGATGCTTTAAGAATAGAGGCAGTTAGAGCTGAAGATTACGAAGGAATTGCACCTGAATTAGCACAAGAAGATGGAAAAGTAGATAGATATGTAGGTGAACAAAATGATGTATTTCATGGTATGACTATAATAGGACGTCCTTCAGATGATACACAAAAGAATTTTATTAAAAAGGTAGGTAAAAACAAAGCTATAGAAATAAATGATAATCCTTATAATATTATCAAAAGACAACACGGTACTGAGGGACATAAAACATTAGAATTAATATCTAAAGCAATATCAAGTAGTAACAAAAAGGCCGGCATAGAAGAAGCGCGTAGATTATCTCCTCAATATACTAAAGGACAATTTGATAAACTGCAGAGAGCTGTAGAGAAAGTGCATAGAATAGCACAAGAAACAGAAGATACTATACCAGGACCTAAAGGTAAAAAGCCTACTATATTATTAGAAAATACTATTGTTAATAGTGACAATAATCCTACAGTAGCAGGTAGTGTGGATGTATTAGTTATATACAGTGATAATACAGCAGGTATATTTGATTGGAAATTTATTACACCTCAAAGAGATCCTTATGTAACAGGTTATGGGGCTAGTACTAAATTAGCAGAATTTCCCTTTTTAGATAAATTAGATAGCTATGACATACAAGTAGGTCATTATAAAAATATGCTGACTCAAAACTATAATGTCTCTAGAATAAGACAATCAAGAATAGTTCCTATACATGTTAGATTTAAATATGATAAAGTAAATAAACAGTTTACTAATGAAGTTGTATTATTACAAGAAGGTACTGACAGTCAATACTTAGAACAACTACCAGTAGCTAACGAGTTGACTAACATTACTACTATAGACAAACTTATAGATCAGCAGATAAGAACTAGAAGAGACAAATTAATTTCTTACCAGACCGCAAGACCTCAAGAAAGAGATAAACTTAAGCTGCAGATAGACAAACTTACTCAAAACATACAAAGCCTGCAAGTTAGGCATGATGTAGCTACTACTATAGAAGCGGGTGTTAGCTTAGTTAATGAAGTAAATAATCGTATAGATGAAAATGATGAAATTCTTAAAGATGGTACTATTAATGTAAAATACATTAAAACTAACGAGCTTTTAGATATGAGAGAAAGATTAGCTTTCTATGATTCTATTATGGATGCTCATGATTATATGGAGCTTGTTAAAATCAATGATAAAAAATTATATGATAAGATAAAGAGTCTTATAGAAAAGCATGCAGCTGCATTTGGATTAACTAAAACTAGAATTCAAATGAAACTAGACGAGCGTGCTATTGAATTGGGTAAAAATAGAGGTGTTCAAGTTAACAAACTGTCTAGAGAATTAGGATTTAGGTCAACACAGTTCTTAAATTTATCTCAAATACAAGAACCAGCTTTCGAAGCTTTGTATAAATTAGTAGACTCTGATAATAACAAAACTCGTAAATTAACTAATGATTTAGTAGAAGAAGTAGAGATGGCACAAAGAGCTTTACAAGAAGATTCTTCTTTACCTAATGGTGTAGCAGTATATGATTTAATACTTAACCCAAAAACAAATAATCTACAACCTAAATATAAAAAAGAGTTTTGGGAAGAGAGGACAGATGCTGTAGAAAGTAAAAACTGGAAATTTTTTAAAGAGCATTATAAATTAAAAGATGATTATAAAGAATTACTTCAACATTATAAAGATTTAGCATTTGATGCAATAGATCTAAGATTCCCAGATACTATAGATGAAAAAGGTAAAGTTGTAGGTAAAGTACAAGAAAAGAAAAGAGCTGCAGCTAAAGAACGTTGGCTAAAGAGATTTGATGTTGTAAATCAACCTGAAACAGCATGGTTAAATAAATCTTTATACTTAATAGCTGATCTGAATGATGAGGTAATGGAAAAGCATATTACTCAAGAGTACGATACAATAAGAAAAAACATTAATTTAAAAAACTTTTATGACCTGCATGTGTCTAAAATGTTAGAGTTTAAGAAGATACTTGGGGCTAAATATGGACATAATTTTGTAGGACATATACATAGAGACATTTTAGACAGTGTATTTCACGGTAATCTGTCTGCATCAAGCTTATATGAATCTATGATGGACAGTTTACAGGTTAGAGAGCATAATTTAATGTACGGACAGCGTGATATGAAGACAGGAGAACTTAAAAAAAGTATTCCTAAATTATTTTTAATACCTTTAAAAGATGCTAATGATAATATAGATGTAAGTTTGAAATCTAAAGATTTAGGTAAAAGTCTAGTTTTAATGGGTACAGCTGCTTATAACTATAAACATAAATCAGAAACACTTGATGAAGCATTGACATTAGAAGCTATGCTTCAGAATAACAGCTTTGGTGAAACTATGAGAACAGAGGCTGGAGAGATATTACAAAATTTATCCGGAGGATTTGAGTCTAGACGAACAGGAACTCCTGCCAAAAACTTAGAGGCATTTCAAAAGTTTATGAATTACTATTATTATGGTGCTCAAAAATCTAGTAAAGATGTTAGACGTAAGATAGGAAATACTACTATTAGTACGGACAGAAGTATTGCTGCTGCTCGTAATTACTTAGCGTTAAAATACTTAGGACTTGCGATAGTTCCTGGTGTAGCAACGTATTTAGGTGGTAGAGTAAATATGATGTACCAAGCAGTTAAAGGAAGACATGTAACTAAGAAGGGTGTGAGAGAAGCTACTAAAAAAGGATTTGCAATGGACGATACTTATAGAGCTTTCTCAGAGCATTTTGAAGTATACCAATCTGATTTAAAAATGAGGAAAGCTAATGAACTTTCTAATAATAGTGCAACCAAAATACTTACACATGACAATTTCTTTTCTCCTTATAGATTAGCGGACGAGGCGTTAGATAGAGATGTGTTATATTCAATGGCTTTAAATCATGGTATAGATAAAGAAGGAAAAATAAGGAGGTTATCACAACTGCCTAAAGATGCTAAATCTCTTGTTGAGCTAGCAACAGTAAAAAGTAATAAAAACTGGAAGAAAGGGAGTGTGATGAATAAATTCAATTTAGAAATCGAAGGATTATCAGAAGAGCAATACGTGCGTTTTAGAAATATGTCTAGAAAAATTTCCAGACTTGTTAAAGGTAGTATGTCTTCAGAAGATACTAATCTAGTAAACACTTCTACATTAGGACAAGCTATGATGCAGTTTAAGAACTGGATGCCAGGTACTATGGAAGCAAGGTTTGGTAAATTAGAGTTTGATGTTATATTAGAATCGTTTGAAGAAGGGAATTGGAAGTCTTGGAGTAAAGATCAAATACTTCTAGAAGGAGAGTTACAATCTTATACAGCATTAGTAGCTAAAAACGTTATGAGATTAGGATGGGAAATAGCAACTTTTTCTCCTTATCATGCGGATGAAAAGAAAATGAGATTTCATTTTGATAACTATGTAAATGAAATGGTTTTATTAGGAGATCAAAAATTTATAGATGCTTTAGCAAATCCAGAAGCACTTGAAACTTTATATGCAGACTTTGTAGAAATGAAACGTTCTAATATAAAAGGTTTTGCTGCTGAATTAAGAACAGTATTACTATTCTTAATGTCTATTATGTTTATAGGGGGAGACTTTGATGATGATGGAAAAGCAGATTATAGAGAGACTTGGTTAGGAAGAACCGCTTACAGGTTATTAAATAGAACTTACCTTGAGGTAGGATATTATGCAGATTTAGGAGAAATGCAAAGAATTTTAACTGCGCCTATGCCAATTGTAAGATTTGGAGTAGATTTATACAGATTATTTGCTAACACAAAAGATGAATTAAGTGACTCTTTATTTGGAGAAAACGCAACTAATGATCCAACACCGTACTTTTATTATGGATCAGATTGGGTACCAGGATTTAACCAGGTTGGAGGGTTCTTTGAGGTATTTAAACAAGATGAAGAAAAAACTAGATAAATGAGAATATCCAAATCTAAATATAAAAAGTATGCTACAGGCGGTAATATACAACCTTTAGAAGAAGATTATAAAACTGAAAGAACAATGCCTGTTCTATCAAACACTATACTTGATTCAACACATAGTGAGCAATACCATCAGGATCAGAAATACGTTAAAGAGTATATAGATTTATCTAAGGACTATATAGCAGAAAAGCAAAAGTGGGAGGACTCCTTTGATAAAGAGAGCGGTCCAACTGTAGATGAAGACTGGTATACTAAGATGCATACGATGAGGGCTAGGCTTTGGGAGCTTTCTAAGGAGGTAGAAGACTTCGACCAATCTTTTCCTACTTCAAGTTCTAAAAGAGATATATATGGTGGTGGAACTTTTGAATATATTGGTGATCCGTATCAAGACTCTCAAACACCTTTATACGTATTTCCAAAGAGGAAGCCAGAGAAAATTATAAAACTACCATCAAGATCAATAGAACAAATTCCAACATCTGAGATGGAAGGCCCACAAAAACTTCCTCCATTTGAATTGATGAAAAATAACTCTAACCACTTTACTATACAAAGACAAGGACTTCACAGTGGTACTTATCCAAAAGGAGAAGACGGTTTAGCTTTAGCGGTATTAAAAGATCAAGCAGGTAGAGTAGTATGGAAAGGTAGCCAAACAGAGTATGAAGAAAAATATGGGGATTTTCTTGAAAAAGGAAATACTGAGTATGGAGAACGAAAGAAAGATAGATTATATTTAAAATCTAAAACATATCAAGAACCGTTTAGTTTCGACAATCCTGAATTTGGAAATACTTTAGGGCCTATTATTACAACTGATTCTGATAATTTAGGCAGTAATTCTAAGTATGCCTACCAAACAAAAATAAAAGGTGATCTTATAGAAGCACAAAAAGAAGATTTCTTAGCAAAACATTTTAAAGCGCCTGCTGGAAATTTTATACCATACAATACTAATTCAGACAGACTTGAGGTAGGAGATCCTGAACCAACCTTTCGAAAAAAAGTAACAAATACATTAGCTAATCCTGTAGCTGCTTTTGGGTACTCTGCTAGAAATCAAGACGTACCTTGGGGGAACATAACACCTGATGAGAATAATTTTGATATGGCTCTTGGAATGGTTAATCCATTTAAATGGGGAGAATATGCTGGGATGTCCTATGATGCTTTTCTTGAAGGAGATCTTATTAGTGGAGCTCTCTATGGTCTAGGAGCTCTGCCTTTTATACCTTCAAGTATAGCGCTGGGAAATAAGATTATACCTAAAGTTTTAAATCACACTAATAAGCTAAACCGTACACGAGCTTTAAAAACAGAATTAAACTCTTTTAACAACCAAGGAGTATTTAACTCTATAAGTAATAATGGTCTATCAAACTCGCAAATAGACATTTTAGCTAAAAATGAGAATTTAGCAAATACTGTAGTACAATCTGCAATAAAAAACAGTGATAAAGTAACTGCATATAGAGCAGTTAATGTAGAAAAAGCTCTTAATAATCCTACTGCAGTAAAGGCAATGACAGCAGATGGTATTGATTTAGCTAATCATTCAGATGTGGCTAAATGGTTATCTACTAGAGTACATACTGGCGGCGCAACAGAGAAAGCAAACGCTTTATCATCTGCGTTAGGACGTTCTGTAGACGGAGGACTAGGTTATAGAGCAGGTGGTGGAGGCTCTGAACATTTTAAATTTGGAGATTTTGCTTATACACTGCCAAGAAAGGATCTAATAGCACGAAATACGGTAGGAGGAAATAACGTACGTGGATTTTATGATCCATTCAATTTAAGACATAGAATATTAGGAAATAAAGCTAGTACTTCCTCCGGTGGTAACACAGCAGTAAAGTTCCAAGCAAATCAATACGGGCCGTGGGTAAATAAACTAAAGATTAAAGGTACTGATGGGCTTATTGATTTTTCATCTGGTACTAGAGGAGATTGGGTTAATAGATTACAAAATTATGTACCATATAAAGTTAATATAAATAATAATTCTATAGCTCCAAATTTAGATGTTCCTTTTTTAAATGCTGGAGGAGTAACTAAAATTAATCCTAACTCTCCTTTTGTAACTTTTACTGCTGATGGGAGTATAATGAATCCTGCTTTACAAGGGACAAAACATCCTAATAATATGTTTTTTGGACCAAGAGGTAAACAAATATTTGAAAGCTGGAGTAATCCTGTTTTTTCTCCTAATAGAGTAGGAACCGGGGCTAAATCAATACATAAATATGGAGGACATATAAGAACTGACAATTTAAAACGAATATTATGAAAATACAAACAAAAAATAAATACCAACAAACAAAAGCAGTTATAAACGGGCCATTATATGACATGAATGGAAAATGTTTTTCAAACTGTGCACAAAGAAGTTTTATTCCTAAACATAATCTTACGCTTGGGCAAAGCACTGAGTTTTCTAAGGACGGGGTAAATGCTGGGTTATATGGCGGTTACGAATTAAATCCTACTCCAGGTAGAAGACAAGAAGGCTTTAAAGGTTATTTAGGCGCAAATGCAGGAGGAAAACTAAGAGGTGTTAATGTAGGAGATTGGTTTGACGGAGGCCAAGGATCTACTCCAACTGTTGAACCTTATGCAAATGCGGTTATGACTGCAGGATATGAAGGTGAAGTAGGTGCAGCAAATAGCTATAAAAATTACTTAGCAGGGAGACGAGGAGATCCTATGAAATGGGGAATAGGTGGATACGCAAGTAAAGACATTTTAAACCCTGATGGAGGTACGTCTTTTGGTGGATACGGACATTATGGTAAACTTAATGTGTCTGGAGGCATGAATACAAAAACAGGACCAGAAGCCAAGATAGGAATTGGAATACCTATAAGATAATGGGCTGTAAAAAAGAACCTTATAAACCGTTACCAGATTATTTAGCTATAGGACCATCTAGTATACATGGTGCAGGTATTATTGCACAGGATGATATACCAAAAGATATTGAGATTGGAATTAGTCATGTGTATGATCCAAATTTTCAGCATGAATATATACGTACGCCGCTTGGCGGATTTATGAATCATTCAGATGAACCTAATTGTGAACTTATAGATGACACTGAGAACACTGATTATAAAAAAATTAAAACAATTAAGAAAATTGAATCTGGTAAAGAGCTTACATTAAAATATTCAATGTATGATTTGTGTAATTATCTTTAACTGCGGTGTGAAATAAAAAAAATAAGGGGAAATAACAAAAATGTTATCTCCCCTTTATTTTATTGCATAGACATTTTTAATAAAAATAAGTATCCTATTAAATCATCTACTGTGTCTTCTGTCTTATCGTTAATACCTTTATTCTGTATTCTCGATATTTTATCATCTAATCTTGCGCATATAGCTTCTGTAGCATTTAATTTGCTAAAGATCTTTGGCGGATTTAACGCCGTGTTACCATATGCTTTATTCTTTTCTTTTAAAAGGTCAGTTATAGTCTTCGCTATGCTGTCAAGTTTGGCCGCAAACGCCTCTTTTTCATGTTTAATGGGACCTGTGCTGCTTTTAGTCCATAATTTATCTATATCGTAATCTGCTCCAAACTCCATTCCCGAGGGTACTGACATAACTACTGCCGGGGATACATTAGCAGGTATTGTGTAAAAACACATGTTACCTTCTAATGCACATAATTTTAATTCTGTCTTCTTTAATTCTGCTATCTTGTAAGTATTCCCTATTACTCCTCGAGAATATTGTTCTGTGTGTGCGCTTAATGTTACTATATCATTTATTTTCATTATAATAATTTTTTAGGTTTATAAATACTAGGATCATATGTTTCTCGTTCGTCTATTATGCTGTATAACTCAGAATCTTCAGGTAAAGAAGTTCCTAGAATTTTTTCTAATAATTCTTTACGTTTTTCAGTTTTAAACAATATATGACATACTTGACTATGTTTATCTAAATTAAAGAAATCTAATATATGTAGTTTATAAATTTGTGGAAATTTTGAATATTTACCTTTTATAAATTTATTATATATTCTTCTATACTTCTTCGGAACATCAAATACAAACAATACATGATAAGGGTCTGTATCTTCAATTGCTCTAAAATAGCTAAACTGTTTAAAAGCTTTTTCTAATTTTAAAAATAAAGGATCAGAGGAAAATCTATATAATAAACCTATACAGTCATCATGATTTTGTGTCTTAACAAATACATTTACAAGTTTATCTGTCATAAACAATTCTTTCCCTGGACCTAACATAGGTAATAAATATGTATACGATTTTGTTCTTTTTGCAACTGATAATTCATATATTAGAATTCCGTTAATAATCCTTTCTTCAATAATATTTACTTTGTACTTAACTTTCCTAATCTCCATAGTTAACCCTAAAGAGATACAAATTCCTTCCGGGCCTTCTAATGAATGAATAACATTATTAACCTTGTGCGCAGTTAATGTTTTAGTGCCTCCTCCAACTCTAACAGTTAGAGCATTTACTATTGTGTATGTTAAATCATTGCATTTTACTCCCATAAATCTGGTTCTTTTTGGTTAATAGAATAAGTTTCTAGTTCTGGCAGCTGTACTCCTGTAGCTAGTAGAACTTCTTCTTTATTTTTTAATATATAAACTAGTTTAAACGTTTCTGTAAATTTATAAATTCCTTCTTGCATTCCAAACTTTTCTATATATTTATTTAAAACAAAAGTAGGCATATCCTCTCTACCCACATTTTGTAGCCAAGTGTCTGCAGTTTTAGGCCCTACTTTTGGTATACCTTGTATTCCATCAGTGCTGTCACCCATAAGCATTTGTTTCCATAAAAATGTAATAGACTCTACTTCATCAACTACGATATTTTCAGCTTTTCCGTAATTATAATGAATACCTCGGTTTTGATATATTACATCTTTATCTGGACTGCATATAACAGTAGTTCCAAAAGGATCTGTGTGATATACTGAAACTAAGTCATCGGCCTCTAGTTCAGGGACTGAAATAAAGTTCCATTCTTGCCTTAAATATTCTTTTATTGCAGGGAATATAATAGGTTTATTTCCATGCTTTCTGTTTCCTTTGTACGGTTTTGTTTCTGCCGCTGCATATCGAAAACATCGCCCAGCTGTGAGGAATCCTGCGTAGTTTACAGCTTTGCATTCTGCTAACATTTGATTAATCCTTTGGTCAATGCCCTGCAAAGCTTCTTCTAAGGTAGGTTTACCCATTTCATAATAGATTAAACTGTCGCCATCTATTAAAGCTATTTTTTCTTTCATTTATTATTATTTTATTAGGTTAAACATATAAGGGAGGTGCCCAGTTTACCGGTCTGCCTCTTATGTGCAGCTTATTCGTTAGGGTCCTCCTCCCATATATGCAATCAATTAAACACGAGCTGTTAAACAGACAACTCTTCACAGTTAGTCTTGCATATACTTCCTGTACTCGGGTTTAACTTGAACTTTGAACGTATACAATTCCCTATTATGGATTTGTATCTGTTCTCTACATTTTACTTCTAACGCTCTAAAGCATCTTGAATCTAACTCTCCTTTTTCTTCAAAATACTGAATAGCTTCTTCCGCATTCATATTAGACAAACTATATATATCATGTTTATCTAACCAGTACATAACATCTTTATTCCTATTATAATGATAAGAGTTACGATTTAATAAGTCAGAATACTCATATAATAAATATGGCTCTCCTGTAGGATCTATAGTAGGAATTATTTTACCTGCCATTTCATATTCCTCATCAGATACACTATACCCATCAATCATTTTGTGAATATCCTCCATTAACTCTTTAGTCATAGGAGTCCTATTAGCAGACTGATTAAGAACGGTGTCTGTTTCGATTACTTGTAAGTCACCAGCATCAATTAAATCAGCTAAAGCTAAAGCCATGTTACTAAAAACAAAAGAATCATAAGGAGCGCTAGTATAATCTATATTATGTTGGTATCTATCTCCCAATGCTCTTTTATCTAGAAGAACATTATTACCAGTTTTTTCATGATAATCTTGAACAGCTTCTCTATGATCATTAGAGTAATATCCATTTGATATTTTAAACATCATCTTTGTTTGAGGTATACTAGCTAAACTACTATAACTATCGTAGAAATTAGTATGAGGTATAATAAAATCAGCTTTTTCATAGTCATTAGTAATAGAAATCTTATGCTCTTTAAGAGATGCTTTTAATCTATCAGTTGATACATTATGCATAGGTAAAACAAAAGCTCTTTTAACTATAGTTAAATCCGCAGTTGTTTCTGTAGTTAAAAGGTTCTTTATTTTATCATATTGACTTTTTGATTCAGACAATTGTACATCTTCTATGTCTAAATTGTTCATCATAAAACCAACTGATACTGCATCTGTAAACCCCAAGTTTTCTATTAACTCGGGGCTTATCTCACTGTGGTGTATATTCTTGCTTGCCATTATTTAATTGTCATTTTAATGATAGCTGGATTCATCATCATTTGGTTAAACTTAGACTTATTTCCGTTGAATATAGTTCTAACTACCAAATACTTTAAATCATCAGTAAAGTAGTTAGAAGTGCACAGCTTAATCAGTCTTTGTTGCATTTTTGGATTTACGGTGTCTGTTTTAGAGAAAGCGACAGAGAAATTAGCTACACGGGTAGCTAAAAGGCTTGCTATGTCCGCTCTATAGTTATCGTCAGAACCTATACATTCCTTTAAAGCTGGTAATACAACCTTTTCATCGCCATGAACTATCTCTTTTGGTGTAACAAGTTTATCAAGTTTATTATTAATAAACGTCGTAAACATAGAAGCAAACTCGTTTCCTACAGAGCCTTCACCAATCATTTGGATTAGTGGCAACTGATCCTCAAAACTTTTAATGCTTGAGATACTGTTAAAGAACGTTGATATAGAACGCGCGTTAGTTTCTTGAGTCACTAACTCAGGATGCATTAATAAGAAGTTAATACATCTAGTATCTATTTCATTTTCTTCTGCCCAACGAGCCCACACATCTATATCAAACTTTAGATTAGCTGTAATATAACGAGTCTTCTGAGCTGAGTCAACACTATTAACCATGTAATCACCATTGTCAGGATTAGCAGTTAATATAATATGCCAATCTTTAGGTAAGGTCCATGAGATATAAGTCTGTCTATCTACGAGCTCCATACATGCCTGAATAAATCTTGTGTCTGCACGGTTCCAGTCATCAAGAAGTAATACACCACCGGCTTTTTTATCCGCTATCCATTCAGGGGCTGAATAAGACATTCTACTTTTACCAGTAGTTTGAAAGCCTAGTTTAGAATGATCGTTAACAGCTACTTCATCTACCCACTTACCTATCTTTTTACCTTGTTTCTCAGTCCACATTTGGAATTGTTTAATAGGAAAACCTACTAAGTCGCCTAATTCCTCAATCTGAGCTAGGTTAAGCTTTACAAAGTCTAGACCGTGTTTAGCTGTCATGTCCATGATACTAGTAGTTTTACCAATACCTGACTCACCTACTACTTCTATTGCTACAGGCTTCTTTCCGCCAGCCTGTAAATGACGGTTGTTACTAATAATGTGACCTACAAAATTTTGTAGTTCATCGATGTTTAAATTTACTTCATTCATAATTTTTGTGTTTAATTGATTTAATTTAATTTAATTGAATTTTCATACCAGTTAGATCTTCGTTTATCTGTCTGGTTACGCTGCTATGTACCCATAAAGCATTGTTTGGGCAATTCTCAGGATTAGGCGCTTCTCCATCTGTAAGACATATAAACCCTGAATACTTATTTTTAGGGTCATTATAATGATCTACAACTGGTTGAAAGCATGTACCGCCTCTACCTTTGATTTCCCAATTCTTCTTAGGATCAAATGCTGACACATCTGTAATCTGTGTGTCAAACTGAGCTACAGTAATTTGATTACCAGTTTTATGCATATGTGCTAACTCGTGCATAAATTCTACTAACTCTTCACTGCTTACAGATCCTGAAGTGTCAACGCCTACAAGCACGTGATTCCTGTGTTTAATCTTAAGACCCGGGTTAGCTGCATAACGTTTGTTATCTTTACGTCTAAGTTTTTTAGTATATACTTTAGATGCATTGTTAACATAGCGTTTAAGAAAAGCTTTCCAATTGAATTTAGGAGGCTCTATGTGAAATAATTTCTCAATTATCTCTGCAAGTTCTCCAGGAATATTACCACATTTCTTTTCTATTTCTTTTGCTGTTTCTTTCATCTGGTGCTCGTACTGCTTTTGTACAAGCTTCTTCTCTGCTTCAGGAAGATCTGTAATCTCATCCCAACTTTTGTGGCAGTACTGACTTTCACCATCCATTTGGTCTAGAATTTTCTGAAGGGCCTCATTACTACTGTTACCTTCACCGTCACAAGTATCATTAAGTATATCATAATATACTTTAGTACCTGCTCTTTTATGTCTATGTATTTCAGTGCCAGGGAAAGAGTGTAAAGTTAATCCACCTTCTGGTAACATATGCTCATCAATATATTGGTTGATTTCTATATCTGCCGCAATATTAAAAAGCTTTTTATTAGGATACCTATCTGCTAGTATAATATGCCCAAAAGCTATATGTAATAGCTCATGTTTTAGCAAACCATGTTGATGTAGCTCACTTAGACCTCCAAAGAAGTCTGGGTTGATTACTAACCTCATTCCTATACCG
>Ga0181401_1000410_pt1 | contig 17886 bp, 17 predicted proteins | sample 24SPOviralmetaG_FD_130130 | JGI IMG/M metagenome (GOLD analysis project Ga0181401, IMG submission 130130) | Marine viral communities from the oligotrophic San Pedro Time Series (SPOT) site, San Pedro Channel, CA, USA - 24 SPOT_SRF_2011-07-20 | ecosystem: Environmental > Aquatic > Marine > Strait...
TATCTGCTTTGGTATGCTATGTTTACTCCAGATCAAACTATTCTTATTGCTGCTCACAAATACACAGGTGCACAAGAAATTATGCAACGTATACGTTATGCATACGAATTATGTCCTGACTATATTAGAGCCGGTGTTACTAACTACAACAAAGGTTCAATCGAATTTGAAAACGGTTCACGTATTGTTAGTGCCACTACAACAGGCAACACAGGACGTGGTATGAGTATATCATTACTATACTGTGATGAGTTTGCATTTGTACAACCTAATATTGCTACAGAATTTTGGACATCAATATCACCTACACTAGCAACAGGTGGTCGTGCTATTATTACTAGTACACCAAACTCAGATGAAGATACCTTTGCTAATATTTGGAAAGAAGCAGAAAAGAAATATGATGATAACGGTGCTGAACAACAAGTAGGTGCTAACGGATTTCACAGCTTTAGAAGCTATTGGCAAGAACATCCAGACAGAGACGACGAATGGAAAGACGAAGAATTAGGACGTATTGGCGAAGAAAGATTTAGGCGAGAATATGATTGTGAATTCCTAGTATTTGACGAAACACTTATTAGCAGTTTGAAACTTGTCACCATGGAAGGCGAAAAACCAATCATGAACATGGGACAAACACGTTGGTATAAAAAGTTATCAAAGCAATGTTCTTATGTTGTTGCACTAGATCCTAGTATGGGTACAGGTGGTGATTATTCAGCGATACAGGTATTTGAGTTACCCAGTTACACACAAGTTGCTGAGTGGAGACACAACACAAGTCCTATTACAAGTCAGATACGTGTGTTAAAAGACATACTAGATCACATAGCAAGTGAAACAAATAATCCACAAGGTATATATTGGTCAGTTGAGAATAACGGATTAGGAGAAGCCGCTCTTATTGTTATTAATGATTTTGGCGAAGAAAATTTACCAGGTCTGTTTGTAAGCGAACCAATGCGAAAGGGTCATGTAAGAAAGTTTAGAAAAGGATTTAACACTACACATAGTACAAAAATAAGTGCTTGTAGTAGAATGAAGACAATGATAGAAAATGATAAAATGCAAGTTTTTTCAGGAGCATTGATCAGTGAATTAAAAGGATTTGTAGCAACAGGATCTAGCTATCAAGCAAAAACTGGAGAAACAGATGACTTAATTAGTGCATTATTACTTGTCATACGAATAATGAGTGTGTTAAAAGACTGGGATCCTAGGGTATATAATACATTCAAAAGTATGGAAAATGAAATTGATTATGAACCACCCATGCCCATCTTCATATCGACCAATTATTGATAAATATTAATATGAAAAACCTAGATCTAATCAGTGAAGAATTATTTAACAAAATACGCGGCCGCTTTCCTAGTGTTACAATCGGCAACGGTGAAGGAAATGTAACAAACGTTCCTAATGAAGCAAGATTCTTTGATTTCGACTTTAACGAAGGAGATAAAAATTTAGGTAAGGTAAGTATAAGTGTTGACGATAAAAGTTTAAGTGTTATGTACAGTAACAATTTTATCGAAGGCCAAGATAAAATGACTAAAGAAAAATGGTACGGGTTTTTAAAAGAATTGAGATATTTTGCTAAAAAAAGATTGTTAAACTTTGATACCAGAGACATTACAAAGTCTAATCTTAACAGACGAGATTATAAGTTTTTAGCAAACAAATCCGGAGAAGAAACAATGAGCGAGTCAAAAATGTATGGAACAAGTAAAACTAGCTACCAGGACGTAGGCACAGCTAGGTTAGCACTAAAACATAGCAAACCAGTTAACCACGAATATGCAGCTGGAAGAACACAAAATGTAGAAGCAATTTACATTGAAAGTAATCAAGGTGAAAGATTTAAATATCCGTTCAGACATTTAAACGGCGCAAGAGCAATGGCAAGACATGTTAGTGAAGGCGGAAACGCATATGACGAATTTGGTAAGCACATTGTAGGATTATCAGAAGAACTTGCAAAGTTAAGAAAGTTTAAAAATTACATGAGTCGCTCTAGTGTAATGGCTGAAGGCTTAACTGATTATATGGATGTTGTTTATGAAAGAATTGATACAGTGAAAAAGACTGTAGAGCAATTACAAAAAGAATCTTATTACAAAGAAGCATTTAGTAACTACTCAACGCCTGTAATGGAAGATGTTCCAGAAGACATTGCAAGTAATTGGATTGATCAATTAACTATTAAACAGTTTAATGAAGAATTAAAAGACGTATTTCCATACATTTATAAATTAGTAAACGAAAAAACAAAAGCACAAGAGCTAGGACCAGAAGACTTATTAGGCGAAACTGATATTGTAGAAAAGTATATGAAAGGCTATAGCAAGTATCATTGCGAAGACTGTGGTTGTCAAATGCACAACTGTAAACCAGATTGTGATTGTTCACATGACTCACATGATGAAAAAGGTAGTTGGTGGAAAGATGCTAACGGAAATGGTATTCCGGACATAATGGAAGATACGGACACAATGACCGAATACGAACAATGGGCAGATGAAATTGTAGAAGCAGGATTAGACACAGAGCCTGAAGAAGAAAAGATACCTGTGACCGAATTTGTATTATCTTTGTTTGATAGAGAAACTGGACAGTTTCCAAAAGGCGAAACAGCAGTATTAACAGCAATTGAAAAAGATTATGGTGAGCAGTATATTGATCCAGCAAAATCATTCATTGAAGCAATCAATGAAAAATATGCACAGTTTGCAGAAGCTGGTGCAATTCAGGATCAAGACATGATCGAACCAGAATCACAAGGCACTGTAATGGAGCCTACAGTTGATCAAGATGAACAGTTTGGCGAAGATATGAACGCTATTATGGCAAAAGCAGGCAAAGATAAGCATGGCGGTGAATATATGGATAAAGCTAGAGAAAAAGCCCAGAAAAAAGGTGCACCTCTATCACCAGAAGAAAAAGACAAACTTCGTGATCAACATAGTAAGAACAGATCGAACACAAAAGAAGATAAAGAACTAGAAGATATCAGAAGAATAGCAGGCATATAAAATAAATTCAATTATTTGTAAGATTTCGCTTGACTTCTGATAAATAATAGCGTACAATACATAATGTGCTGTACGTATAAAGGCACAAGAGTAGCAAATAATTTGTTGCTCTGCACATAGGCATAACATATAGGAGGCATTAACTATGGCATCATTAGCAGAAATCCGAGCAAAGCTCAAGGAACAAGAATCACGCACAAGCGGTAATTCATCAGGCGGCGGCGACAACGCAATTTACCCATTTTGGAATATTAAAGAAGGCGAGAGTGCAACTCTACGTTTCCTTCCAGATGGCGATGAGTCAAACACTTTCTTTTGGAAAGAGCGTTTGATGATTAAATTGCCCTTCGCAGGCGTAAAGGGTGAAACTGATTCACGTCCTGTACAAGTACAAATTCCGTGTATGGAAATGTACGGCGAGACATGTGACATCTTAAACGAGGTACGTGGCTGGTTTAAAGACCCAAGTCTAGAAGATATGGGTCGTAAGTATTGGAAAAAGCGTTCATATATTTTCCAAGGTTTTGTAACGGATAACCCACTCTCAGAGGATACTACTCCTGAGAATCCAATTAGACGTTTTATTATTGGTCCACAAATTTTCCAAATTATTAAAGCGGCTCTTATGGATCCAGACATGGAAGAACTACCAACAGATTATACTGCTGGCGTAGACTTCCGTCTTAATAAAACAAGTAAAGGTGGATATGCAGACTATTCAACATCAAACTGGGCACGTAGAGATCGTCCATTAGGTGATGCTGAAATGAAAGGCATTGAGACTAACAGCTTGTGGAACTTGTCCGACTTTTTACCTAAGAAACCAGGTGAAGTAGAAGTAAAAGTTATGAAAGAAATGTTTGAAGCGTCAGTAGATGGCGAAGCATATGATGCAGATAGATTTGGTCAATATTTCCGTCCAGCAGGTATGTCAGCAAGAACCGGTGATCCAAATCAATCATCAGTCAACGGAACAGCAACTTCAAGAACTGCTGATCCAGCACCAACTCCAGCACCAGAGGCACCTGCTCCAGTAGCAGAAACTGCACCTGAGCCAACTCCAGCACCAACTGCTGAAGCGGCGCCTGCAGAAGGTAATGCTCAAGACATTCTTGCAATGATTCGTTCAAGACAATCTAGCTAAAGAATAAATTAAGTGCTCCTAGTACTTAAACCAGAACAGAGATTCATTGCCATTGGCTGTCAACGTTCTAAACAGTACTAGGAGTGTAGCTTTAACAAGGAGAAACTATGGCTAAATCATTTGACGTTAGTAAGTTCCGTAAGGACTTAACAAAAAGCATCTCAGGCATGAGTAGCGGCTTTAACGATCCTACAGATTGGATCTCAACAGGCTCATATGCACTTAACTATCTTATTAGTGGCGACTTTCACAAAGGTGTTCCGCTAGGTAAGGTAACTGTGTTTGCAGGTGAATCAGGAGCAGGTAAAAGTTATTTCTGTTCCGGTAACATCGTAAAACACGCACAAGACCAAGGCATCTTTGTAGTACTAATTGACTCAGAGAACGCTCTTGATGAATCGTGGCTACAAGCATTAGACGTAGACACGTCAGAAGAAAAACTACTAAAACTTAACATGAGTATGATTGATGATGTTGCTAAAACAGTATCAACATTTGTAGCAGACTATAAAGCAATGGCCGAAGAAGATCGACCTAAAGTATTGTTTGTAGTTGACTCACTAGGTATGTTGCTAACACCTACAGACGTAGATCAGTTTAGTAAAGGTGATATGAAAGGTGATATGGGTCGTAAGCCTAAGCAATTGACCGCACTTGTTCGTAACACAGTTAACATGATTGGTTCACTTAATGTAGGACTAGTATGTACTAATCACACTTATGCATCACAGGATATGTTTGATCCAGATGATAAAATAAGTGGTGGACAAGGTTTTGTTTATGCATCTTCAATTGTTGTTGCAATGAAGAAAATGAAACTTAAAGAAGACGAAGCTGGTAATAAGATCTCAGAAGTACGTGGTATTAGAGCAGGTTGTAAAGTGATGAAAACTCGTTATGCAAAACCTTTCGAAGGTGTACAAGTAAAGATTCCATATGAAACAGGTATGAATCCTTACAGTGGTCTTATTGAATTATTTGAGAAAAAAGGCTTGTTAGAAAAACAAGGTAATAGACTCAAGTATATTGACCTAGCTGGAGAAGAACACCTTGATTATCGTAAGGCATGGATGGAGCCATCTAAGATGGATATGATTATGTCTGAATACAATGAAAAGTTAGCACCTGTGGTAAATACCGCAGATGACGACGAAGAAATTGTTGTAGACGAACACGAACTAATCGAGGAGTAAACCATGGACGAAAGTCAAATTGTAGATATATGGATGGTATTTAAAGATACTATTGATAAGAAAAGTGTAGAAATTGTTGCTGAGCGTTATGTAGAATGCTGTGCAGATTATGGTGCATCAGACGAAGCATTTACAGCTGCCTTAGGCAGTGACAATACACTTGATGATGCAATATCATATTATTTAGATCTAGATATTGATCCGGATGATGACAGTTTAGACGAATGGGATGAGTAATGGGATGGTATAGTGAAGTTTCACGCGATGTATCAAAGATACCTGACGCAGTAGCACACTTTGAAAGTGAGCTTGTAAATGCTCGTGTTGAAGTAAAGTTAAAAGGTAACGTTGAACGTGCCGCAGCAGAAATGCCCGGCATTGTTGAACATAGATTTAATCAACTACAAGAAATTGAAGCTATACTACACTATTTAAATATTGAGTTACGCAGATTGCGTAGCTCGTACTTTAAGAAATATCTTGAAAACTATCAACGAGCTCTGTCAAGCCGTGACGTTGAAAAATACGTTGACGGTGAGGCAGACGTTGTTGACTATGAAAAGATTATTAACGAGTTTGCGCTGATGCGTAACAAGTGGTTAGGACTCTTAAAAGGACTTGACCAGAAGCAATGGCAGATAACTAATGTAGTAAAGCTAAGAGTTGCCGGAATGGAAGATGCTACATTATAGAAAGAGATGCTATGAAAATTGGAATAGTAACAACCTTTAGTGATAAAGGTTACGAAGAATACGGACATTGGTTTGTTGATAGTGCAAAAAAGTTTATAGATCCGGATATACAATTATTTTTTTATACCGATAATACAGATTTAGATCTTCCTTCGAATATGACAAATCAAAGATTAGAAGAATCTATACCTGATTTAACTAAATTCAAAGAACGTAATGCATACAGAAAACCAGGAAACTTTATGTTTGATGGTGTTCGATTCTCACACAAGAGTTATTGTTTGTATCACGCTGCTAAAACAAAAGATGTTGACTTATTGTGTTGGTTAGATACAGATACAGAAATTGTTACAAAAATTACATCTAAATATCTAAAAAGTTTTTTACCCGAAGAAAAATTTGTTGCATATTTAGGAAGGCCAGGCCTGTATACAGAAACAGGATTTTTAGTTTTTGATATGAAGCATCAACATGCACAAGAATACTTTGATAGATTTAAAGATTATTATGACACAGATAAACTTTATGAACTTTCAGGACAATTAGACTGTCATGTATTTGATGCTGTTCGATTAGAAATGGAACAAGAAGGTAAAATACAAAACCACAATATTAGTCCACCAGATGCTACAAAATCACATTTTGATCAAGCACTAAACGGATACATTGCTCATTACAAAGGGTCAAAAAAATCAGTTCGCGATAAACATTACGGTAAGGCAATTAAACGCAAGGAAAAATTAAAAATTGGATAAAAAATATATCGTAACTGGACACAAAGGATTTATAGGTCAACATTACTTTAACCACGTTAAAGGCGCAGACGGTTATGATCTTTTAAACAATAAAGATTTATGCGATCCTAATTTAGTTGAAGAAATGCCAGACTGTGATATATTAGTGCATATGGCAGCAACCAACGGCACAAGATTATTTTACGAAACACCTACTGAAGTTTCATTTAACAATACATTACCTACATTCAATTTAGTTAAAAGATATCAAAATACCAATACAAAATTTGTTTTTACAAGTACATGCGAAATTTTTAATGGTGCTATAGATAAAGGATTGTATCCGGTACCTACTGACGAGTCTGTTCCAGTGATGTTTGACAACATCGATAATCCTAGATGGAGTTATAGTATTCCTAAAGCACTAGGAGAAAACCTAGTTGCAAACTGCGGTTTAAGTTACCTAATAATTAGATATTTTAATATTTACGGCCCTGGACAGAAAGATCATTTTATCAGTGAATTTGTTGAACGTTGTAAAAAAGGCGAGTATTATATCAAAGGAGATGACACAAGAAGTTTTTGTTATGTTGACGATGCAATACAAATGACACAATCTTTAATAGATAATGCAGAAAACTGTACTATAAATATAGGTAAGCAAGAAGAAGTGAAAATTAGCGTGGTAGCAAAACTAATAATGGGTATTATGGATATTAATCCTGATAAACTTGAGGTACGTTCTGGTCCTGTTGGTAGTGCAAAACGCCGCTGTCCAGATACAACTCTTGTACAACAACTAACAAACTTTAAAGAATACACCCCTTTGAATGATGGATTAAGAAGTACAGTGGAATCATTGTTATGAAAATAGGAATTATAGGTTTAGGCGCTGTAGGTACAGCTAACAAAGAGGGATTTGAATTTTTAGGACACACTGTAATATCTCATGACATTAAACTTAATACAAAGATACAAGACATTTTTGACACTGAAATAACATTCTTATGTGTACCTACACCCCAAAACAAAGATGGTAGTTGTAACACTAGTATTATTGAAGACGTAATAAAAGAATTAGACGAAAATTCTTATAAAGGAATTATAGCAATACGTAGCACCGTTGTTCCTGGATTTACACAGCGTATGATAGACATACACAAAAATCTTACTATATGTTTTGTACCAGAATTTTTACGTGAACGTTGTGCTGCTGAAGATTTTATTAATAATCATAAACTACTTGCAATTGGAACAAACGACATTTGGGTGTATCGGAAAGTAGTAAGAGTACACGGTAATCTTCCTGAACATACTGAACATCTAACACCTAACGAAGCAGAAGTGCTAAAGTATTATAATAATGTATATGCTGCATTGCGTGTAACATTTGCAAATGTTATGTATGAAGTATGTGAAAAATTGGATTGCGATTACACTACAATTAAAAATGCCTATATTAAAACAGGCAAAGCAACTGATATGTATTTAGATGTAAATCCTAGTCTAAGAGGTTATGGCGGCATGTGTTTGCCTAAAGATACTATAGCTATCGCTAGTTTAATAAAAAAATTAGATATAGATTTACAGTTAATACAAACTATACACGATGATAATTTAAAATTTAAAAAAACTGTTTTTAATGGTATGAGAGAATGAAAAAGAAAAATCCACTACATGACAAGTCTAGAGCACAAGCTGCACAAGATTTGTTTGCATTAAGTATTTGTAAAAATAAAACTTACATTGAAATTGGCGGCAACCATCCTATAAAAATTAACAACACATATGACTTAGATGTTAATCACGGGTGGAAAGGATTTAGTATAGAACTTATCGAAAAATGGAAAGATAAATGGGAAAAGTCTAATAGAAATAATCCATGTTACTTTTCAGATGCAATTACTTTTGATTATCTTTCTGCTCTTAAGGAACAGGGGTTAGATACAAAAATAGGTTATTTAAGTTGTGATATAGAACCACCAAAAAATACCTTTGCCGCATTAAAACGTGTCATCGAACAAGGTGTTGAATTTGAATGTATTACATTTGAACATGATTGGTATAACTATCAAAATACTAATTTCAATCAACAGGCAACAGACTTTTTAACTAGGCATGGTTACAAAGTAGCAGTACACGATGTGTATTTTAAAAAACCTTGGTTGCCTTACGAAACTTGGTTTGTAAGACAAGATAATAATTTTACACCTGTCAATTTTCAACAGTGGTGTATTGAAGAGTCTAAACATGGCAAAGAAATCTAAAAAAAATATAGAACCGTTAATTGTTGCAATTAAACCAGCATACAGAAATCATCCTATCATAGGTGGTAATAATGTTGTGTTGGCAGACTGGGAAGACAAAGAAACTATAGACAAAGCAGATATATTTTTACAAAGTAACATACTAGAACAAAAACGTCAAAAAAAACTTGGACACATTTATAAATTTATACGTTTCAGTGGTAAACCTTATATTTGTGCAGAGTCTGCTGTATTTAGAAAAAACTGTGCTGAGTATCCTAGTCCTCGTGCATATTATAGATTTAGTTGGTGGAGTTATTTTCAAGACGAAGGTGATTATAACATAAGCAATTGTCCATCAGATAGATGGGACCGTATTCAAAAAGAACAAAACATAGTAATAAAAGATTGGCGAAAACCCGGGGATGCAATACTTGTATTATTACAACGTCCCGGAGACAGTAGTTTAAAAAATTTAATGGCAAGGTATGGTAACTATGAAAAATTCCTAATAGCTACTATAAAAGAAATAAGAAAGTATACAGATAGAAAAATAATATTAAGACCGCATCCTAATAGAATACATTCTCAATTAAAGATTATTAAAGATAGCGGCATCGAAAATTATGAAATAAGTGGAAATCATCAAGAGTCGGGATTATTACACGGTGGACCAGGACTGTACGAAGACTTAAATAGGGCTTGGGCTGTAGTAGGATTTAATTCAAATGCGTTGACAGAAAGTGTGTGCGAAGGAATACCAACATTTAGTATGTGTCCAAGTTCAATGGCCTGGCCTGTTAGTAATAAAAGTTTGAGTAGGCTTGAACAACCACAGATGTATGATCGTACTCAATGGTTAAATAATCTTGCTTATTGTCAATGGAATACAAAAGAGATAGCACAAGGCTTGCCTTGGCAACACCTTAAAACCTTATATCCTTATGATCTAGTCAATCCTTATTGTCAGAATAAACTACGTACATAAATATCAGTATGAATATTGTATTAGTAACTGGTGGCTTTGATCCTCTACATAAAGGACATATAGAATACTTTAGAGAAGCAAGTAAACTAGGTTCAAAGCTAATTGTTGGTTTAAATAGCGACGATTGGCTTACCCGTAAAAAAGGTAGACCGTTTATGTCGTTTGAAGATCGTGCCGCAATAATAAATGAATTGAGTATTGTTAGCGATGTTATTAGTTTTGACGATGCTGACGACAGTGCATGTGGAGCAATTTATAAAGTATTAGCAACACACGGCAGTGGTACAAAAGTTATTTTTGCCAATGGCGGAGATAGAACAAATACTACTACTCCTGAATACAAAACATATGGTAATTTGCCTTATGTACAGTTTGAGTTTGGTGTAGGCGGAACTAATAAAATGAATAGTTCTAGTTGGATACTCGAAGAATGGAAGGCTCCAAAGACTGAACGCATGTGGGGGTACTATAGAGTGATACATGAATATAACCAGCACACTAAGGTCAAAGAATTAGCTGTGCCACCAGGAAAGAAGTTATCGATGCAAAGACACAAGCATCGAGCCGAACACTGGTTTGTAGCCGAAGGCACTGCTACTGTATATACAATTAATAATAAAACTGATCTTGATGTACATGGAGTTTACGAACAACACAAGTCATTGCACATTCCTGTAGGTATGTGGCATCAGTTAGCAAACGAATCAACAGAGCCATTAAAGTTAGTAGAAATACAGTATGGTGCCAATTGTGTGGAGGAAGACATTGAAAGACGCTAAGAATGCTGATATCAAAATTTTTGTAGGTTATGATTCTAGAGAAGATATAGCATATCAAGTATGCAGGGAAAGTATTTTTGCAAGATCAAAGAACGAAGAAAAAATCGAAGTTATACCTTTAAAATTAAAAGAATTAAAAAAAGGTGGCAACTATTGGAGGCCAGAAGATAAATTAGGATCGACAGAATTTACATTTTCTAGATTTTTAATTCCACATCTTACAGACTTCAATGGTTGGGCATTGTTCTGTGATTGTGATTTCCTGTTCAATCATAATGTAAGAGACTTGTTTGAATTGGCAGAAGACAAGTATGCTGTTATGTGTGTACAACATGACTACTCACCTAAGCAAGGTGCAACAAAAATGGACGGCAAAGAGCAACATGTATACCCACGTAAAAATTGGAGCTCTTTGGTTTTGTGGAACTGTGGACATCCTGCAAATAAAGTACTAACTGCTGATCATGTTAATAATACAAAATTTGATGGAGCATATTTCCATAGATTTAGTTGGCTACAGGACAACCTAATAGGATCTATTCCTCACAGATGGAATTGGTTGGTTAATCACTATCAAGAACCTAGAGACGGAATGCCTTATGCGTTGCATTACACAGAAGGAGGTCCTTGGTTCCCAGATTATCAAACTTGTGAATATGCGGCTGAATGGTTGATAATGGAGAAAAGATATTTAAAAAATTTAGCTCCAAAAGCTCCTAAAATTAACAAATACGAAATGTTAGATGATGATAAAAAAGGATTCATAGATTCTGCTATCAATTATATGATAGATCCAACTAGCAAATATTTAAATACAAGCCTTAATGACGTTAAGGAGAAGATGGAAAAAGCAATGGGTAATAAAGTAGCAGCAATAGACAGCGACGGCGGTATAAGTTATAAAAAAGCAGGACATGCTTATGATCCTATACTGATGCATTTTATAAGAGGAAGTAAAGGATATATTTCTAATTTCGAAGATGAAAAAGACACTTCGGTACCTTTGGTTATACGAGGACTAGGTGGCGGAAGTAGAAAGGCAATTAACCAATGTAGGCAAATTGGTAGAACGTTTTATGCTGTAGATACAGGTTATTTTGGAAATAATAAATCTAAATGGGTTCATAGAATAACAAAAAATAATTTACAATATATTGGACCTATTGTAGAACGAGAACATGATAGATTAAAAATGTTTGGTTACAAATACAAAGGACGAAAAAAGGGTAAAAAAATATTAATTTGTCCGCCAAGTCTTAAAGTAATGGATATGTTTGGACAACCTTCACCAGAAGTTTGGACAAAACAAGTATCAGAACAACTTAAAAAAATAACTTCTAAGAAAATAGAAATAAGATTAAAGCCTAATAGAACTGAAAGAGTTACAAGTAAATCTATACAGCAAGCACTAAATGACGATGTTCATTGTTTGATTACATATAATAGTATTGCAGCCATTGAAGCTATGATGGAAGGTGTTCCTGCTATTGTCTTAGGACAAAATGCTGCTTCTGTTATTAGTGAAACAGACTTACGAAATGTAGATAATCCTAAGTTTCCAGATCAAGAAACAATGGATGCATTTATGGCACACTTGTCATACTGTCAATTTACAATACCGGAAATGGAGTCAGGCTTTGCCTGGAGAACAATCAATGAAACTAGTGAGCTACCACTCTGGCATCCCAGCAAAAAATAACAAACCTGAAAAACCTGCCATACTAACAAATTTTGTTGCAGGGGTTAATGCTAAAGGCGATGTGGGAATTGACCATTTTGGATCAAATATTGAAGACTGCGATGTAGCATTACTTCAAGGATTTGTACATGCTAATAGTAAGCAAACTCCTCATCTTCAATTACGACAACGTGTAATAGATCATCAAAGATTAAAGAACAAAAGAACTTTAATTGTAGATAGTAATTTGTTTTTGTATGTTAATAAATCTAACCAACCACATCATTACCTTAGATATTCATATGACGGTGTGTTTAGGAACACAGGATTTTATTTTGATAAAGATATAGATCCTAAAAGATGGCAATCAATCAAAAATAATCTTGGAATAAATGTAAAAGATTATAGAAAAAATGGAGATTATATTCTTTTATGCTTACAACGTAATGGAGGGTGGAGCATGAAAGGTATGGATGTAATGGATTTTTGTCATAGAACAATTCGTGATATAAAAAAATTTACTAATAGACCAATTGTAGTAAGAGGACATCCAGGTGACGGCAAAACAAATCAATATTTAAAATTGGATATTCCTGGCGTAACAATAAGTCCAAAAGATACTCCTATTCAACATGATTTAAAAAATGCTTGGGCTACAGTAATATATAACTCTAGTCCTGGAGTAGCAAGTTTAATTGAAGGTGTTCCAGTATTCCAGATAGATCGTGATCCAGGTTTCAGTATGTATAGTGAAGTTGCTAATAGCAGTCTTAAAAGATTAGAAGATCCTAAACTATACGATAGACAAGAATGGCTTGAAAGAATTGCAATGTGTCATTGGAGTTTTCAAGAAACAATTAGCGGAGAAGCATGGGAACTAATGAAGCAGTATGTTTAACGTTGCCAATAAGTTTCTTTGCGGCTGACCATTATATCTGAAGGTTTGCTTTTGCCTTGTTCTTTGCGTCCGCCTTTCATGTGATCCATAAATTTTCCTAAAGGTCCATTTATTAAAGGATGACCGCCGCCACCTGTCTTTGCTTCACGTAGGTACATATCAGCACTATAATCATGTACGTTTGCATCTACAAGTTTTAGTTGATTTAGAATATGTCCGAATACAAAACTATCGTGCCATTCTTCTAATTTAAATATGCCATTGTCAGCATCTTGATAAAATCTTTCAAACTCTGCAAGGAATTTTTTACACATTGCATGTTTTAAATTCATTCCATAAAAGCCGCATTCGGGCCAAGTTTGTGAACCTTTTCCTCGACCTACGTATGTAAGCCATTTATCTTCAGGCAATAATTTTGCAAAATTTTCGAAACTCCAGTCGCTATGAATAAAACTATCTGCGTCCATCCATACACACCAATCTGAGCTACGTTCGCAAGCATCAAATACAGCATATACCTTATTTGAAAAACGTATTGCATGCCACTTAAACTCCTTGTGCCAATCTCTTGGTCGCTTTGCTTTAATTTCTGCAGGCGGAATGCCATTTGCTTTTGGATCATTTGCCCATCTTGATTTAAATTCATTTAGTTTAGGTAATGCCTCGAATGCCTCAAATATTTTAATTTGATCCGGATCAGGATTATTAGGCTTACAATTTTCTGCATACACAAGTAATTTAATTTTTTTATCTACTCGTTGAGCAAAACTATCTAAAAAGCGTTGACCGTATTTTTCTAATCCTGGCTGATGAAAAGTTGTAACCACAGTTATGTCTGGCATTGTTGTTCCTTGTGTAAATATGCTATATGGTATTTACTTATGAAATTTAACTTATGGAGACAATATGGCGCACTTAATTCTAGCCCTGTTTTTGACGCCTTTCACTCTGGCGCTAATGCTCTTGGGCATGATGTTGTTGTTAATGGTGATGATGGGATTGATGTTATTTGGAGCGTACTTTGGAACGGTCGTATGGCTGGAAACCGTAGTATTTGGGAACAAAACATTCGGCAATCCAAACCGACCATCGTCCTTGAAGTAGGTGGAATAAAAAGAGGAACAACATGGAAGGTAGGTTTAAATGGGATCAATAGAGACGCTTTTTTTGGTAATGGCAATAATAATAGCGATAGGGCCGAGCAACTCGGACTAAAATTAAAACCTTGGCGCTATAGTGGCGAGTATATATTGTTGTGTGGCCAACATGATAAAAGTTTACAGTGGGCTAACATGCCTTCAATGTCTAATTGGGTACACGACACTATTAGATTCATAAGAGCACAAACGAAACGCCCAATACTATTCCGGCCGCATCCTAGATGTCCGTTACCTGCTATAGAACATGAATTTAAGAATGTTTATAGACAAAGTCCTGTAAAGATAACAGGTTCATATGACGACTTTGATATGAAGTTTGATAACATATGGGCCACAGTAAGTTGGTCGAGTAACCCAGGTATACACAGTATAATTAACGGTGTGCCTGCATTTACAGGTCCAAGTAGTCTTGCATATGACGTTGCTGAACAGAATTTACGTAACATCGAGAATCCTTTGTATGGTGATAGAACACAATGGCTAAACGACTACGCACATACTGAATGGACAGTTGAAGAAATATCTAAAGGAATTCCTATTAAACACTTGACTTCTAAGATATAATCCTATATAATAGTATTATGATTTATACAATAGAAGACTACATTGAAATACTTTCTGGCGTTGTTACACATGATGATCAAGTACTTGGTTTCACGATTAACAGTAACGACCAATCTTTAATTTTTAGTCTAGCAAAACAATGTATTAGAGGTACAGCTCTTACAGACAGACAGTTTGCATTAGCGAAACAAAAAATTATAGAATACAAAGATCAATTTTATAAAAAAGGTTTTGATGAATTAACAATAGAAAATTTAAGGCAACCATTGCGCGAAATAGATAGATCTAAATGGATTAAAAATAATGATACACATATTTCTATAAGATTTCCGTTTACAAAAAAAATGATCAAATATATTGAATTTTTACAAAATATAGGCGATCAAAGACTTTACGATAAAAAGAATAAGATCCACTACGTAGAATTAAATGAAACAAACATCTATAACGTAATTGATAAATTTAAAAATGCTAATTTTGATATAGACGATAACCTTAGGATTATTTACGAAAACATAATGCACATGAAAAATAAAAAAGAAGAATACGCTCCGGGTATTTTTAGTTTAAAACTAAAGAATTTGCACACTAAGGCAATAGACTATGCTCTATCCTCGATCGGAGAGCCAGACATTGAAAACCTAGCAAGGTACAAAGATAAACAAGAAACATTGGGCATTGTTCATTTTGACGATGAAGATTTAGTGCAAAGTATTAATGGTGTACAACCGTTAACACGTAGGATTGTATATCGTACAAAAAGGCAAGTTTTTATAGACAAGAATGAATTTACAATTGATAATTTAGTTGAATCTCTGTTAGAGTTACATAGATTTCCTGTTTTAGTAATGTTGCCTGACAATGATAATAGTTTAGAATTAATGCATCAGGTGCAAACTAGTTTTAAAAATATTATTGCAAATGACAGTGTAACTAACCTGTTTAGAAAAGATAATACAACTGCTGAAAATAAAGAATATAATGCATATATAAAACAAAATAATTTAAATAATTCTCTTGCATTTGATACAAAAATAGTGTATACTAATAACAATAAGATCCCAAAGCCGTTGACAACAGCTGACTGGATACCTTCTGTTGCTATAATTCTTGAAAGTAAGAGATTACAAGGTACAGTAGAAAGTTATCTTAATGACTTAGATCTAGTCATACATTATGATGATGTGTCAACGCCTTGGGCAAACTATGTAGAAAATATATGAGAACTTGCAAACTAATAATTGAAGATGAAGTTAACATTAAGATCGAAGGTCTTGAAGTTGATATCAGACGGAAACTTGCAAATGCTCTTAAGTTTGAAGTTCCTTATGCACGTTATATGCCACAATATAAACTAGGACGTTGGGACGGCAAAGTTGCTTTCTTTGGTATCGGTGGTAGTGGATACGTTAATCATCTTGATATTGTTAGTGATGTACTTGCTAAGAACAATGTACAAATTGTAGATATTGACGATAGACGACATCCAATACAATTAGATTTTACCCCAGTAACAGAAAATTATTGGAAAGACCAAGGAGTTGTATGGCCAGAAGGTCATCCGGCACAAGGCGAAGATATTATTCTACGTGACTATCAAGTAGAAGCAATTAATAACTTTTTAGATAATCCGCAGAGCTTGCAACAGATTGCTACTGGTGCAGGTAAAACAATTACAACAGCAACGTTGTCACACCTAAGCGAGTCGTATGGTAGGTCTCTAGTAATTGTTCCTAACAAATCGTTAGTAGAACAAACTGAAGAGGACTATATTAACTGCGGTCTCGACGTAGGGGTATACTTTGGAGACAGAAAGCAACTAGGTAAGACTCACACTATATGCACTTGGCAATCCTTAAATATTTTGGACAAGAAGCACAAGGACGGCTCGGCAGTACTAAGCCTTGCAGAATTCCTTGAAGGTGTAAGCACTATTATTGTCGACGAAGTACACCAAGCCAAAGCAGAAGTTCTCAAGAACCTGCTCACACGCAACCTACGTAATGCTCCTATCCGTTGGGGACTAACTGGTACAGTTCCTAAAGAGAAGTTTGAGTTTGAAAGTATTCATGCAAGTTTAGGTCCAGTTATTGGTCAAATCAGTGCTAAGGAACTACAGGACAAAGGTGTGCTATCACAATGTCATGTTAATGTGGTACAATTAATTGATACAGTAGCACACAGTGGATATCAAGAAGAATTAAAATATCTTGTCACCAACAAGGCAAGAGTAGAATATATAGGCAAATTATTAAATAAAGTTTCACAGACAGGCAATACATTAATATTAGTAGACAGAATCTCGGCAGGAGAAATGTTAGCAGAACTAATACCTAACAGCACATTCATTAGTGGAAGTGTTAAGGTAAAGGATAGAAAAGAAACATATGATACAATCCGCGAAGGTACAAACGAGGTTATAATTGCAACCTATGGTGTAGCTGCTGTAGGGCTTAATATTCCACGTATCTTTAATTTAGTTCTTATCGAACCTGGCAAGAGTTTTGTAAGAGTAATTCAATCTATCGGTAGAGGCGTAAGAAAGGCAAAAGATAAAGACTTCGTACAAATATGGGACTTAACATCAACATGTAAGTTTGCGAAGCGACATCTGACTCAGCGTAAAAAGTTTTACAAAGAGGCAGAGTACCCCTTTACAATTGAAAAGGTAGATTGGAATTAATATATGAGAATATTGACAATAGAAAACGAATGTTATATGTTAAATAACTTGCCAGATCAAATTGAAGAAGATATTAGATTTAGTGTCCTAGA
>Ga0181401_1000413_pt1 | contig 17776 bp, 18 predicted proteins | sample 24SPOviralmetaG_FD_130130 | JGI IMG/M metagenome (GOLD analysis project Ga0181401, IMG submission 130130) | Marine viral communities from the oligotrophic San Pedro Time Series (SPOT) site, San Pedro Channel, CA, USA - 24 SPOT_SRF_2011-07-20 | ecosystem: Environmental > Aquatic > Marine > Strait...
CCCCACCTGGTTCACCGAGGAATAAGTGGAATTAACGAGGTTGGTGATCTGGGACTGGAGGTCGCTGTCGGCGGACTCGCGGTTGGTGGTCTCCAGGTCAAGTGCCTGCTGGAGGGCGCTAGGCTCGGTCTCATCGACGTCCGGTGAATTGTATACCAACTCGCCCGATGTGATGGGGATACGGGGGCCCTGAAAGCCAAAGCCGTGGTCTAAGTTAAATTGTTCCGAGTGTATAAGAGGACTTGGGTTAAACGGATCTAAAGGAGCCTTCTCTACGACGTTTCCTAAAAAGTCGCCGGGTGCGAATCGATCGAGGAATGACTCGGTGCCGAAGATCGAGCACCATCCAATCCAATATTCTGGTCTTGAGTCATAGGTGTAAATCCACGTAGTGTACTGCCCGCCGTCGCTCTTCTCGTAGATCCCAAAAGTAGAAGCGTCGGGCTCCCCAGATACACTTACGCCTTCGGTGATATAGGTGAAATGTTGGGTGCTTCCTGGGGAGGTTTCGTAGTTAGCACACACACCGGTGGCGATGCGGTAATAGGTCCCGTCGTTACGGGCGTCGATACTCTCCGAAACGGTGAAGACAAAATCTGATGGGGGGGCACTACCTGCGACGGCGCGGTTGACCCATTCGCCGTCCTGGTAGATTAGGGCTTGCCCGTTAGAGGGCGAGGTGATCCTCACATCGTTAAGACGATCGAGGTACTTGGTACGCGGCTGGGTTGTGTAGATCCCACCGCTCATGCTAAATTTAAGAGTAAAAAAGGTTTTAGTTACACGCTAGGTTGACCGAGCTTAGAATTAGAAGATGGATCAAAGAAAGAACTGAGCCGCATCGGAGTGCGGCCCACAGGCTTGGCTGGGTCGAACGCGAGCCCCTTGGGTTGATGGGCGGCGTACCCAAGTTTGGGGTAGAGACCGCCTTGGTACGGCATGGGCTGCTCGCGAAGGGGGCGCGGGTGGAAACGATCGGTGCCTGGAACACCTCGACACGGCATCACGCCGCGGTAACCTCCCTGGCCCGAAACGTTGTTGTTCACCGACGCCTGGATGTCGGGGCCCCAGTTGTCGCCGTGATGGAGGTTTTGTGTGTCTGGGCGGTTCTGGGTTTCTCTCCGCCACCCGTTGTTGGGAAGTTGTTTCAGCGTCTGGGCGTCGCGCTTCCCACGTGTGCCGGCTACGATCTGGGTGTGAAGCGAGGGCATCGTTTTACCAGAGGTTCAGGTTTTAGACGATGAGTTCGATCGCGCGACCGGCGCCGATGCGAAGCGTGGAGGTACACTCAGCGAAGACGTTACAAGTAGCCGGGTTCGTGTTCGTTGTCTTGACGTAGCCCGCCAGGTTCACAGCGCGAGTGTCGAGGCCCGAGAGCGTACGGCTCAGCTCGGAATCCGGCATGTTAAGTCGGAAGCACTGGACGCAGTTGCCGAGACGGTAGGAAACTGCAGATTGCGGACGCTTGCTGCGCCCCTCGGTCGAGTTGCACGTGATCTCGTAGAGCTGCTGCAGGTTGGCCATATACTGGGGCACGTAGGCGCCGTTGAGCTGGAGCTGCATCTTCCAGTCTCCAACCTCCACGCCGGCCTGGTAGTTCTTCGGCTCACCAAACCACATGTACCGAGGCTTGTAGGTAGGCTCGAGAGCACTGGCCAGTGGCAGCACAGCATTTACTGTCTGGAGGTCGAGCGGTTGGCGCCCGTGGTCCATCTGGATAGGCGTGTCGACCTCCCCGAACCTGAGTCCGCGCCACGCGACCCAGACACGATCGAGCGACTGAGTGGCCACCGAGAAGCGAGTCGTGCTATGATGGGTGTCCTGGAAGGAGTGGAACGCCTTGAAGGGCGCCTCCAGGTAGCCCTGGGCCTGCATCGTCGAGGCGAGCAGGTTCTCATAGGTCATGTCTGCAAGAGAGATACACTCGATCGTCGCGACGATGTTGTGAATCTGGTACTTGACGGTCGGCGTCGCGACGCCGAACATAGCGGAGCCGCCTGGCATTGTGTCGGCAGTAACACCCGACTGGTCGGCGAATGCTCCCTCACCTTTGCCCGGTATCACTGAAGGGGTGGCAGAGAGCACCGAATCGGTCGCCATGTAGAGACGGACGCGGAGATCAGGGATGATTGAGGAGTCAAAGAGCTTGGGGTCCACAGTACTCATGAACCCCTCCATCTCCCACGCGTGGTAGGCGAACTTGGTCTCACCCGTGATGGGAGTTGGAGCCTCGTTCACCAAATCCTCGTAGCCAGGTTGTGTCGGGCCCGTCAACTGGTAGTCTGGATATACGCGCGTTATGGTCGCGTGGCCCGTAACGTGGTCGAACGAGTTGCCACAGACGGCATCGCGGGCGCGGGCCATGACGTTGGCGAAGTTTGAGCCCTGCGAAAGAATTACGCCACCACAGGAGACCTCGATGCGCTCGAATAGGTCGCGCACCGGCGGAAGACGAGCGCCGGCTTGAACACCTCCGGCGTTGGCATCGGCGTTGAAGTGGACGGTGAACGACGGGAGGTTGAGGATGGAGTTCGCCGGTAGATCGAACGTGACGATCTGACCCGCCTTGGCAATAGTCTGGTTTTGGGACTCGATCTGAAAATAATTGGTTGAGTAGCCTGAGAGGCGATCGCAGAAGTACAGCAGAGAGTTAGGAATCGACATGGTTGCTACCAGGTGTTTAGGTTTTATGAACTTACTTAGAGAGCGCCACGTAACCATCGCCATACACCTGCCCAGGAACGTTAAGGCCGTAGCCCGGGATGCCGAGGTTGAGGACCGTTGCCGGGGTGCTCGAGAACCGCGGGGGGACCGCCTTGGGTGTCGGTTTGCTCTTCAGGGTGCCAGTCTTGTTGCCCTTGATGATGTCCACGCGGATCACCGCCTTGAAGCTCCGATCCCCCAAAGTTCCCTGCTCGGAGTCGACAAATGGGAACCGCCGTCCCACGGAGTCCACGAGCACGAAACGCAGATCCGATGCCACTCGGCTCGCCAGGTCCATGAAATACTGGCGGTCGACACCCGACACATACCGTGCGTAGTGGGTGTCGATGGGGATGGCAGCGAGGATGCGACTCGCCTGCATCTCTGGCTTGTCCGCGAGGGGGTCTGGCGTGTCGCCCACGGTGTGCGAGGCGGTCGCGATATTGTGGCTTATCTGGTTGTCGATCGCAAGGTACACATGTGTCTCTGGTGTAAGGTCGCACTTGTAGAACCCTTCGACCATCAACACACCATCAGTTATGACGATCTTAAGAGACTGGAAGGGATTGGTGACGGGCTCCTCTAGATCCAAACGAGGGATTAGAGGTTGGGGGTAGGAGTTGGGAAACACGGTAGGCGTGCCCACGATCCGCTTCCCACCCAGGACCTTGTACGAGTCGCCCATGCTTGTGTAGCACTGAATATACGGGGCGTTGTCGACGTTAATGGTAGGGGCCTCGAATTGGAAAAGAAGTAACTTGGTTACTTCCATAGAGGCAGCTTGTTTGGCATTGAGCGCCTTACTCTTGAAGGTTTCAATGCCGTATAAGGTGTTGAGAGCTTTCTCTAGTTGTTCTGCCACCGTTTCCTGGAAGAGGCTGACGTCAAAGTCGTAGTCACCTTCCGCCAAATGCAGCTCAATGCTCCCTACACCGGGGCGGGTGAGGAGGACGCGGTTGTTGCTGTAATTAATGTCGTGCCATGATTTCCGCATTGAGAACTGGTCGAGTGTGAGGCGGATGTGCTCGTCGTCGCCGGCCACGATGGGCGTCTGGCCAAGTGGGAGGCTGACAGCGTCGCCGGTGCCCCCGCTGCTGATGTTACGATCTGTGTTGATAAACAGATTAAATGCATTTGCAACAGTTTGCATTATAGTTACTAATTGTTATAGGTTTTAGTCGACCTGGATGCCGTTCTTGACGACACCACCCGTCTCATGAGGCTTCGAGGGTGGCTTCTCCCACTCGCCGTTATTTATGATCCGCTCGACTGTCTCGGGGGGTGTGCGTTCGACGAAATTCCACACCATGTCCAGCCATGCGTCGGGCAGGCCAGGATACCGCTCCTTCAAAAGCGCCACCTCGGTGCGGCGGCGAGCCAGTTGAGCGTTCGTGAGGCCTTCAGAATTCAGAGAGAGGTTCTGGCGGGGAATGTCGTCCATTATGCTTTTACTGGGGGTAGAGGTATTTGGTGCGCACTCGGACTACCTAGTTCTCTGTCCAATCGTTCTCTAACTCAGAATTGTCCGCGATGGAATCCATCATACCGTACCAAGCGTTATCGCTTGCAACGTTTTTAGCCAGGCGCTGGCGTGCCTCTGTGTAGCTTTCGAATTCGTTCAGTGCATCCCCTTGTGGTGTATATTTTTCGTGAGATAGCCTCGCATTTGCCATGTTCACGCGGTGTCTATAATCGGGATCATAGCCACCAGCGTTGTTAAGAATGTCCTCGTTGCAGGTTGAGAGGTTAATGCCGAGGCGGGCGATGTTCTCAGCGGCTACCATGCCCTGGGTCTGCCCCTCGGCTGCAGCTGATGTGAGGTAGGCGCCGATCATCGTGTCAACCCACCCATCCTTATGGTGGACGCCGATCCTTTCACCTAGCTCGAAACCCGTCGATTCATTGAGTACCGAGTGTATGACGTTGGTCAAGATAATCTTGGTGATCGCCTCGCGGCGGCCGGCAGTGGTTTGAAATAGAGCCTGGATGCTGTCACGGAGTTTTTGAGATGCGTGAGATTCGAACACGTGGGTAACGTCTTTGACGTTACCTTCGCCTACCAAGTTGCCTAAGACGGTGAGCAATTCGGTGAGGTCTTTATCGACATCGGTGTTGGTGAGGTCTTGGTCATCGTTGCCTTGGGCGTGCGTGGCGCTCCTGTCCATGGTTTCGGCAACAGTAGTCGCCAGCTCGGTTTCGGCAACAGTGGTCGCCAGCTCGGTTTCGGCAACAGTGGTCGCCATATCGTCGTCCTGCTCCTCACGTATGGGCGCAAACGGGTTCACATTGCGAGACTGGGCGATGCGTGACTTGCGGTTCAGAGAAGATTCGGTGCCTATGATCGTCGCTCTACGAGTCGTGCCGAGTTCTACCAGACGGTCGACTGCTGTTGTTGGCACGTGGCCTTTGGTCTTTGTAGACTTCTTCTTGTTCTTACTCAACACGGCCTTTGTCATGACCGCGTCGACCACAGACGTTGCCAGTGCCGGGTTCGGGCGGGTGTCGACCTGACCGGGAACTGGCAGCGCACCCTCGGGTCGTGACACGGTGCTACCCTGAGTGCCACTGGAGTCTGCCGCGTCAACGACAATCGTTCCGTCGTCGGAGGGCGGTGGGGGTGGGCGCTTGTTGCGCTCTTCTTGAATCTGTGCGCCGAGATTGTTCGACAACTCGGCGACGAACAAAGCCGCTTTCGCCGCATTGACGATCGGGCGGTGCGCAGTGATGTTCTTGCGATCGGTGAAAGACCACCGAACCGGACCTGGGTCCACATCCTTCTTTCGACGAGTGGGGGAGGACAGATCCTCGTAGTTCCCATTGGCCTTGGCATTTTCGAAGTTGCGGCGGAGGCGCTCCTCTGTATCGATCTCTCCGGTGAACTCGACGTCTCCGGTGTCTGGACCGAGCTTGCGGCGTTTGGCGCCGCGCTTAACGTGTCGGTTCGTGTCTTCATCGTCCGCGGAGGCCTTCTTGTGCTTCGCCCACATTCTCTTAGCCTTCGCTGCACGCTCGCCACGACGTGGTGGTGCAGGTGCAACGCCCACCCTAAATGCCATGGGGACTGTTTGGATCTCCTCTGGCTTACCCGCGTGTTTCTTCGATGTCCCCGGTTTTGATGAGGACACGATCGGCTCGCGGTCAAGGACTAAGACGTCAGGAACATCGTCCTCTTCCATGGCTTCCGGACCGACCTGTTGGCGACCATCCATAAAGACACCCGCTTCTGGTGCCTCTTCAGCCTCTTCCTTGACGACCGCCTCTGATGCCTCTGTCTTGACGCCGATCGTCGTATCTTTATTTATCGGGCCAAAGAACGGAGGCGGTGGCTTCTCCTCCTCCTCCTCCTTCACCTTCTTCTTCCAAGGGACCTTCTTTTTCTCGATCAACGACGGTCTCTTTGAGCCGTCGGGCCTTCCGGCGCGACTGTAGCCCTGACCCGAGTTCGCTCCGAGTGCCCTTGCGGCGCGAAGGCGGCGGTTTGGATTACGTGAGGCGATGGCGTCAGCCATCGGGCCCGCGCTGGGGATGAACTTAAACTGGACATCCTCCATGGGTACAGGCTCTTGTGGGGTTGGATCCGGGGCGGGGCCTGATCCGAGGCGTTGGAGGTTGTTGCGTAGGTTACGCCCCTCCTTGTCGTCCCACTGACCTGTCTCCGCAGGTGTCTGGGGCCTGTATTGCTGAGGAGGGCGCTGGATCGCAGCGGTCGCCACTGCCTCCCTTGCTCCACTGATGATCTGAGAAGTGATATTAGACGTGACGAGGTGAGCGGTGCGGTTCACCCGCGTTAGCGGGTCCTTGATGTTCTCCTCGGCGATCTCGAAGACGCTCTTGCGGTGTGGTTTACGGTCTACGTACTTGAGCTTCTTCTCGATCCCTCCGGTCTTCACGCTCAAAGTGCTAGCCAGGTCGCGTGTCACAGGTCGGAAAGCCTGGAGTGCTGGATTTGTTATGTGTTCAGCATCATCCAGTTGACCTGCCTTTCTCATTCATTCTATCTAGTTTGAGGTTTTAGTTACTGGTTCCTCCGCTTCGTCGCGAATCTCCTTGAGGTTGGCCTGTGGAACCTGCCCCTCTGCGAGCCCCGCGAGCGAGTCCACGATGAGGTAGGTGTTCCAGCCTTTGCGAAACTGCCGGTCGGGAAGCTTGGGGGCGAAGTCGATGAGGAGGAACTGGAATGGCTCGGAGTGACAAAGGCCAAGGAGGTCAGCAAATTCGTTGTTCGTGATGCAGAGGTCCGATTCGATCTTGATCTTCTTCAACTGGTTCACGTCGGCGATGCGGAACAGCAGGAGATGGGTCGTGTTCTCGCGGATGGGGCGTGGCACCCCGCCCTGGGCCGAGTACGACTGCACCAGAAAAAAAAGCGAAGTGCCCAGACCACCGCACACGTGTCGGTGGCGGATCGCGAGGTTCACCAGCCCGGCACTGGGGCGGGCCATGATTGGCGAGTTGAGGCAGTCGTCCAGTACAACAGCGAACCGCGGTGGTTGCTCCACTGGGTATTTCCACTTCGGGCGTGTGGGCACCAGCTCGTTGAAGAGCCCGCGCTCGTGGTAGTTGACCAGCACGTGGGCATCGATATCGTTCACTTCCTTGTCCTGGTCCTCCTTAAACTTCTCGTACAACAAAAGCTGCTCGCGGTGGTCGTCCCACGCCGCCTTCTCGCCTTCCATGTCGGCTAGGATGTCGTGCAGGCAGCTTACAGAGGGCTCACGACAGTCCTCCTCCCCTAGACCCGCGATCGACCAGATCTCCTTGTTCGAGTGGAAGGTGGGCGTGACGACCCAAATCTTATCGTAGTAGTGGCGCTCGCGGCACTCGCGCAGGAAGTTCACCAACGCAGTGGTCTTCCCACCGCCTCGCTTCCCGTTAAGGATCATGAGCGTGTGGAGCTTGATAAAGTCATCGTCGGTCTCGATCCCAAAAGCTTGTTTCTCTGGTAGCTCAGTTTCGATCTGGAAGTTACTCTCTACGAGTTGCACCATCTTATATTGAGGAGATGTTTTGGTTCCCAAGCTCTTCAGGCGGGATCACGTCTCTGTCGACCCTCATCCCACAACACTGGATTCGCGTACACCGGGAGCGGAGCATGCAGACACAGAGCCCCGACAGGGCGCCGAGGATAGCGGTCGTGATCGTGATGAGGAACGTTTCGGTCACGGGTAGCCCGCCTTGATCTTCGCTCATATTCGACCTACAAATTTGTTTTAATCAGCACTCATAATTATATTCTCGACGAACTTGACCGCGTCGAATTTAGGGGGCGTCGTGGGCTCCGGGGTCCACTGGCGCCCCCACACTATAAAGTATAAGTCCTTCAGGAGATTTGCATGGTGTGTCAGACGGGCAATCTCCCGTTCCGTATCCTCGATCTGTATTCCCAGATCCATCTTGGAAATCCGAATCTTCTTTGTGATTACACCAAGCTTGCCTGACGTACGCCTACGTACGCAAGTCGCGGCGCACCTGTTTCATCTGCGGCTGTGGCACCTCGAAAATGGAATCCGCCGCATTTAGGAAGTCTTTGTTCGTCAGGTGGTAGGCCTCTGAGACATGGGGCACCTTTAAGCCTGAAGAGGTCGCAAACTCCGCGCGCGCCGCTTGCAGCATCGAGATCGTTTGCCCATACTGCGTCGACTGCCGTGCCCACGCGGGGTCCCCGCGGTTGTACGCCACGAGAGCGTCTTCTCCGAACGTTTCGCGGATCTGGGCATCGCGCGTCTCGGCCTCGGGGTCCATTGCCAGCCGAACGAGGCGGGTCTTGTCCTCGGTGGAGGTGTTGGGGTTGTTAGAGATCTCTGCGATCTGGCGCGCGACCTCCATTGAGGGCTGGAGACCCTGGTTCCCCATCTCATTATAAATCTCCTGCACCTGGTTGTTCAGCGCCTCCTCGTGGGCGCGTTGGTCCTCTGCGTTCATGTTCACTAGATCGTAGACCGCGGATCCCACAAAGAAACCAGCACCCAACACCTCACCGACACCCGGAATCCAGTCGAGCCATCCTGTCGTGACGGCCGTGCGCTCCGCAGCGTCAATCGCGATGTCCTTCAGTACGGTGTATCCCGCACGACGAGCAGCAAGCGAAGCTACGCGGCGGCCAGCGGAGGTGAGGGCCATTCCAGCGAGACGTTCTGCCCCTATCGCCACACCCGCCGACCCAAAGGCCACACCGGCGTTGGAGACGTGGAGACGTTGGAGGAGTTGGTGCATCGCGTCGAACGCCATGAACCCCGCTGCGGTTGCGCCCGGAGTCCCAAATACGAGTCCCGTAAGGCCGCCAACGCCTGCGTCTGCAGCTTCGTCGGCCGCGAAGTTTTCGCCGCGCTGAAAGCCGAACGACGAAAGCACGCTCTCGGAGACGTGATTAACCAACATCCCGACACCTACACCACCAGCCGTTCGTGTTCCGATGGCGCCTGCGCGCTTGAGGTTCTTAAACCGAGACGAGGTCTTCGAAGACGCCCCAATGGCCCTGAGTTCCACCGGTCTCTCGTTCGGTCGTTTCATGTCGCTCAGCAACGCAGTCCGCTCACCCCCCTCCTGCGGCAACCGCCCTTCGGAGTCCAGGATATTAGGGTCCTTTAGCCCAGTGAACTGGTCAATTCCGTGGGCTTTGAGTGGATTAAATCCCTTCCCGTACGCCGGTGGGATGGTTCGTCGGACGCCGCGGATCTGGTTTTTAAGTTGCGCATCCACGCTCACCACGTCACCCTCGATCGAGAAGTCGCGCGCCTTGGCCTGAGGTACCATGTGGTCGCCGTCGAAGGGCGCGGTATTGTAGGTGCGTACCGAGTCAACGAGCTTTGGGAATGCCCGCTCGAACTGCCCCGCTGACGCTCCGCCGCGAGAGTGGCCTGTGGTGTCGATTCGGTAACCCTTCTCTTCCGCGTAGGCCGCGATGCGTTTCTGGAGGGCGACCTCCGCCTTCGACTGTGTTCCTGGGATCTTGGAGGCGACCTTGTGCAGCCCCACTGCGTTGACTCCGTTCTTTATCCAGTCTTGAGGATGACCAACAGGATCCAGAGATCCACGCCATGCCACACTCATCCGCCCAGTCTCCTCGTTGACGAAGACTTGGGCGAGATCGTGGGACAGTTCAGGGACGTGGCGGTACCCCGCCTCGCCGATGCCTGATGCTTCGATATATCGTTCCATTTTCTTCCCCGTGGGGTCGGCGCTGGGGCGAAGGTACGCGGCCTGGGCCTTTTCGGCCATTAGTTTCTCATGCGCCCCGAAGTCATGGTCGTTCGATCGGCCGCGGGGGTCGTCGATGATGGCCTGGAGCTTGCTTTTCTCCTTCGCCAGCAGGTCCTTCGTCCCCGCGGGTAACGTGCGAGTGTAGTTTTGAGTCATGATCTCACTTACCGTTTGGTCGCGGATATGTATGAGGGCGAGGGCCGTTTGGGCCGTTGGGTGGTTGATGGTCCCCAGGTCCGCGGCAGTCCAGTCTTTGATCGGTTTTCCCGCGAGTTCGGGTGGGATTTGATCAGTGGGGATGGGTTTTCCGATGTCTCTCGTAACGGTGCCTGGGGAGCTGCGGAGCAACCAGGCTAATATTTGTTCTCTTCTATCTGGTATGCGATCTACGTAGTCGTAGTTCCATGGCTTCCACTCCCAGTCCATGATACTTGAATTTATTTTAGGTTTTAGGCGACTGGGGAGGTGGCAAACAGGATACCTCCGAGGGGCGTGGTGTACTCGAATACAAGCGGAAGTCCAGGCTTGGCTTTGAGGCGCACGAGATCGTTGTTTGCTGCCTTGGCAAAAAGGGAGATTACGCGGAGCGAGTAAGGGCCCGCGGGGCTCGTGAGCTCGTCGTTCATAAACGCCAGGAATTCGCCCTGGGGAAGCAACACGCGTTGCTCCGTGAAGGGCCCCGACGCCACGAACTCGAGACCGTTCTCTTGCTGGTGAATCGTCACCTGGTCCGCGAGGCTTCCGAGGTCGCCTACGAGTCGCTTGAAGGTCTTCGTGTGCAGGTCAATCTCAAGCGGGTAGTCGATGTCTGGCGGTGTCACGTCAGACAGCTTGAAGTCAAGTAGGTTTACGGTGTGATACACCGTGGTGCCACCGCCGGTCGCCACGATCTTCATCTTTGCCGGGTCGTCAATCACGAGTCGCAGCTCCTTCGACCCTTTCGTGGTTTTGAGAACCTTTGCGAAGCTTAAGACGTTGACTCCGTAATGGCCGTGCTTCAAACAACTGAACTCGTCCCACTTATGGATCGGGAACGAGAGGGCAACAAATGTCGACCCCGTCGAGTCCAGTTGTCGGATGTCTAGACCCATGGGCGAGATGCGGAGCGTGGTGTCCACAAGGAGACTCGATAGAGCCTCAAAAGACTGACGAAGCGACTCGGGATTCGTGGTGCGGGCAAACATTTTTTTTTTTTCGCATGTGAGGCGATAAGTTTTTTTAGAAGTACACTAAAGTTTGTTGACGTACGCCCTACTAGTCTTCCCATGATTCATCAGTGATGTACGATGCGTCGTCGTCAGTTTCGTCATCCAGATCGTATATTTCATTGTTAGAGTGGTATTCATAGCCGATGTCCAGCCACGCGTCCATGCGGTACATCCCTCCGTTCGTCGGGTACACCTCGTGGACGTTCTCCAACTTCACCACGGTCGTCGACGTGGAATAACAATAGCCGACCAGTGCCGGTTTAATTAGGTAGATATACACTGCCTCATCGTTATAGTCAGCCACCTCACCGTAACTCTCCTCGCCTCGAACAGTTGCAACCACCAGATCGCAGATGTCAAGTCTCATGATACCCTGGGATCAGGTTTAGTAACGACGAAAGGCTGACGGACGCGGGTAGACCGCATGGAACGGGTTCGCGGGTGGAGGGTGGACTGGGACATGGGGTGGGGTGGTCTTCGACTTCTTTCGGACCAACACCACTTCCCCTTCCTCCTCACTTTCCGACTCCTCGACCACGTACCGGACACGCTTTGCCTCACGCTTCGCCTTGTCCTTCTTGCGAGCCTTCTTAATTCCTGCCTGTACGAGGGCGGCGATACGCGCCTCCTCGTCATCCGAAGACGAATCCGAGTTCTGAGCGGGTTGGCGTTGGGGCTTTGGGGGCGAGAGCTCCGGAGCTGTGGGTTTTACTGGCTTGGGAGGTTCAGGCGGATCCTCGCCGTGGAACACAGGCTCCAACTCGGGTGGATTCTCCGCCTCGGCTTTCTTTGCTGCGGCCTTCGCCTTGCGAACTTCCATCGCCTTCTCGCGGGCACGTGCCAATGACTCCAGCTGAGCCTCAGACATTGGCTTTTTCGGCTTTGTTACTGGGGTTAGGACTGGGAGGGTCTCCGTAGGTGTATCCATTTTTCTACTGGGGGTTCAGGTTTTTTCTGGAGAAAAACCGTACGTCAGGCAAACTCGGGGTAGTGGTTGCGCGACAGTTGTGGTCTCAGAAAAAAAAGATGACTACGATCCGCTCCCCGTCCGCTTTCAACCTTCCTGCGCTTACCTACGATGCAATCAAGGATGGGGCGCACGCCCGATTCACCGTACCCAAGTACCTAAAGGACAAGAACACCACTTCGATCCTTATCCAGACCCCCGAGCTACGTGCCCCCTTCGGAATCTCCAACTTCGAGGGCAAAGAATCACTTCAGCTTGAGCTCACCTCCCAGGATCCAGCAAAAAACGAGAAGCTCCTCCCCTTTTACCAGCTTCTGGAGTCTATTGACCGCGCAACAGTGGACTGGATCCACCAGAACCAGTGGATTGCGTGGCCACAGCTGAAGACCCAGAACAAGACATGGTCCCGCGAGACCGTCGAATCGCTCTACCACGGTCTCGTCAAAGCACCACAAGACGCGCGTTTCCCCCCCACGATCCGCACAAAGCTCCAGGACCGTTTCGGTGTCGCCCCACAGTTTTTCCTCGACGACCGCACCCCCATGACCACCGCGGATCTCCAGGCGGGATCCGGGTGTGTCTGCCTCATCGAGCTCGGGCCAATCTGGATCATGACTGGGGCTGTGTACCCCACGATTAGACTCGTGCAGTGTTGGGAGCGGACCACGCCTGTCATCCCCGACGTGCCCACCACTAACTTTGACTTTGACATCGATTACGCCGACCAATTCTCCTAGAACGAAGGTGGATTGAAGTTAGGGGCCTCACGCGTCGCCACATCCATGCAGTCGATCTCGTAGAAAACTGGAATGATATACTGAGGCTCAGTATTAGGTTTGACCCAGAACGACTTAAATTCCAGGTACCCAGCTCCCTCCACGGGCTCAAACGCCGCGACCCCGTAGAGTTCAGAGTCCTCGTGAAATGCCCCCAAGTACGTGTGGGTGAGAGAGGGTGTGGGGACGTCAAGCCCCCACAGGTCCAGTGCTCTAGTGGCGAGTGCGTAGGTAATGGCTGCGAGTCGCATGGCTTTCTACTGTAAAGGTAGGTCTTTTGGCTCGTCGGGTGGTGTCCAGTTGAGCATCGAGACGTAGACCCCGTCTGGGCCACCCCTCCACCCACCTGTCATGTGATTTGCGACGTTAGACAGGAACACTGGGCCCAGCTTGTCAGCGGTGGACACGACCTTGGTGTTGCACGGCGGGCAGAGGAGGCCACGAACGAGACTGTTACTCCTTGGTGTTTTGACCTCGTGGTAGTGGTCCACGTTGGCGTGGCTGGGGTTTTTGAAAGGCTGACGGCAGATGTTGCACCGCCCGCCTTGATCTTCCCAGAGCTTATCGAAATCATCAGAGGTTATGCCGTACCTCTGCTTGAGGTTACACATCCTCTTTATTTCTGGGTTCTCAGCGTGCCTCTTTTTATCGTACGCCTTTCTTTTTTCTGGATTTTTGTAGGGCATCTGAAGTGTCTACACAGGGTTACTTAGGTTTTCTACAGCGCAGCCCACTACTCGAGCAGTCCATAGATCTCTTCGTCAGTAAACTCGTCGCTTTCGTAGTCGCTGAGATCTGCCAGATCGTAGCCACTGGTCGGGGCCAGTTCAGTCGCGTGGCTAATCGCATTTGGGTGGTAGCAAGGCACGCGCTTCTCAAAATCCGCCCGTATCTCCTTGAACAGCTCCTCAAACCGTTCCGGCAGCGGCCCCAGTGGAAACGTTTGGGTGATGTCGTCGAACCACTTCACGGTAGAATAGACCTTGTTCTTAAGGTCTATAAACCGACTGTGCGCCGGAATGGAGAACGGTTGGGGGTGGTGCGCCAGGATCCAGTCGATCTCACGGATCCAGTGGCGCACCGTCACGATGTCCTTGACGCCCTGGTCCTCTGTGCCAACTTTCGCGACGTGATGCTTCCATCGGCGTTTCGCAAACTTGTTGATTCTCTTTCCGCTGTCCACGTCTCGGCCCGAGTAGATTACGCGCTTCTTCTTGCGGGGAGGAGGGCGTACTGGTCTGGTGCCGTCACGCACGCCCTTGGACCTGATGCGACCCTCTGCCAGGTTGTCCTCCCAAAGCGTCGTCGTTCCAGTGGCGTCGTACTCCGCTTTCATTTTTAAGTTTCGTGCCGGATCTTTCACGAAACAGAAATTGTTTTCAAAGGCAACGGCGCCCACTTCGGGTTGGTCCCTCATCTTTCCCCCGGTCTGTTTCCACGCTCGCGACTCAAGTTTCTTGGGGTTTCGTGCGTCCTCGATGGCCTCTGCGATCCACTCAGGTGTGACTTTCCCATACCCATACTTAAACTGTGGGGTGGCCTTCAGTGGCTCCACGGTTTTCGGCACAAGTGGTGGCGCAGGTGGTGGCGCAGGTGGTGGCGCAGGTGGTGGTGATTGCGACTCGTCCTCAGACTCAATCTCGTCGACTTCATCGCGGGGCCCTGGGCGCCAGTTCTGGATAAAGCGCTGACGCCAAGTGAAGCCTCCGTAAAGAGGTCGAGTTGGTGGATGCATCGTCGGTACAAAACAAACATGTTTTGCGATGTGACTCCAGACGACCCTGAGTTTGCCAGACGTACGACACACCAGTGCTCCCTTTCCACTTGTTGGGAGAACTGGCGGGGCGTTCGTCAGCAAAACCTAACTTAGTTCTACAATGGAACTGTTGTTTCTGATTCTTTTCTGCCTCGTTTTTGGATCCGTGTTTTACGAAGTCACCCAAGCTATAAAAGATGCCACTCGGTCCCAATCCCGAGTTTACCGAAAGCTACCCGCTCGCGAAACTGTCGCAACTCCAAGCCTATCTGGAACTCAATCCTTTTGCGATTCCCGAGCCCCGCAATACCGACCGCACACACCGACAACACAATCTGGCCCAAACCACGAAGTTTCTCAAGACCGCTATCCGTGCCCGTGGGATTCTCAAAGTCCGGTATTCCTACGCCAAGGGTCGAACCTCAGGTCGACGATACTCCCGCCTGTCCGCCCAGGGTCTTCGCGGGCGTTTCCGATCGACCTTACTCGCGCCTGAGTGGCAGGACATCGACATCGTTAACTGTGCCCCCACCATCCTTTGCCAACTAGCCACCCGTGCCTTACCCTCCACTCCCCTCCTGCAACTCCAGTCGCTGGTGGACGACCGCGATGGATTCTTTGAGCGCGTCGAGACCACGTCGCCCGGCACCCGCTCAGAGACCAAGGAGCGCATTAACCGCGCCCTGATGAACCACCGCCCACGTGCCACCTTCACATCGCCAGTCCTCAAGATGCTCAACACCGAGTCTGCGATGCTCGCGGAGGCCCTGAAGACCTTCGGGGAGTTCGCCGGTCTTCTCCAACATGCGAAGCCGTCGGCGGGCTCATTCCTCTCACTATGCTACCAGGTCATCGAGGACCGCGCCGTTTCCGCCGCCGTCGAGTGGTGCCGCACCAAGGGCATCGAAATTCACTCACTCATTTTTGATGGATTCATCGCCCAGGGCGATGCCGAGATCGACTTCAATGCGTTGAACGGCCACGTGGAGCAGGTCACGAGCTTCAAGATTCAGTTTATTCGCAAGGAGTGGACCGGGATTATCACCAATCTCCCCGAGGCGACCACGCTTGACGGCCCATCGCCGCTCGACCCTATCCCAGTGCGCCCCTACGAGGAGGTTTTCCAGGATCGGTACCGCGAGTGGGTAAAGGTTGGACAACTCCTCTACAACCCCCGCCGCCCCGACGATCCGCCGCGCTCCTTCGAGGAGCTGTTTCGCGAGCGGGCCCATGACCTCTGCCACTCCCCATGGTTGTCTGAGGACCAGGATGGCGACTCGAAGCGCCGCCCTGTTTGCTTTTGGCGCGAATTCGTTCAGGATCAACGCCAAGATACGCTGGGGCGCACTGAGGCCTTCCCCTATCCGCTTGCCGACGAGTGCCCCCCGCACCACTTCAACACCTGGACACCCTTCCCTTACATCGACGACGATCGTGAGCCCAACGAGGAGTACGTCGGCATGATCAAGAAGTTTCTCCTCCTGCTGGTCAACAGTCACGAACCATCCTACGAGTTCCTCACCCAGTTCTTGGCTAACATGGTTCAATATCCCCAGAACAAGCCATCGGTCGCGCCCTGCCTGGTGACCCCCGAGGGTGCAGGCAAGGATTTTATGGTGTCGTCGATTAAACTTGCCATCGGATCCAAACGAGTGTGGAGTTGTCTGATGACCGAGCTGGACGCCCCCTTCACTTCCAAGATGCCCGCTGCGCTCCTCGTCATGCCTAACGAGGGTGTCAAGCGGGACTTCGACCGCATGCGTGGCAAACTCAACCACTTGATTACCGACGAGGAGATCCAGTTTAACCGCAAGTTCGGCGCGCTGTGGGACCAGCATTCGATTCACCGCTTCCTGTTCGCCACCAACGTCATCGATGCCGTTCCCGTTTCAGGCACCACCCGCCGCTTCAAGGTCATGACATGCGATCAGTCGCTTACCAACGGGGCCTTCCCCTGGGATCACTACTGGACTGCCTACCACGACGATGCCGAGGAGTGGGGATACGCGTGGTGGTCGTTCCTTTCAACGCTCGAGTGCCCCACCACCATCACGCGCTTCCACCTCGGCACCCCCTCGGCTTTTGAGAACGCGATCCGCGGCCGTCACATCCCTCCGCTCGAGCGCTGGCTACACTGGAAGCTCATGACCGCCCCTAGCACCCCGACAATGTTTCACCTTGTGGGTGAGTTTGAGACACTCGCGCTCGAGGCCCATGCCTGGTGCACCTCTAAGCAGCTCGACAACATCCCTGGTGTCGGTACCCTTGTGGCCACCGTGCGAAACTTCTCTGCTCGCCCGGAGTTCTCCAAGCGCGAACGTCTCCAGGTGGGTGGTGGTATGCAAGTCGTGGGGTCCACACGCATCAGCGGCTGGCGCATCAACAAGAGCCTCATCAAGGACACGTGGACACGCTACGGTTTCTACGAGGATGATGGCTCCGAGGCCTTCAACCTGGAAGTGGAGGAGGAGCCCACGGGGCAGTTCGAGGAATGAGCCGCCCCATCGAAGGTGATGAGAATCGTACCTACCTCGTACCTACCCCCGTACCTACTTAAACCTAGTACTTTAAACCAACGTACCTTCACGTTTTGAATCGTACCTTCAGTACCTCCCGTACCTGCCCTGTCCCCAGCAGCCAAAAAAAAAAAAAAAAAAAAAAAAACTTCGAGTTTCGAGGCTCTTGGAAGGTGCAAAAAACTTCCGTACCTGCCTCTACGAAGGGTCGTGGGGGCACTGGTGCACCGTACGTCAAGCAACATCCATGTCTTTGTTTAGTGACCTATTAGACCCTAAGCCCCACATGACGACTCCCCCACAGACTCCCCGAGAGCGCGACCGTCCGTTTAAACGACCCCGTTCTCGTCGCATCGTCAACCGTCAAAGCATCACGGGTCGCAATCGCCCAACTATACTTCAACTGGACGCTCCCTGGGCGCATGGCACTTACCCTCTACCACACACTCCACTCGCGTACATTCCAAACCACAACTACCCCCCCTACCAATGGCCTCCGAGTGCATACGCTCCGAATCAACTGTCTGTTGCTATCGGTTTTACAATCGCAGGATTGGGTCCATTGGATGTGGATCTTGGATGCGATGAGTTTTTGAACCAGCTTGAATCAGGAGGAACCCAAAACATCTAGCTAGTCACATGACCAGAAA
>Ga0181401_1000415_pt1 | contig 17684 bp, 14 predicted proteins | sample 24SPOviralmetaG_FD_130130 | JGI IMG/M metagenome (GOLD analysis project Ga0181401, IMG submission 130130) | Marine viral communities from the oligotrophic San Pedro Time Series (SPOT) site, San Pedro Channel, CA, USA - 24 SPOT_SRF_2011-07-20 | ecosystem: Environmental > Aquatic > Marine > Strait...
ACAAATGGCAACAGAATACACATGGACATTTCCAAACTTTGAAGCAGACTCAGATGATAAAGTAAAAACAATTCATTGGGTATTAAACGCAGTTGATGGTGAGCATAGTGCAAGATCTTATGGTTCTTGTGACGGTGCTGACATGGACTTTGATACTATGACAAAAGAAAATTGTATTGCTTGTGTTATTGACAGTGGCGATCAAACTGAAGATGAAATGAAAGCAAATTTAGATATACAAATAGATAATCTAAAAAATCCAGCAACAGTTTCTAAATCTAAAGAGTGGTAGCATGTTTGGCTTTCACCCATTCAGTACTCAAAGTATCGGTAATGCACAACCTTTTTTGGATGTGCAAACGACGACTAATGTGCTGACGGCAAGCCAAGGCACCGCGGTCCCGGAAATGGTGACCGTGATTACTACTGCCGGCATAGTAACTTCTACTATCCAAGCAGCTGGTGCAGAATACTTGTTTAAGTCTACTTTCTTACCAACCAGTAATCTAATTACTGGTTCAATTAATAATGCTTCTATCTTTACATACAGCGAGGTTGCTGATAGTATAGGCGAAACGTGGTCTGACGTAACGACCACAAGTGCAACTGAGGACTGGAGCGAAGTGTAATGGCATCGACATTTTCAAATAGATTAAAGTTTGAGTTAATTGGTTCTGGCGAACAAGCTGGTTCTTGGGGAACTACAACTAACAATAATCTTGATCAAGCTATTGAACAAGCTATTGCTGGCGTTTTAACTGTTAGCACTTCAGGTAGTTCGTCTGTTACTTTAACTGCTGCTAATGGGCCACAAACTCCTACAGATAATCAATCACGACAAGCTGCTATTATTTTTGGTAGTGCTAACCAAGATTGCACGGTACAATTTCCGGCTTTAGAAAAAACCTATATTTTACGTAACGCTAACACTGCTTTTAAAATAACTATTAGGTTAGGTGCTAGTGGCAATACTTTTGTATTACTGCCTAATAGAACTTATTCTATAATTACTAATGGTACTAACTGGCATGACGTTGATGCGGCTACGCCAACTTGGATTGAAAAGAGTTCTGCTTATACAGCGTTTCCTGGAGATAATATTTTTGTTGATACTAGTGCAGGTGCTATAACAATTACGTTACCAGCTTCACCAACACAAGGTGATGAAGTTGCTTTTGTAGATGCAGAAGGTACTTTTGATACAAACAATCTAACGGTAGAACCGGGTAGTGAAAAAATTATGGCTAACACTGCTGGTGATGAAATGGTGGTTGATACCAACAATGCTGGATTTACATTAGTGTATCAAGACTCAACACATGGTTGGAGATTAAAGGATAAATAATTATGGCAACTTTTACTTACGAATCAATTAAAAACAGATTTAAAAACCCAACCGTTGATGGTAATTTACATTTAGACGATGATGGCGCTATTTTAAAAATAGGTGCGGATTCAGATATACAATTAACTCATTCTGGTTCTGCTGGAACTATGACCATACTAAACGGTTTTACTATCGATATTGTTGATGACCTAGTTATTGATGTTGATGGTGGTGATGTTGTCTTAAAAGACGGTGGTACTCAGTTTGGTAAACTTACAGGCTCAAGTAATGAATTAGTTATTACCAGTGGTGATGATGCTATGTTAACTGGTGCTGATGGTGGTGCTGCTACATTTGCTTCAACTCTTGCAGTGACTGGAGTATTAACTGCAGATGCTGGAATAAACGTTGATGACATAACTATTGACGGTACTGCTATAGCTTTAAGCACAGGTAGTTTAAGTATAAATGCTACTGCTACAGATGCAGCTATTACACTAGATGCCGCTGGAGATATTACGCTAGATGCAGATGGTGGTGATATATTTTTAAAAGACGATGGAACTACTTTTGGTGAGTTTACTAATTCATCTACAGACTTTGTTATTAAATCTACAACTTCAGATAAAGATATAATTTTTAAAGGCAATGATGGCGGTAACGTTGTTACCGCATTAACTCTTGACATGTCCGCGGCCGGCGCTGCTACATTCAATAACGATGTTACCGCATTCTCAGATATGCGTTTAAAAACTGATATTAGAACGATTGATAATGCTCTTAATAGAGTGTGTGATTTGCGCGGGGTATTCTTTACCAGGGAAGGCGCAGCGGGGACCGGGGTTATTGCTCAAGAAGTACAAAACATTTTACCAGAAGTTGTACATACTAACCAAGAATATTTAAGTGTTGCTTATGGCAACATGGTTGGCGTTTTAATTGAAGCCATTAAAGAATTAAGGGAAGAGGTTAAATCGCTTAAGGAGTCAAGTTAATGACTATTAAAGCAGCCGGTTCATCTTTATCTTTTACAGAAATAGAAGCAGAGTGGGATAACGAATCACCATTTAGTTTATCCGAGTTTTATTCTGGTGGTAGCACAGTTTATGCTGGTGCAGCTGACGGTGATGGTAATGCTATTCCAAGTTCTGGTGCTATTAGTTTTTCAGATTTTTACGACACTGATTTTTTTGACGCTGCAAGTAATTCTACTGTAGTAGCGTCTGGTCCAGGTACTGCAACTAATAACCGTAAAGGTCAACAAACTAGTTCTACTGCTACCGTGCCTGCAGGTGCTAATGCAATTTATATTACTAATACAGTTGCTGGCGGTGGCGGTGGTCTTAGAGGTCAAGAACATAAAAATGTTGGTGAACAACCAGGTGATGGTGGCGGTGGTGGTGCAGGTATTACTTCTGCTTACTTCACGGTAGCTGCTGGTGAAACACTTACTTTTAATGTTGGTCATGGTGGTAATGATAACACCGTAACTTGGTCTACTGAGGTCTATACTCAAAGCACCAATGTTACCGATGGTACTGGTGGCACTACTAGTTTATCTGGTAGTTCGACTGGAAATATATTTACTTTAACTGGTGGTACGGTCGGAACATCACCCAACGATGGTGGTGAGTTTACAACATTAATGCAAGACAATCCAGGAACAGGTGGAACAGCTACCTTAAATGCAACACCATTAAGTTCTGGTACTACAACTGCAGGTGCTTCTGTAAGTAGCGCTTCGTCTTCTAATGGTTCTAATGGTGCTGATGGTGGTGCTGTTGGTGAAAACCAACGAGGTGCTGGTGGTGCTGGTGGTAATTCTGGTTTAGGTAGTGGCGGCGGTGCTGGTTCACCTGCTAGTGGTGCTTTATTAAATGGTAGTGATGGTACACTTGGAGGCGGCGGTGGTGGTGGTACTGCACAAAATGCACCTGCTATAACTTCTATAGTTTCTTCAGATGGTGATATAACCTTTACCGGAAACAGTGGTAGTTCATTGGGTGGTCTTGGTGGTCATGGTCAAATACAATATCAATTCGTGAGAGTAGTATAATGCCTTTGGCTTCAATAAAATTTGCACCTGGCTTTGATAAACAAAGTACTAGTTATGGTGCTGAGGGTAAATGGATTGATGGGGAGAACATACGGTTTCGTTATGGGCAACCAGAAAAAATAGGTGGGTGGACTAAACTTACTTCTCAAAAATTAATTGGTTCCGTACGTGATCAGTTTGCGTGGTCTTCACTTTCCGGTGTTAGGCATTTAGCACTTGGCACTGATAAAAAATTATACCTTTATGTTGAAGGTGCTATATCTGATATTACTCCAATTAGAAACCCAGACAGTGATAACAATACTACCGCTAGTGTAAATTTAACTAATCCTTTTGTAACTACTAATGGTTCGCCAATAGTTACAGTTACGGATGTAGCACATGGTGCTAAGGTAGGTGACTTTGTAACTTTTTCTAATGCTGCAGCTGTGGGTGGTTTGGATATGAACGCAGAGTTTGAAGTTACTACGGTACCTAATGCTGATGTTTACACTGTTACCCATTCAAGCAACGCGAGCAGCGGTGCAACCGGCGGTGGTTCAAGTGCTGTGGATTGTGCTTATCAAATTAACATTGGTCCTGAAGTGAACGTGTATGGTTTTGGTTGGGGCATTAGTGCGTGGAACGGTACACCTGAAACAGTTATTACCGATACTATTAATGACAGTGATGGTATCAATGCTACAGATACAGACATAGTTGTAGATACTGTTGGTTCGTTTGCAGCTAACGATTACATCATGGTGGGTCAAGAAATAATGAAGATAGCTTCTATTAATAGTAATACTTTAACTGTAGTTCGAGGCTTGTCTAGTTTAACTGACACTACCAGTGTTAGTGCGGTAGGTAGTCATGATAATGTAGCGCATGCAGATGCCGCAGTAATAACAATTTTAAAAGATGTATCTTCTGGTTTAAGTTTTATTGGTTGGAACGAAGCAGCTTCTGAATCTAACACTGTTATTGAATCAAGATATTGGGTGTTTGAAAGTTTTGGCGAAGACTTATTAGCTTTAGTCAACGATGGTGCTTTGTTTAAATGGGATTTATCTAATGGTGCCAGTACCAGAGCAGCTGCTATTAGTGGTGCACCAACTGCATCTAGACATTTATTAGTGTCTACTAACAGACACGTGTTTTTATTTGGTACAGAAACAACTATTGGCACTACCTCAGACCAAGATGATTTGTTTTTAAGATTTGCGTCACAAGAAACTTTAAGTACATGGGGACCATCTTCTATCAACACTGCCGGGTCTTTTAGAATACAAGATGGTTCTAAAATTGTAACTGCAGTTAGATCTAGAGGGTCAATTTTAGTATGGACTGACACTTCTTTACATTCGTTACAATTTGTCGGGGCGCCATTTGTATTTGGTTTATCACAACTTGGCGCTAACTGTGGTGCAGTATCACCACACAGTGCGGTTGATGTTAACGGTACTACGTTTTGGATGAGTCAAAATGCTTTTTACATGTTTGATGGTAGTATTAAAAAAATGCCATGTAGTGTGCAAGATTATGTATTTGATGATTTTAGTTCTACACAACAACAATTAGTTTACACTGGTATTAATACCGATTTTAATGAAGTTACTTGGTTCTATGCAAGTAAAGATTCTAACTTTATTGATCGTAACGTAACTTATAATTATTTAGAAAATGTTTGGTACACTAATAACTTAGCTAGGACTACTTGGCTAGATAGAGGTGTGTATGAATTACCTTACGCTACAGAATATGAACCAACCGAAACCGGTACTGTGCCAACAGTGCTTGGAGTAACCGATGGTGCTTCTGTAGTTTATTTACATGAAGATGGTTTTAATAATGACGCCGAAGCGTTACCTTGTTTTTTACAATCGGGGGACGTAGATATACAAGATGGTGAACAGCTTTTATCAATTAGCAGATTTATACCAGACCTTAAAGATCAAAAAGGCAGTGCTGATGTATTGTTAAGTTTTAAAGATTATAACTCAGTATCTAATGAGACAACTGTAAATGGTGCAATTACTAGCAGTGCTACTACAATAACTTTAACAGACTCAAGTAATTTTCCTAGTGCAGGAACTATTTTAATAGGCACTGAATTAATTACTTATACTGCAAACAACACTAACACTAATGTAATAAGTGGTTGTACTCGCGGTGCTAATTCTACTACCGCAGTTGCACATGTTGATAATAAAAAAATTACTAACTACAGCACTACCAGGATTAATCAATCAACTGTTACTCCAAGCACAACTAAAGTAAATACTCGTGGCCGTGGTCGACAAGCAAATATATTAATATCTAGTGAGGATGTTAATGACACTTGGCGTTTTGGTACTCTTAGATTGGAAATTAAACCGGATGGGGGTAGATAATGGCACAGATTGTAATAGGTAGATTACCACAAGCAACACCACAATATGAAACACAGACCTTTGATACTTTGGTTAGAGAGCTTGAACAAATAGTACAACAATTAAATTTTGGTTATCAACAACAAACTAAAGACGAAACATTAGCAAGGAACTGGTTCATTGGCTGATTTATTTTTAAACAAAAAAGTAGACTTAACAACTACCGATAATACTACGCTGTACACTGTGCCCACTAGCACTGTAACTGTAGTTAGATCAATTTTAGTATCTAATGATGACGCTAGTAATGCCTGTGAAATAACCGTAACATTGTTAAATAGTAGTAATACTGTCTTTAGTTTATTTAAACAAAAAGATGTATCTGCTAAAACTACCGTAGAACTATTAACTAATACCTTAGTGTTAAACGAAGACGAAGAGCTTAAAGTACAGGCAGAAAATGCCAATGATTTACATGTAGTAATGTCTGCATTGGAGATATCGTAATGCGTTTGATTAAAGAGGGTAAACCTATTACATATAAGACTGTGGATGGTCACCAAATACCGGTAATTCAACCAGAAATTTACCAGAGAATCTATTGCAAAAATTGTGATTATGAGGTAGATTCAGAGGAACAGGCAATCGGCACCTGCTCCGAGTGTAACCAACCATGGTCCGCTAACAAAGCCATAGATATTAAAGTTAACATACTAGAGATGCCACCTATCGGTGCGGAATCAGGAGAATAATGGGTCTTAGAAAAATATTTGATAAACTAGGCGATGCCTTAATGCCTAAAGAGTTAGCTCCTTATGCTAGTATACTTGCTCCGATGCTTACAGGTCCTATTGGAGGTTTTTCTGGTTTAGGTATTGGTGGAGGTTTAGCATTAAGTCAACTTGCCTCAGCCAAACAAAATTCCGGTAAGCTTGATCCTTATTCAGCATTTGGTGTAGTAGCAGCTGGCATGACTCCACAAGCACGAGCAAGAAGAATGGCAGGCCGTATTGATCCAAGTCAAGGTACTCTTGGTCAAAAATTGTCTGGTAACTTTTCAGATTATTTATCAGGCACCAGTCTTAACGACAGTGGTTTAGGTAGAGGAATTATTAGAGGTATTGATCCAACTCAATCAATGAGTATGTTAACCTCAGGTGGACCTGGAAATTATTATGAAAGCCCTGCAGTGTCTAGGGCAAAAACTGCTTTTGATAAAACAGGTGAAATTGGAAACACTGTAGCTAACGAAATAGAACAAGTTCCTGGTATAAATTATGAATTTGGTGAGGATGATGGTATCCTTAGATCAAAAGAATTCGATATTTTGGGTAACAGTGACGACTTATTGCAAGCAGACATGGCTACTAGATACGGTTCTTTTAAAACGGATGAAGATATTACAGAACTTTTAGGTGGTAAAGACAGTGCAAAAGGCAAAGCTTTTGAAGAATTAGATGCAATAGAAAAAGACGCTTATAGAAAAAAATTGGGTAGAGAAGGTGGTTCACAGAAATTTTTTGGTGATGCTATTGAAGGCGCTTCTGAGTTTGCTATGCCTGGTTTTACTACAGAAGTTAATGGAGTTTCTAAATTTGATTTTACTAAAGCTGTTACCACTATTGGTACTGCAACTACTCTTGGCACAATGAATGCTATCAAAGAAGAGCTTAAAAAACAAAAAATGAAAGACAAGGAAGAAGAGCAAAAAGTATATAGAGAATGGTTTGAGCAATATGAACGGGTCACGGGCCAACCCTACAATCAAAGCCCTTATCCAGAAACTTTCTTAAAAGAAAAATATGCTGATATCTACGGAGCATTTGCAACTGGCGGCAGAGTAGGCTATAATATGGGTGGTGGCATCATGTCAGCCCCAGGTGTTCCAGACGGCATGCAATTAGATGGTCGCGAAGGTATGTTTATATCACAAGGCGTTGAAGAAAAAGCCGACGATGTACCTGCGATGTTATCAAAAAATGAATTTGTACTAACGGCTGATGCAATGGCAGGTCTAGATAAAATGAATGGTGGATCAGGTGATCCAAGAGCAGCGGCAAAAGAAATGTATAGAATAATGGATCAACTAGAGGCAATGGCATAATGGCTACACAAACCGTACAGAATTTACCACCGGCGTTTTTAACCGGTATTGGTGAATTATTTTCTAAATATTTTTCAGGCACAGGTAATATTGAAGACAGTCCTTTTTACGTTGACCCTTCTGCATTTACCGGAGAAGAATTTGTAGCTGGTCAAGACCCCATGACCCTTAAAGCACAAGAACTAGCTAGTGGTCTAGGTGGTTATCAAAGTTATTTAGATGCAGCTAGTGGTATCCAAGGTGATGCTCAAAGTTATTTTAATCAAAACATGGGCAACTTCCAACCCTTTATGGATAGTGCTGCAGGTTACTACGATCAAATGGGACAAGCTGCAGTAGCTGGACAAAATGCTGGTGCCGGTGCGTTAGCTAATGCCCAAACACAATACGATTTAATGTCACAAGCCGCAGCCGCGGGCCAAAATGCAGGGCAATCTTATTTTGATCAAGCTAACCAATACAGTGGACCGGGTGGTTATGAATCATTTATGTCACCGTATCAACAAGAAGTTATTGATGCATCCATGGCATCTTACCAACAACAAGCCGCGGAACAAGCAGCAGCTTTAAGTGGTAGTGCGGGTAATGCTTTTGGAGGTAGTCGTTTTGGAGTGGCGCAAGGCCAACTAGCCGCGGACCAGGCTTTAGGTGGCGCACAACTGCAAGCAGGTTTATTAAGTCAAGGTTTCTCTCAAGCTAACCAATTAGCTAACCAAGCGTATCAACAACAAATGGGTTTAGGCCAAGCAGCAATAGGTCAAGCAGGACAGAACGTTGGCTTGTATGGTCAAGCGGCACAAGGTCAATTAGCTAGTGCTCAAGGTCAACAACAACAAGCATTACAAAATGTTGGTTTACTAGGACAAGCAGGTGGTGCACAAGCAAGTATGGCTAACCAATCACAACAACAACTAGCAAACGTAATGGGTCAATATGGTGCTCTAAGTCAAGCACAATTAGGTTTAGGTCAGTATGACATGTCAATGTTAGGTAATCAAATTAATGCTTACTCACAAATGGGCTCACAAAATCAAGCGTACCAACAAGCGTTATTAGATGCTAGAAAACAAGGATTACAAGCATCAGCATACGCACCACAACAAACTATGGGCTTCTTAGGTCAAATGTTAGGTGCTGCATACGGCGCGCCTGGCGGCACTACCTTCCAAACCACACCGGATCCATCAACACTACAAACGTTATTTGGAGCGGGGACCGGGATTTTAGGTATCTTAGGATCAACAGGAGCCTTTGATAGAAATAATTCAACGAGTTAACTATGGCAAAAGTATTATCAAGACCAATGTTTAAAATGGGCGGTAAAGTTGCTGCAAAAAATTCAGGTATTATATCTGGTTTTGCAGACGGGGGTAATGTAAGACAAGGTTTTCAAAAAGCAGGCATGGTTGATCTATTAGATCAATATATACAAGCACCAGAACAACAACGCGGTTTAACAAGATCTGATTATTTACGTATAGCCGCAGCTGGTGCTAATATTATGGGCGCACAACCTACCGGTCGTAGTGGTTTTATTGGTGCACTACAAGCAGCAAGTCCAGCTTTAGCTGATCTTGGTACAGGTTTAGCGGAAGATTTTTCAACAAGAGATGCTGCTTATCAAAAAAAACTTTCTGATTATAATACTTTAAGAGCTAGTGCGGCCATGGAAGAAAAACAAATAGCCGATGAAAGAGATTTTGCAATAAGTGAACGCGAAGCAACTCAAGAATTTGAAACAGATTTAGAGGATGTTAGACAGGAAAATGCTATAGATTTATTAATTAAGGACAAAGAATTAAATCCTTATGATTTTGAAAAACAATATGTAACTGAAACAGCTAGAGATATTAATAAACAAATGTCTGTGTTAAATCCAAATAGTAAAGAATATAAAGATTTAAAAAATAACTTAGTTAATAATATTTATGGTGAGGCAACTAGATCAGGTATAAAAGAAAAAGGTGATTTATTAACAAGTGCCGCTTTTCAAAAAGCTCTTAAAGATGAGATAAAATTTATTACTGGAGACAGAGCGCTTGGTGAGGATAAAGGGGTTGACTTAAGAAAAGATCCAAAAAGCGCTTATTACAATATGAATTATTCTCAATTAAAAGAACAAGTTACTAAAGAATTATTTGGAGCTATAATTGAAGAAGTATACATATCACCAGGAGATCCAAAAGCTGCATTTGCTAAAGGTGGTCGAGTTGGTTTAGCTAACGGTGGTGGCCCATATGAACCAGGTAGTGGACCAGATCCAGATCCAGGATCGCCTCCAATCATGACAGCTGCAAGAGGGCCTTATGAACCAGGTAGTGGACCAGATCCAGATCCAGAAGGTGCGCCTGTTATAACAGCACAGGAATTACGTCAAAGATTACCAGCAGAAGTAAGTGATCAAGTAATACAATTAATTGCTTCAAGTGAGCAAGCTTTGATTGATTTTGCTAAACTACAAACACAAGCAGATATTGACGCTTTTAATGCTAAATATAATACTGATCTAGAAATGCCTTCTCAGAGGGCATAACATGGGTGCTATAGATAATTTTTTAAAAAATTTATTAGTTAAAAACAATAACGACAAACGCGATCCCTATGCTGCTCTTAATGAAAAAAAAGTTTTTGGAGATGTGGTTAATAAAAAAGAAGCAATTAGGGCTGTTGATTTAATTAGTAAAGGAGCAGGCACAGGTTTAGATAGTGGTATAGCTATAGCAAAAGGTGGTTTGCATGCAATGACTAATCCCAATTTAGCAACTTATAAAAATATAACAGAAATACCTGGTTTGTTTACAGAAGAGGGTAGAGCTAAAACTTTAAACAGACTTTTTACTGGAGCACAAGAAGTAGCTAATAAGTATTACCCAAAACCCGGAGATGCTTTAACTAAGTATAGTTCTGTAACTGATCCTGCAGACAAAAGAGTAATTAACGCAGCGTCGTTTTATGCTGATCCTTTTTTAGCAGGTTCTTTAGCTTATAAACCAACTAAAGCTGCTTTAACTAAAGGGGCTAATGCTTTAAAAAAAACAAGTAATAAAGTTGAGAATGTATTTGATCCTAAAATGAGTCCAGGTTATGGAGCTGGAAGTGCTGATGTTCCAATCTATACAAGACCGGATGGTTCAAGAACGCAATATGCAACGCAAGAAAATATTGATACCGTGTTTGATTATTTTAATCAAAACCCAGGATCAACTAACATATTAGCAAGTGAAACCTTAGGGATTAGTATATCGGACGTTAGTAGAATTAAAAGTTATTTAGGTTTACAAAGAGGACAAGATACTAAACTAGGTTATGTATCTTTAGGTAGAAATAAATATAATAACGACAGAATGTTTGTTACTAATGAACAATATGAAGAAGCAATTAATTTGTTAACAGATGGCGATCTTACACAGCTTGAAATTGCGTCTCAACTTAAACTTGGAGAAACTTATATAAGAAACATAGCACAAAAAGCTGGCTTTACTTATAATAAAAGATCAACCTTAGAGCGCAAACAAGATTTACAAGACATGATAGCGTATTTAAATAAAGTTGATGGTAGTACACTTCCTCAAATTACGCATAATTCAAAACTTACAAAAGAATTAAAAGAAAAATATGGTTTAAGTTATCAACAAGTTATAGATGATGTTAATGTAATTAAAGCAGAATTACTTGGCAAAACTCACGGAAACAGTGCCAATTTAAAAGGTTTAAATTTTACGGACACTGATTTAACAAATGTATTAAAAAAATTTCCTGGCGGCAGGTCTGTTATATCCAATTTGAGAATTGCAGGTTTTGGTGAAGATTCTATTAAACAAATAGAAAATGTACAAAACTCCGTTAAAGGAGTTGCTAATAATAAAACTGTTTTTGAACATGCTATGCCTCAAAGTTTAGTTAAAGAATTTAATCTTGATCCAAAGTATTTAATGTTTGGTGAAAGAACTACTGATTTTTTAAATATGTATAAAGCTAGATTTGATGGGCCGGTAAAAAATTTAGCTGTTAAATTTGAAAAAACAGCTAAAAAATATAGAGACGGTAAAATTAGTAAGCAAGAGTATAACAATGCATATAAAGAATATATTACTAAAATTAAAAAAATGGAAACCGAAGTTATGGATGCAACTGATGGTTATAGAATTGGTTATATGGATTTTGTAGATGGTGTTCCTACCCCTACTACACCACATTTTTCAGCTTTAACTTCACAAATAGGTGACCTTGGTCCACAAACAACAGCCCTTATTAATTTTTTTAAAAATGCAAAACACCATAACGCTTTATTAAAAAAATATAAAAATAACCCTTCTAATTTTCCTAATTTAAACGAAAGATTTGATAAAAGTATTGAATCAGGAAAAGTTTCTTTTGAAACAGAAGCTGCTAAAATTTATGATCAAATTAAAGATTTTACTACACATAAACAATTTAAAAACTTTTAAGAAAAAAATAAAAATAATAAATTTTTTCAAGCTTTATTTAATCCAGGTAAAAGAGGTGGTATAGCTAAAAATTTAATTCCTTATATAGGTAGTGGTAGAACCGCAGTGCCAACCGCTATAACAGGATCACTTGTAGGCGAAGCGGTTTTAGCTAATGAAAATAACGATCTAGCTAAGAGTGGTGCAGTAAAACCTAAACGTGGTTTAGTTGACGAGCCAGGAGGGTATGCTGGAGAAGAGTCTAGTGTTTTTAAAAGATATTTAGAAAACAAAGAGACTAGAGAAAACATTTTAAATCCAATTTCTGGAGTTGCTCCTGAAGGCATGCGTTCTGCTCTAGATCAAATTAGAAAAGATGAAGAACAAGATCTTGTACTGGCAGAATCTCGTTCAGAAGGTTCTAGTGAAAGAATAAAATTTGAACGAGAACAAATAGATGTACGTTCAGCTAGACAAAAATTATCTGATGTACTAAACCCACAAAGACAAGTTCGCTATCCTATATTTAGCTTACCTAAATTGTTTACTGATAGTTATCCTATGCGGCAAGAAAGAAAAAGGTTAGCTGTTATACCGGCGGTAATAGGTCATGTAGCTAATCAAGTATTAAATGAATTGGGGGGTGATGAAAAAACTTTTCAAGAAAGATTTCCAGGTTTAGCTAAAAATTTAGCTGAAACCTATTCACCTCTACCACAAACATCTGATGAAGCAAAATATATTGACGGTATTAAAGATATTAATAGAGCACAAGAAGCTGGAATTACTAATCTTACTTATAACACTTTTGATTTAATTTTTTCCGGAATAGATTTAGCTAGTTTTGGTACTACTGATTTAACCACAAGACTTAGAGATAGCTATGAAAAAATGGATAGAACTAAACCTGAAGCGTTTGTTGGTCAAATGGTTTCTTTATTAGTTGAATATGGTGTGCCTGGTGGGGTAGTTACTAAAGTTTTAAATAGGGCTAGGCGTGCGTTAAGAGCGCGGGGCATGAATGTTTTACCACGATATGTAGCTGATGATGTTGTTGGTAAAAAAAGAAAAGTAATGCAGATAAGTAATGTTGCAAAACGAATGACTGGTACAGCAGCAATATTTGGTGCCACTGATTTTATTGGAGGAGGTCCTTATGGCACTTTAAAAGAAATGTTACCAGAAAACCAAGCTTTATTTAGTACTACCGAAGACACTAAAGGTTTAACAGGCAACGCTTTAATTGCAGCTAACTTTAGAAATAGAATAAAGATGGCAAAAGACGGAGCAATTATCGGTGCTTTATTTCCTGTGGTAGGGCCCGCATTAGTTGGAGGATCAAAAATAGCAGCGCGTGCTCTTACTAAACCTAGAAAAATGTTTGATGACCCTAATGAAACGGCTTCTATTTTAGGTGCACCTTTAAAAATAGTAGGGGAAGTTTTTACGGGAGCTGCAGATTTATTAGCAGGTAAAACTCCATACACTACAAGAGAAATTCCAATAGTTGGTAAAGCTATTGGTTCTGTTGGAAGGGGTTTTTCTAGTGCTATACAAAGTGCTGCAGCTTTTACAGGTAAACAAGTTTTTACTAGAGCGGCTTTAGGTTTTTATGATACAGCCTATCAAAAACAAAAAATTATATCCGGTATCGGTGTAGAAAAAACATTTGCTAGAGCTTTACCAGAGTTTAAAGAATGGCGTAATTATTCTGTTAATAGCAAGGATCCTTTAGAGTCTTATCTTTCTAGTATCGATAATAAATTAGCAGCTTTTAGAGACATAGGTAAACTAACTAAAGATGCTTTTGGATTAGATCAAAAAGCTAATTTTATGATTAACTCTAAAACTAGAACTATAAATAAATATTTAGATCAAGTACACAACGAAGCTTACAAAATGGCTAGAACTTTTGAAGAGCGCTACCAACGTTATGGTGAACATCAAACTTTTCAAAAAAAATATTTAGACGAAGTTTATGAGTATTTAGAAGGCACTAGGTCTTTTGTTGATTTAAGTGGAGGGCAAGCATTAAAAAATAGTGCTAAAAACCTTAAAGATTTTACTACAGTTTTAAAAAAAGAATTTAAAGATGTATTAGATGAGGATAATCCGTTAACAAAAGTTTTAGGACAAAGTTTAGATGGTTATTTTAGAAGGTCTTTTGGTATTTTTACTAATGCTAACTACAAGCCCCCTGAAGGTTCCGCAGAAAAAGCTAAGGTGTTTATTAAAGAATTGATAGAAGGCAATGAAGGTATGAAACTAGAAGCAAAACAGGCTGGAATTAGTATAGATGAATACGCAGAACTTCAAGTAGCTGATATATTGCATACCGCTTATTATGAAGGACTTGATCCTTTAAGAGCTTTAGATAAAATAGTTAAAAAAATTGGCTTAGATGATATTAAAATATTAACAGGTGAAGAATTACCAAAAGTATTAAAAACTTTATTGGGTGAGGAAAAAAATTTAAAAGCTTCTGTGCTGCAAACAACAGGTAATATAATTGCTGGGGTAGAACAAAAGAAAGCTTTAGATAAAATAGCTGTAATGGGTTTAGAAAAGGGTTGGTTATTTAATACTGCAGAAAGAGCTAAAACTGCCGGAGGTATTTTAAACGCAGCACAAATAACAGATCTTAAAGGCAGTGGTTTTTTACCTTCTAGTATACAAGGTTTATGGGCTACTCCCGAATTAGCAGCACAATTATCTGGATACAATATTTTTGATTCATTTTTAAAATCTAAAGCATATCAAAATTTAATTGCTTTTAAAGCTATGGTACAAAGTGGTAAAACTTTGTATTCTCCTTCTACACAAATGCGTAACCTAGGTTCTGCTAGTTTGTTTGCTTTAAATGCTGGACACATTGGTGGAGACGTAAGTGTAACACAAGGCTTTAAACTTGTGTTAGATGATATTTATGGTGCGGGTAATACTTTAGATGAAAGTTTGCTTATTAAAGATGTAAGACGTGGTTTAGAACTTGGAGTTTTTGATGAAAATATACAAGCTAATGAGCTAGGTGCTGTGTTAAGAGATTTGAAAGGTTCTAAAAATTTAGTTACTGGCGAGCCTACCGTTAGTGATTTTAATATGTTTATTCAAAAAGTAGGTGATTCAAAAATTAATCAAACAGTACAGAGGTTGTATGCGGGTGGTGATAATGTGTGGAAACACTATGGTTGGAAATTTTATCAGTCTCAATTAAAAAATGGTGTTATTAAAAATATAGATGATGTTAAAGCTTATTATAAAAATATAATTGGTCAAACTTTTGATGAATTTGATTCAGTTACTGGTGCTAGAAAAGGTGTGGTTGAGGGTATAGAAGAAATTGGTGCTTATTTATTAAGAGAAACATATCCTACATATAGTCGAGTGCCTCCGGTAATACAAGCCTTACGTAAATTACCACTTGGTAACTTTGTATCTTTTCCTGCAGAAATGATTAGAACTTCTGCGCAAACAACAAGTTTAGCTTTAAAACATATTGCTTCTGATAACCCAAATCTTAGGTCTATGGGTTATAAAACTTTGATGGGTCAATTTACTACTGCGTATGGTTTAAATGAAGGTGCACAACAATTAGCTGGTGTTATGACAGGAGTTACGCAAGATAAAGTACAGGCTTATAGTAAAGAATTAGGCCCTTCTTTCTTGTCAGGCCACACATTAATACCTGTCACTAGACAACAAAAAGACGGTTCATTTAAAGCATTTGATATGTCAACTTATAATCCTTACGATTATATAACTGCTCCAATTGAAAGTTTTATAAATGAATTAAACACTACTAGACTTGATCCTGATAAAATTGAAGGTGAAGTATACGCTCGTTATATGGATGCTGTTATGCCTTTATTTGCTTTTGCAGAACCTTTTGTATCAGAAACAATTGGCTTAGAACCTTTTATGGATATTTGGGCACGTAAAGGTCAAAAATCAAATGGAAAATTTATTTGGTCAAACTCAGATCATTTTGGTGTTAAAGTAAATAAATCTTTTGAACATATTTTTGAAACTATATCACCAGGAATATTAAGAACTGTTGAGCAAATTGGTGGTGCCCTAACTTTAGATGTTAAACAAGGAAAAATTGTAGATTTATCGGATACTCTTTTTAAATTATTTGGTGCTTCAGTGTTATTAATAAATCCAGTAAAAGCACTTGACTTTAAAGCATCCGAAATTAGAAAAATTAGGGAAAACGCTTTTAAAACTGAAGCTTTTTTTGGTGATGAAAATGCATTACAAAAAGGTCCTATTTATAATAGTGAAGGTAGAAAAGTTGGTCATAATATGGCTAACGAATTAAACTCAATAAATGAAGAAGCGTTTAGAGCTCAATTTGAAATGTATAAATTGTTTAAAAGATCTTTAGAAACAGGTTTATTAACATATTCACAAATAGAAGACACGCTTGGAAAAGACGGTAGGGATGTAATAAATTTAGAAAGACTATTAGACGGTGAGTTTAGTCCAGTTGGATATTCTTATGACGCATTAGATGCAAGAGCTGAAAGATTACAAAAACTTTATAGAAAACAAGGTATAAGAACTCGTTATGATGATTTCTTTCCTGAAGGTGCACTTGACGACGTAATAGATAAATGGGAAGGAACTATGTTTAAAAACTTTATAGACCAAGATAGAGAACCCGGACCCGTAAGTATGAAACCACCAGTAAATAATACACCAATAGAAACACAAACAGTTGAACCACAAGTGCCGCCGTTACCGGACAGCGGTACACCAATTGTTAACCCAAAACAAACGGCTAGCGTAGCGGGGACCACGGTTAGTCCTAGAACTGGACTTACTGATTCAGAAAGTGTATTGTTGTCACCTACTGATCAATTATACAGAAGAAGACAACGGGGTATAACTTAATGAACGATACAGTTAAAGGTATAGTACCAGAAGATGATAGGGAACATATTATTTCTCTCTACGGTCACATCAAAGGTGTGGAACGTGAGATTGATATTATAAAAACTAACCATCTTAAACATCTAGACGACAAAATTACACACGTCCATGCAGACGTAGAAAAATTGGGTGGTAAGATAGATAAAATCTATTGGGTTGTTTTATCTACAGTGGGGGCTGTAGGATTAATGGTTATTGACACATTGTTAGGAAAATTATAATGCAGCTATCAAACAACTTTACATTAAAAGAATTAACTAAATCACAGACCGCGACTCGCAAAGGTATCGACAACGAACCTTCAACCGAGCATGTAGAGAATCTTATTCACCTAGCGAAAACTATCCTGCAACCAGTGCGTGAGCATTTCGGTAAACCGGTTATGATATCTTCAGGCTATAGAAGCCCAGCGTTGTGCGAAGCTATCGGTTCTTCGGCTAAGTCACAACATGCCAAGGGTGAGGCAGCAGACTTTGAGATTCAT
>Ga0181401_1000417_pt1 | contig 17650 bp, 24 predicted proteins | sample 24SPOviralmetaG_FD_130130 | JGI IMG/M metagenome (GOLD analysis project Ga0181401, IMG submission 130130) | Marine viral communities from the oligotrophic San Pedro Time Series (SPOT) site, San Pedro Channel, CA, USA - 24 SPOT_SRF_2011-07-20 | ecosystem: Environmental > Aquatic > Marine > Strait...
GAGATAGCATCACCAACAAACTGCATAATCACCCCTAATGATATGTTAACATGTAGGATGATGAAATATGCAGTGACCACAAGAAATGATCCTATGACTCTACCAACTGTGTCAATCTTCATCAAAAAGGGTTGCTCCATGACTCATACTTTTTCATGGTGATGTAACCCTCACGGCAAAGTTCATCAGTAAAGATGCCCCATGCCTCACGTTTTGCGACCTTATCTGTTGATCCACTTGCCTTCCAATTGTAACGAAACTGATCCAGTGCTTGTGCTTTGGTGGTGGTTCGCATCGGTTGAATCCCTTTGACTCTCTTAATATACATGATTTTGGTGCCCTGTGGGGGTTTAGTGGACAGTTTGACCAACTGTCACATGAACAGGTCAGTGAGAGGATTTCTCAGCGATCCGATACGGGTTTGTGCTTCATTAAAATATTTCTCATCCATCTCGATTCCAACGAAGTTTCTATCTGTATTGACACATGCAACGCCTGTTGTACCACTACCCATGGTATTATCCAGCACTGTGTCACCTTTATGAGTATATGTTTTGATCAAATACTCCATTAGTGGCACAGGTTTCTGCGTTGGATGTAAACCCTTCTCTTGCTTGTATTTTAAGACGGTCTTAGGGTAGCGAGACCCCTCTGGGTTGTCCCGATGCTTAGATTGTGCTTCTCCATAAACTTCGCCAATCTTTGCAGTATCAGACTTAAACCCACTGTACGGAGTTGAGTACCACATTTGAGGGTTATATGTTGGTTTCTTTCTATAAAATACCAGGATGTTTTCATGACTCTTAAGAGGCATAACTTTGGCATTCATGGGGTTAGTTCCCTGCGGTTTCTCCCATATCCATTCATACTTTAGGTTCTTGATATTTGAAGCAGCAAGAATTGCAGTGAAAGGTTGTGCAGCAGTGAATAACATTGCCGCATTTTCTTTGCAAATTCTGTTGTACTGCTCCCACAACTTGTCTAGAGGGATAATACTATCCCACTTGCAGGCAGTTGTACCGTAGGGCAAATCTACCAGCAGCATGTCGATACTATCATCTGCAATCGTAGGCAGAAGATCTAAACAATCACCTAGTAGTAAATTCACCATGCAGCAATATCCTTCACGAAGTCACATTCTAGCAGAGCAGCAACATTTGTGCAAATGTAGTCATCATTGCCAACTTTCTTACCACCTTGCTGCACATTGAAATAGCACTTATCGCTCTTCAAGTGTGCTTCAAAGTCTGCTTTGGTGATGAACACAATGCGAGCATCTTTCTCATCAGGGTTGATACCACAGAAGATAAGACGCTCCCAATCTTTACCTACAGAGACATGATTGATGATAAACTTATCAAGAGTCACGCCACCTTTCTTGTTACGAGTAGCAAGAGCAAACTTAATCTCTGTCAGTATTTTACTAATAACACGATCATGTCCTGCGGTAGATGTTGCTGCACGTTCAACTTTGTGTCCAAGATTATTCATCAAGTTAGACACGAATCTTTCACCCAACTCACCCTTTTGCTTAGGTGAGAGATATACATAACCCTCAAAGTTTGTGCCCTTCCAAGGATCTTGGAGGTTGCTATCAATGTAATCACGGAGAGAACCATCTGCAAAGATAGAGTCAAACATAGGTGGGGTGGGTTCCTTTGATACTATTATAATACATGAAAAAAGCGCCCCTGTCAAGGGCGCTGCTCCAGTTCGTTGACTGTCACATGAGGTTGATCATACCATCGGCAAACTCATCAGCGAGTTCAGGGAAGCACAACCAACTAGGATTTACAGCATCACAATCTTCAAACATTGCTTTATAACCTCGACCCATATCTTTGATCACTGCGTAAACCTTTTCTCTGAATTGTTCACGTCGTGCTTGTGCATTTTCTGGAGTCAGTTTTGAGTTAATATCTGTTGCAAATGCAACGACAATGGGGGCATTACTTCTTTGCGTCAAGAGACAAATGTCATGGGCAACAATAACAGCGTTTCGTGCAATTGCTTGAGTGAGAATAACTCGCACACCTTTTTTAGTAAGATAATCTAGATTATCACCAGAATCTTCAATCCAGTCAATCTTATGTTCTGAAATATAGTTCTTCATCTCGGCAGAAGAATATTGCTTACGATCAACAGTAACATCAGGATCATGTTGAATGATACGAAGAACAGCATTAACACTTCTCCGATCATAATTATAAGACTTAATCTCTTCAATCAAGATACTATTGACCTCACACTCTTCTACATTGTTAATCTTCGCGAATAACTCAGAGTTTGGATTCTTATATGAACGAAGAATTGCCGCAGCAGTATCACGATCAGTTCGCGATTTTGCACTATACTTACTACGATTTAATTCAGCACAAGCAAATTTATAGATGTCATCAATATTCATATCTACCAACCAACTGATGATATTTTCTTGATTGGCATCAGCAGCAGCACGATATCGATGAGTTCCATCAAGAATGCCCCAAATAACTTTAATACCTTGATTGTTTACATATTGATACTCTTTAGGCAGACGAAACAGAACTATCGTGTTAGCAGCAGTATTCCAATCAGTGTTGAAAATGTCATTGAGAATTGCATCTTTGTGTCCAATATCAATGTTATGATCTGCACGAACTTGAAACCCCTTAGGTAATACTTCACCAGTCTTATTGTTGGTGATTTCTTTACCAGCAGGATGCACAGTGCGAATGTCAACCAACTGTAGTTGATTGTCAATCATTGCTCCCTTATATTTTACAATAATTTTACTAATATCTTGCTTACAATCCTCACGACAACGATTCAACATATCGCTATTGAATAGCAGGTTCTCATTGATAACGTGCTGCTCATCTTGCACACCGAAGATCTCATCGAGAGTGCTGTAGTCTTGGATCATGTTAGGAGTTGTCATTTGATTAGATTGATTGGATTAGTTAGATTGATTAGATTTACATTGGGATTACGTCCCAACCTTGACCCTCTGGCACCACATTTTCAATAACATGTTGCACAGAATCAAGACCGAAGACGATTACTTGTTGTTGTGAATAGAATCCATTTTTTGATTTGGGTCTAGTCCAACAAACTTTGTAACGATTGTTGCTGTTCATTCAATCTCTGCAAGAACATCGTAGATTGCATCTTGTTCAGTGCCAATCACTGAGGAAATCCATTCATCTTCTTGTACTTGAACCTGATCATTTTCGTCCCAAGAAACTTGGAAATCTTCATCGTACATACTGACCGAATCCATTGTTTTGTGAAGTGATTGCTGATTGTTTCCAGTCTTTCAACTGGCGACGTTTTGTCTTGAGTTTGTGTAGTTCTTCGTCAGAATACCTGACTTCTCCATTTTCACCTTTCTTGATGACTTTGTTCAATAGGCGGATTTCTTTCTCCAACATGATTAGTATAGCGTATAGGGGAGCGGTGTGAAGGGGTCTTGTGTAGGTTTGTCAACCGTCACATGATGAGTTTTTTAGTGGGAGTTACAATTCGATTGAACATATTATTATATTGTTCCTCCAAGTCAGGAGAAAGTTTTGTAATAAACATCACAAATGATTTAGCAATAGTAACATCACTTTCATTTGGATCTTGTAATGGTGCGAATGGAACAAATCCAAGTTGTGTGCCTTCTTGATTAGCAGGAATGGCAACAATAGCATCACTAATGGTGATACTATCAGCAGTCTCTTCAGTCAAATCAGCAACAACATTTTCGCCACTAATAAAACGAATAAATTTCACGGTCATTTGTATAATTCTGCTAGGTGTAATTTGTCTACGATGTCTTGAAGTTCTTTCATTTTATCAAGATAGATGTCTTCAGAGATTAGTTTATCACGATAAAATCTTTTTTGCAAGTCAGAAACATACAAAATTAATGCGTTCTTAACAATCATCTTTTCATCCTTATCGAGGATTGCTGAATGAAGACCAATCACAGTTCATCTCTTCGTATGGTTTTCAGATAGTCAAGAACATATGAACGAATATACATTAGTTCATGAAAACATTCTTGATTGTGAGCACATTGTCTCAACTTAGGGTCGGGTTTCAATACAGACTCTAGAAAAAGATCTAGACCACGATTGAATTTTACATCTTGAGATTCTTTGTCAAAGGTCATCTGATTTAGCATTGAAGGGTGTAATAAATTGAATCTTTAATACCATCCACTATCATCATCACTTTGTCTAAATTTTCTCTTTTTGTTACCTTTTTGAAAGTCATCGTCATAGTTGCTATCATCACCCCATGATCGATTAGTTCCACCTTTTGCACGTTTGTCTCGGATAGATTTGCCAGGAGAATAGTAACCTCGTTCGCTACCACCACGCCGAAAAGTCTTGCCCATTGTTAATGTAGGAATGCTAATAAACTACTAATATATGTATTAAGATTTAGTTGTCAACATCACGGTAAAGTGAAGTGAGGTCGTCATTTTCTGGAAGACGGTATACTTGAGTGCGAAGTTCTTCAAAACAATACCCAACGCCTTTCAAAAAGTCTTCTGTTTTATCAACAACATCATTCAACATCGTTGCTTCAAATTCTTTAGTTGTTACAGTCTGGTCCTCATCGGTACAGATGAGAGTGAATTGAGGCATGATTGTCCTTTGGATACCTGCATATTATAGCATAAAAAAAGGGGGTGCAACACCCCCTGTGACACTTATTTGAACTGGCACATCAATAGATAAACTGAGGGTTATCCGAGTACCCCATTAAATATACCAACTCCTGAGGTCTGCTAGCACCATTAGTCCAACCTCCACCACCTTGTCCCGAAGAAGACATTCTTTGGGAACTTGAATTAGAGTGGAAGTCAGCACCCCAGATACTCCACATTGTTTGTGGTGGGTTATTACCTCGCCAAGAATCCATCTTACCATTGGATAGGTTACCATCATAGGCAACTAATGCTTGAGAGTCATCATCTGAGTCATGGTTAATACCCCAGACCATAAATTTATTGGCAACAGAACCATTATTACAACGATAGTTACCACTACCTGTATAACGGTTTCCTGTTGTTGGGTGACCAGAACCAACAATACCAGTGGCGGGATTGCCTTGGTTATAGTTTTGTCCTGCTCTATTGCCTTGACTATTAGCAACGTCAATACTTCTCAGGATTTGATACATACTCTGAGATCCTGAAGGATAGGAAGTTGCTTGCCATCCAACATAATAACTATGACTTGAAACATTAGTATGATTACCATTACCACTAACTAGGGCATAGTAATTAAAATTTCTTACAGAAAAATAGTTGTGATAGACACCAGTTCCTTGTCCAAAAGTAATTTTATTTCGTGCTCCTGTACTATCGATAGTAGCACTGCCAAAATTACCACCTCCAATATATCCAAAACTGTTATTATTAAGTTGACTACTCTTACTTTGATTAGTTGCCATCAAAATATACCATGGTCCTGGAGGTCCAGTAGGTGCAGCAACTCCAGGTTTTCCGTAACCCACACCTCTCATTTTGTTTCCCCCTGAGGAGAATGTAGAAAAAATTGGCATTGTTTATTCTCCGTTCAATTAATTACTACAGTATGTTTGATTTCCAAAAACGAGGAAAGAATTACTACCATTTTTAATGATACTAAATTGATATATGTCATAACCATCATCACCACCGTTATCATCAGGTGCTTCACCATCTAACCACTCAACAGTTCTACCACTACCATCAATATTAACTGCTGATATATAACCACTTGACCCACCATTTTGAGAGATTAACGTAACTAAACATACTTGATTAGTTGCCATTAAACTATCTAATGTTGTACTAGAATTTCCTCTAATGTTAGGGGTCCAATTGCCAGTGTTGGCACTTGTATACAAATGTATATTAGACAGTAACACATCAACACTAGTATTACCATTAGAACTCCCACTGATAGTATTAAACTTCTCAGTAATGGGAGCAGTGTTAATATTTAACCCATCATCACCATTAACATCAAGAGTAGCGTTCGGGATGCTAGCATTGACACCAACTCTGTCATTTACAGAATCGACATATAATGTGTTAGTATCTATAGCAACATTTCCCGTACTCTGAAGATCGATACCAGAACCAGATCCAGAGGAATGTCGTAGAGAGTCTACATTTAATTGAGACATTTTCTATTTTCCTAGTATAAGTCTATTTATAAAGATCAAGTTGATACGCTAAATCCGATGTGAGTGATTTCCTCAGTATCATATGCACTTCTCTTTCCATTTCCACTAGTGGCAGTGCTACCAGCATTCCACCAGTTAGAGTTCTGATGAGAATATGCACCATCTCTTTGTCCAGCAGGATGTTGATATAATAATATCCATCCACTATTCTCACTAAATCCCCAAAGTCTACAGGTTCTTACACCGTTAGCACCACCACCAGACGATGTATTTTCTCCTCCAAAGTATCTACCATTGGTATTATTCTGATAGTATCCATCATAGTCACCGTTATTGTTTGGACCAAAGTCAATAACTGCCCAGTCATTGCCATCAGAGGATCCATCACCAGCAATAAACTTCACACCACCATTACTATTGAAGTAGGAAATATTAGAAAGAGGTTCTGATACAATAGCGATTCTTCCAGAATAACCATTCTGCCAATTACTATTGTTATTGTTACTAGAGTTCTGGTTTATACCGAAACTAGTAATATAGTTGAGGAATGTTCTGGGTCCACTAGGCATGTTGACGTAAGCAATAGAACCAGGACTTCCAACTGCTTGAATTGCAGCAACATCAGTAACGTCGAAGGAAGAACCCGCGTTCTGAGAATTTTGAGAAGCAATAACAATATAATCAGTGCTACCAGTTCCAGTTCTTAAAATTTGGAAATAATATGAATCATAAGTATAATCCTCCCCTCCAGTTGCTTCGGGTTCACTTCCACCTGCCCATTCTACAGTTTGAGTAACCCCATCAATTTTTACACCAAGACAATAAAATGTATCTGTATTAACAGCAGCAACAATAGTAAATCCAATTGTTTGTCCTACTGGAATTTGAGATGCGAAAGTTTCCGATCCATTATATCTAAAATTAGGTGTCCAACTTGCAGTTGCAGTATTCCAAATATATGCTTGTGCTACTTGAATATCATGATTGGTATCTCCAGAAATTCCTGTTCCTGTGATATTTATTTTCTCTCTGATAAATCCACAATTCAGAGAAATTCCACGAGTTCCACTAATATCTAAACTTCTAGTTGGAGTGGGAACATTAATACCAACTCTATCATTTGCTGCATCAATATAAACATCGGAATTAACATCAACATTACCACTTGCTGCAATGTCAATGGTTGCATCACCTTTTGAAATGATTTTATCTGTATTTACTTGTGACATAATTGATGATCAATCTAAAATAAGTAACTTGCCATTAGTCTCAACGGTAAGTGTTACACCAGATGCAACAGTTAACGGACCCACACAAAAACCATGAGTAAATTCACTACCAGCAGAAGGACCAACAATAGCACTTTCTGTTAATGTTGTATCATTAGTTCTAATCAATCCATCATTACCAACGGAAGTACCACCGCCACCGACAGATGTCCATCCAGGATTACCTGCACCATCTGCGTCAGCAACATATATTTCAGCAGAATCTAATGTAGTGTTAAAACGAAGAGTTCCAACAGAAATACCAGTAGGTTGCTGACCAGTTGTGCCAGATGGCAATCTCAAGATACTTTCACCATCTAGAAATGTAAGTCTATCGATAACTGCTTGTGTCGCGGTATTAATTTGATTACCACGAATTTTAGTGACTGCCATTCTGCTCTAACTTCCTCCGTTATATTTATATAGGTAGTTCAACAATATGTACTGTTTCGTTTGTTAAAGGTGCGTCACCAACAGTAAAGATAATATTTGTACCATTAGTATCAACAGTATAATTTACCCCTCCAACCTGTGCTACACCATTAATAAACACAAGCACAGAATTTTGTGTGTGTTGTGTTGCAGAATATGCCGTCAATGCATATGTTACTGTAGCACCGTCACCTGTATAAGTTCTTGTGACATACTTACTAGCACTAACTCCACCTCTTCCAGTAACAACTAAGTCACCATCAATTCTAGTAGAACCATCGATATTAACTCTAAAGGAACTATTAGGGGCAGTTCCAATACCAATACGTGTAGTACCACTGTCATTAACAATATTAATATCACCAACATCAGTAAGACCAAATTCAAACCAGTTTGCACCATAATAAATCCAACCTAAAGATTTACCAGGTGACCAGTTGATATTATAAACAAGATCACCATCAGCAGGTGTATCATATCCTGCAACATTACTAAAGTCTGGTAAACCATTAGCATCTTCAGGTGCAAGTAAAGTTTGCTTGATTACAGTACCATCTTGATTGTAATAAGAAATCTTTTTCGCTTGAATATTATTTGTGAATGTAGTCAGTCCTTGGAATGTAACAGGACCAGCAAAGATTGATTCCAACTGGTTAGATGCACCACCAATAACTGTGAGTTTATCAGTAAGAACCAACTCAGAGAATGTTTCAATCGTTGTATTCTCTTCACCAACAACATTTAGTTGTGCAATATCTTCGTTCGTGATCTGACCAGTAACAGGGTTAATGATCTGGTTACCAATGAATAGGTCTCCATTAGAGTTAAGACCAGAGTAGAATGCAACTCCACCTTCTTCTTTAATAGACTGAGAGAACTTAATCTGATCTTGTGACAGAGTTTCTACTTGAGTCTGAGGGAATGCAGTTGAATAGTTACCAGGACCGAAACCAAGATACTCAAAAGTATGATTACCAGATCTCATAATTGAATGGCGTCTAAACTCAACAGCAATAGGTGCTACAGATCCATCATTATTTTCACGAATATTAATCTTTCTAGTTTCTTCATCACCAGCACGAGCAGTTAATTCAACGTCAGATAACTCTTTATTGACACTATCATAGTTAGGTGTCGTTCCTGGTTGTGTCCAACCTGTATCAGTCAATAAAAATTCAATTGATTCCTTAGTGATAGATCTCTTAGGATCTTTATTGGGTGTAGGTGATGCACCATCGGTAGAATATACTAAACCGATAGTTTCATTGTCAGCGACGGATATTGAAGCAGTAGGGTCAGCAATAGGGTTGTCTCTGTCAAACGTAGGATACACCTCGTTGACGTTTTGACTGAACTTTCTGTCGTTAAAGTTAGAAGTTGTAGGTGCAATAGATGCACATAGCAGGGTAAGATAGAAGATTCCATCAGCAACACCTCTCTCAAATTTTTGAACAACCTCAATATCGTAAAGATAAAATGCTCTTTGTAATTTATAGGATGTTGTATTACTATTCAATGGTTGCATCACATAACCACTGATAGGATCACGGGGAAGAGGATTAGTCTTGTCCTTATCGATCTTCATACGAACACGATATGTTCTATCCTGTAAGTCACGAGGATCAGGTATTCTCTTAAGGAATGTTGTAGGAGTAAAGTTTACGTTATCATATTGCGTATTTGATGTGATATCTGTATAGATCTCATTCTCTACAGAATCTACAGAAAGATACCATCCACCAACAGTATTACTAACACCACCAATAGTATATGTTGCAGCATCATATTGCAGAGGAGAACCTGCTACACCAGCAGAAAGACCTGATACAGAGGGACCATATGGTGAAATTTTTGCAGACTTAACAGTTGCATTTGATGCACCACTAGAAACCAACAAACAGTTTAGTTTATCAGGAACTGCACTAGCACCTGTACCATCTTGACGAGCACCAACAGTAAAACCTTGAACCCTAGTTGTTGGTGGAGATGCTTCAACAGTATATCCATAAAGATATAATCTAGTTCCAGGTGTTTGCCCTTGTCCAGCAAGTGCAGCATTAATTACCTTTGTTCTTTGAATATCAACGTTCACCCAGTTGACAGATGTCTCTTCACCGAAGATAACATTGCTATTGACTGTACCTGTATTTACAGCAGAAAGAGTAACTACTCTAGTATTCGTGTTGAAAGATGAAACTATTGCTCCTGGAGCAATATTAGTTCCAGTCAGTGTCATTCCTTGAACAAGTCCATTAACTGAACCATCATCAGCAAGAGTAACAGTATTTGCACCATTAGCACCAGTTGCAGATGTAGAGATTACATTAAGTGCTTTAGGTGGAATAATATGTGTAATTTCCCCTGCTTTATCTTTGGAGAATGATTTTGCCTTAAATCCTGCTGCTCTTAATGCAGTATTTCCAAAGTTCGAGTTCGAGTTTGTGATGGACATGTCAGCACCACTTTCAGAAACAAAGTGACCGAAGTATCCCACAGCAAACACAGAAACTGCCTGAATAAATGAGTCATTAGATGCCTTAATATGCTCATGTCCCCATCCTTTACGATACTCAGCAAAACCATCTAAGTGAGCACCATCACCAGCAACTGCTGCATCATAGTTACCAGTAGAGGCATTAAATCTTACAAATGCTCTATCATCCTTCTGAAGAGATAGACCCGTAAACTGTGCAACAACCATTGATTTGAAACCAGTTGCCTTAGCACCGTTTGCGTGCATACCATTCATACCCCAAACACTTCTTAGTGATAGGTTAAACGCATAAGGAGATGCAGAGTCAACAGTATCAATCTCAGTTTTAACAGTAATGTTAGAACCTACAGCATTACCAGATGGTTCTGAACTCATCTGGTAAGTAAAGACATTACCAGATGCTGATGTGACTGTATACGATCCGTTATAGATTCCTGCGTCTGCGTCTGTTTGTGGTCCAGTTGATCCAGTAACACCACTAACATTAATATTGACACCTACGGAGAATCCATGATCTCTTGGGTTATCAAATTCATCAACAGTGACTGCTGTTGCAGTATTACCATTACGAGTGACTTGAAGGACTCTGTATTCATCTGAAATTGGACCAACGATTCTATTTTCTTCTACTCTTGCCTGAATCTGGTCCGCAGTAGGATCACCAGAGGTATCAGGAATTGTAGCAAATGCTTTTGAAACTTTTTGATAATAAATCTCTAGATCAGTTCGTTCTTGAATATTTGCAATCGCAGTGTAATCTGCATTTGGAACTGTACCGTTAGAAATTAACTTAGAAAGAGGATTCAGACCATCAGCAAACTCAAAACAAGTTAATCTGTGATGAGAAAACTTAGGTGCCAAAGTATCTATACTATCAGGTTTATAGTATACACCTTCCTCAGCACCATCAAAGAAAGAGAATTGCCAGAAATATGTACCACCAGTTACCTTAAAAATAGAAGTACGAGGGGGAACATCAGATTCACTGTTAATACCTTTCGCAGCATAAGTTGTTGGATATGGTACATACTTAGGAATAATTTTAGTACGACGAAGATCTGTACCAACTAAAGAACAACCTCTAGGAACAATCACTCCACCTTCAGTAGAGTTGTACTTATACAATACATTGTTAGAGGAAGTAATATCTAAATTTGAGTTCTCGTCAATAGGAGCAACATTCGTATATAGAACTTCACCTGGACGATTATCAATTACATATTCAGCAGGATATAGCATGATCGAGAATGCATCAAACTCGTCATTACTCAGACCAACACGATAAGAGAATCGTGCAACTTCAAGAAATGCTCTTTGAATCGTCTTAAATGGACGCAATGCAGAGTTTCCTCTATTATCAATAGCATCCGAAGCATCAAAGTCATCAGGATTAACGTAAATAATACGCCCCGTTCGGGACGTAATAATATTCTTAAGACGGGTTAAAGCCATTTCTTATACTGCTTTTTGATTATTTATTGTAAATTAGGACTGACCATATACTCTAGTCGTAATCGCACTGGAAGAATCTTCAAAACCAATGAGACTAAAGACATTATTTTGAGTTGTGCTATTAACAACAACTACTTCACCAGGACCAATAACAAGAGATGTGATCCTTTCATCATTATTTGCTGCATTTGCATGGTCAATCATAATATAATTTGAACCTTCAACTGCTCCAGATGCAACACTAATACTAGAAATAGTTGCAACGGTTCTTGCTGCGGTATTTAATGCTGGAACATCTCTAAATGTATCAGATCCAGACCAATCAGCAGAATTAAGACCTTTAACAAATTTTAAAGAAGTACCATCGTATTCTTTAACATATCCATATGCTCCAGCACTTTGTGCTGTGATTGTATATGTAACGGCACTAAACACGAAACTGTCCGAGTTATCAACGATAGTTCCTACCTTATCATAGATATAAAATCCAGAATAAGTGTATGCCGTACTTTTTACAAGTTTGTGATCTGCTCCACCGAAACTAGACTTTGCAGCAGTGCCAGTGTCACCATCAAAATAATAAAGAAAATCATCAGAATAATTAGCACCAGCAAAATTATATTGGATATATGCTCCACTACTACCAGCAGTGCCGTTAGTTGTTTTTTGAGTTGTATATTCTGTACCAGCATCACCAGCGTCAGAAGGATCTGATGCCGCTAATCCATCTGGACCCCATAAACCGTTAACAGTAGTGGAAAGTTTGAAATCTGCACCACTCATAGAAGAGTCTGCTACATTAAATCGATAAGCACGATCATCAAAGAATGAGAGACCCAACTTACTAAGTGTGTCATATGTGCCATTAGCAGTAGTAGTTGAAAAGACAAATTTACCTGTACCAGCAGCAACTCCACCAGTAGAAATAGTACCTGATGAAGTGGCACTAGCAATACTATCACCGTCAGTAAACTCAGTTCCAGTACCGTTCAAAGTAGAAGGACCAACAGAAATGAGACCACCATCTACAGTAAATACTACCGCAGTGGTAGTATTTGGAGCACTACCTTTAGTAATAGTTTCACCAACCTGAAATTCACCAACTACAGATTCTACTGAGATATTTCTAAGAGTGACATTTTTTACAAAAATTTCAGTAAATTCAGGAATAAAAAACGATTCAAAATTAAATGATTTCTCTTTATCATCTGTTACAAGTGGTTCACCAGGAGTAATACCTGTGGTAGTAGTCATATCAGTATCAAGAGTGATATAATATGAAGTAACAAGATCTCCTTTATGGAGTTTATATGTACTTGCATCAAGAGTCAGTTTCTGATCATAATCCTTGACCGCAACATCGAATGCGGAACCAGTTCCGTCGTTTGCAATACTTAACACCGTACTAGCACTCTGATTAATAGGAGCCCTGTATAGCACCGTATCAGTATTTGCAGATGGTTTAAGTTGTGCAAGAAGTCCTTGATTTGCCATTGTTAAAAATTAGAATCCTGCGTAAAAAAATTGTTGTTGTCTGGTTCTGCCGATTAAAGTTTCGGCACCAATACCTGAACCAAAGGTAATGTCATCCACGTTCACATTCTGTGTGGAAAGTAGAGTTGCATCAGAATCTGGGAATCTAATGTTCCTATTTCCAGTGATATTATCAGCAACAATTGTAATACTATTTGTACTATCAACAGTATTTTTAATAACAGGATTTACTAATGTTTTATTAGATAAGACCTGTGCTGCTGTTTTAGAAACAATCGTGTTGTTACTTCCACCATTATTTAGAACATCAGTTGGAGGGAATTCAAATGTTTGATTCGATGAGGAGTTTTGATTTGCAATACTAAAAGTAATTTTTCTTGAAATATCAGCAGAATCTTGAAGAATTAAATCCTCAACACTTTTATTTTGTAGTATCTGAGTAGAATCTTCACCAACCAAAGTCAAACTTTGATCTGGTACAGTGATAATTCTATTTGCAGTTAATGCATCAGTATTAAACTGCGCCCATGATGTTCCAAGGTTTGCATTTGCAACAAACTTAGCATCAACAAAACTTTTATTGAGAGAAGTTTGCTCTGCTTTTGTATCAAGTAAAGTAGATGCTGTAGCAGTTGGTTCAGCAGTAGTTGTTACTGTACCACCATCAGGTAGAAAATAAGAACGACGAGTGTCTGAGGTTAATGCCCAATTAATTTGAAAAATTGCTTCATCTGCACCATCAGTAATAACAAAGTTATCTTCATCAATAAGAATGGTCTTATTAGTTAGAGTTTGTGAGGTATTATCACCAACAACAGTAGTGCCATTGCCAGATGTAATAGCAGGTAACGTAAATATACGAGTATTAGTACCCGTACCAACACCACTCACCTCGAATCTTGCTCTAGGACCCTGTGCATCTTCTAGTACAAATGCTTGGTCAGAAACAACAAAATTACCAGTAACTTTTACAGAACCAGTACCTTTTGGTGCGAGAACAATATCAGCATTAGTAGTAGTTTCATCTACAGCAGTAATGTATAAAGATTTACTTGTTGCGCTATTTGTAATAGCGTTCATGTAAAGAGCACTTTCACCGAAAGATACTCCAATTTGATCATAAGCATCTTGGTATAACCCAGTGTTACGATCTAGATCAAAAGTTAATCCAGGAGATGATTTTGATCCTTGCGATAAACCTTTAAATAACTGATTGATTTTTACTTTTCTGTTGGGAATCAACGGATCAGACACCACAACAGGAAGAATGCCTTCTCCTGAAAGATTAGCATCCGAAATAACATCCAACTGAGATATTTTTCTGGTTCCCACGAATAATCACACAATTTGCTACAAGTTTATTTATATGATTACCTATGGTTCATAAAGTAACTAATACAGTATCTACCATAATTATCGGAAAAATCATCATTGTCCATAGTCAATTCAGTCACCTCATGTTGAAATGCACCAGGAAATACAACCATAGTGTTATGTTTACATTCAAATTCTAGGTCATAGTCTACAAATCGAAACTTACCACCTTCCCATTTTTTAGGTTCTTTATACAACCAAAGACAACCTGTTGCAAGTGTTGCATCTTTATGTGGGAGATAATAATCTCCATCACCATATAAAGAGCATAAGATAGAAATTTCATTAGGAAGAAAATCTCTAAAATATGTGCTCTCCGATTGAGAAATACTTTCTTTATAAAAAATTTCTTGACTAATTCTACTTAATGCAGAATGATTTGCATTATGCCAAACATCATGAAAAAAGAATCCTTTGTTTCTTTTCAACATAGCATTGGGAATATCTGTATGCCCAGCACTTCCAGTTTCTCTAGGATGCCTATAGAAATGTTCAAAACTATTAAAATAGTACTGAAGTTCTTCATCTATTTGATTTAGAGCATCTTGATCAAATACATTTTCAAAGATCAGGTAAGGAAAAGGTTCATTCTTTACCGTAATTTTACATTCTCTGTTCATATTGAGTTAATACTTTGGGTTATTTAGTTAGAGGATACAATTCATTATATCTTAAAAATCTTCTTAAAGATGGTTCTACTTCTAAAGATTCACATGTATCAAGATAAGATTTCCACTCTTCAATTAAATCATCGGGAACTGATAAATTATTTTCCAATTCCATAATCTGGTGCGCGTTCCTCCAATTTACTAATATCTTGATTTAGTTTTGCAATAGCAGCACGGACTTCGGGAGTATCATCATATTCCCATTCATCATTCTTTTTGTTCTTAAATGTTTTTTTGCTCATCGTTTTCCTGTGTAGGTGTATGCTTTATACTCACAATTATATCTAGTCACATACTTCTGTGCATGTTCTACACATGTAAACCAACACTTTTTATTTTCTGTTAAATCTTGAAAGTAGATAGGAAACGTTTCTATCCAGGGAAATAACTCAATCTTCCGAGAGTTCATCACCTTCAATTCCAAAGGTTTCTTGGTTCGTCGTTTGGATGTAGAAGTCTTTGCCTTCGCTTTGGGAGTCGTAGTAAGTTTCTTTAAGTTCTTCTCCAGATTCTTCTGCGTTTTCACGACGGAGTTCTTCTTTGGCGGCGTACTTGAAGAAGTTTGTGAAGTCTTCTTTCGTCCAGTCGTTGAGGATACTTTCTTCTGGGTCGTTTTCGTCCCATTCGATGATGAACGAACCGTCGCCTTGGTCTTTGACATTAATCATCTTGAACAGGGAACTGAGTGTAGTATACCATGATTTTTTGAAGGCGTCAACCTTCCAATATGGTGCATACAGAGGATATTGATAATTCATAATGTATTGTTTTGATAACTCCACAACCTGGATTCGAACCAGGGACAAAGTGATTAACAGTCACCGACTCTACCGCTGAGCTATTGTGGATTATGAGAGCCTCTGACAAGATTTGAACTTGCGACCTGAGCTTTACAAAAGCCCTGCTCTACCACTGAGCTACGGAGGCACTAAATGGGGGCGCTGCTTCTAAATGCAGATCTATTGTACTCCCCCGTTTAGTTTTTCTTCTCGTTTTAGTTTGAAGTACATAGTATAGTACTTTTTTTTAATTTCGTCAAGTGTTTCTTGATCTTCATAAAATCCCATACATTTAAGAAGATGTGAGGATCCTTCTAGTTCACTGATCAATCTCAGTATGTTAACAGGTTTTCTAGCAAGACCGCCTGGTTCGTATTCTGATAATGGATTCATTTTTGTCTTACATATTATCTATAAGATGGGAGAAGGGGGACTTGAACCCCCACGAGATTACTCTCAACAGATTTTAAGTCTGGTGCGTCTACCGATTCCGCCACACTCCCAATCATTAATTATACTACCACCTCACCAATGACCCACGATCTCATACCATAAGGTTTGTCAGCAATCAAAGTTTGAGTTAATGTTACCACCTCTTGTGGCACAACTAAACAGAATCCAATACCAAGATTGAATACATTACGCATCTCTTCCTCAGCAATGTCTCCTGCCTGCTGGATCTTATTGAATAGTTCTGGTCTCTCCCATGAAGCATAGTCAAAATCAACTCTAAGACCTTTAGGAATACATCTAGGAAGGTTCTCAGGCAGTCCTCCACCCGTGATGTGTGCCATACCAAGAATAGGAACTTCATCCAATAGGTATTGAATAAGACGGGCATAGATGGTAGTTGGTCTCAACAACTCAGGCATCTCTTTATACTTAATATAATTTCTCCACAGCATATCGTTGATCAGTGTGTATCCATTACTATGAAGTCCACTGCTCTCGATACCAATGACTACATCACCTGCTCTGATATTACTGCCATCAACAATATCATTCTTCTCTACAATACCAGTGCAGAAACCAGCAAGGTCATAGTCATTTTGTCTAAAATGTTCTGCGGTTTCTCCACCTAAGAGATCCATTCCTGCCATCATACATCCAGTATTAACTCCATAAACAATGTCACTCACATTACCGTCAAGTGTTTTGGCAGAAATATAATCTAGAAAATATAATGGTTTAGCGCCAGAACATATAACGTCATTGACGCACATAGCAACGAGATCCTGACCAATAGTGGTGTAATCATTAGCAATCCTACAAATATTCATTTTAGTTCCGACACCATCAGCACCAGATACTAGTACAGGATTTTCATATCCTGATGGGATCTCCATCATTCCATTAAATCCACCATCAATCTTAGGTGCCAGTACCTTAATGTACTCCACAAAAGATTTTCCCTTGATAATGTCAACACCAGAAGTTTTGTAGTCCATTAGTGAATTTCTCCTTTGATAATTTGTTCACGGTTCTTTAGTTTCCATACAATGTAGTCCATGGTAGGGACACACTGAGGATTCCATC
>Ga0181401_1000420_pt1 | contig 17605 bp, 32 predicted proteins | sample 24SPOviralmetaG_FD_130130 | JGI IMG/M metagenome (GOLD analysis project Ga0181401, IMG submission 130130) | Marine viral communities from the oligotrophic San Pedro Time Series (SPOT) site, San Pedro Channel, CA, USA - 24 SPOT_SRF_2011-07-20 | ecosystem: Environmental > Aquatic > Marine > Strait...
AACTTATGAAGATTACAACGAAAAGACTTTACAAGCATACGAATATGTAGCGAGGGTTAAGTGAAGAATGTAATTAGAACATTAATGGCAGTATTTGTTGTACTATTTGGTGCACTTACATTTATACATTATGTTGATGATGTAAAGGCAAGAGCAGAAGCAAGTATGCCACATAAACCTAACTTTGAAAATACAAACAATCAACAATTTTTAGATAATGTTTTAAAATGTGTTGAATATGTTTATTGGAAAAATAAACAATTAGAAAAAGTAAATATAGAACTATTACTTGCTCAGGCTAGTTTAGAGTCTGGTTGGGGTGATAGTAGATTTGCTAAAGTTGGTAAAAATTTATTTGGTATAAGAACATATGATTTAAAAGAACCACATATGTTACCCTCTAATAATCCAAAGAAGTGGGGTGTAAAAGTTTATGAGCACGAATGTTATAGTGTAGAACACTATATAAAAATACTAAATAATGGTAAGAGTTTTAGTGATTATAGGAAGTTGAGAAAAGATGGAATTGACGACCCTATGATATTAGTTGAAACACTTGGCGCTTACGCTTCAGATAAAAATTATTTTCCTAAAATCAAAAGTATAATAAAGAAGATTAGAAAAGAGTATAACATACAATAATGTTTTTAACTATACTAACATTTCTATCGGCCATATCTATATCTGTTATAGCGGCTGGGTATTCTATCATAGGTCTAGCGACATTGTTTGCTGGCGCTGTGATACCTATTATTGCTATGGGTTCAGCATTAGAAGTTGGTAAACTAGTTGCCGCCAGTTGGTTATATAATAATTGGAATAGTGATGTACCACGCTTACTTAAAGGTTATTTATTTGGCGCAATCATTGTATTAATATTCATAACATCATTAGGTATTTTTGGTTTCTTATCAAAGGCACACCTAGATCAAGTCAAACCTACATCAGGTAATAATATCAAAATAGAATTATTAGATAAACAAATCAATCAACAAAATTTAATTATAGAACGAGCAGAGAAACAAATCTCTTTACTAGACAAAGCTTTAGAAGTTTATATTGATAAAGAATATGTAACTAGAGGTTTAAAAGAACGTAAGAAACAAGAAGAAGAACGAAACACATTAAATACAGCAATCAATGAGGCAAGTGATAAGATTGCTGAACTAACAAATCAAAAGGCATCTCTATCACTAGAACAAGATAAGATAGAAGCAGAAGTAGGACCAATCAAATATGTGGCAGAATTAATCTATGGTGAGAACGCACAAGACAATTTTGATAAGGCAGTAAGGTTTGTTATATTGATACTCATATTTGTATTTGACCCACTCGCTGTACTTCTCTTAATCGCCGCTAACATATCATTACGTCAATGGCGAATGAAGAAACAATTAACACAATCTAAAAAACAAGAAGACATTAAAGGTAAGTTAGAACGACAAAAAAAGAGATTAAAAAGACTTGGTAAGAAACAGAGAGATTATAAAAAACTAATGACTACAATGGGTGATTTTAAGGATATGTCACCTGATGAAATCAAAGTAAAACTAGACCAAATCTATGATTGGAATGATAAAAAGTAGGGTTGACAACACCCCTAAAATATGATATATTATAAAAATGGAGGTTATATATTATGATGACAAATGAAGATATGTTAAGACTTAAATTACCTGAATTGACACCAGATCAAATCAGAAGAATATCAAACGCAGAGATAACTTGTCAGAATGCCACAACCGATTGGAGTAAAAACTATTGGTTTAATGTGTTAAAAAAACTATGCGAGAAGTATGGTTGTATGAGTTACTTTAGAAAGGTATTACACTAATGAATATATTTTATTTGGATAAAGACCCTATCAAGGCAGCAGAATATTCTTGTGACAAGCATGTTGTCAAAATGATTTTAGAGTCAGCACAGATGTTATGTACAGCACACAGAGTACAAGATGGTAAAATGGTGATTGGTAAATCTAAAACAGGTAGAAAGAGAACTACTTACGAACACCCTAATTCTAATATGGATAATATATTATATGGTGCGGGTTGGTTGAAACACCCTAGTTGTATTTGGGTTATGGATAGTGCATACAATTATTTGTGGTTATACAAACATATGATGGCACTAGGTGATGAGTACACAAAACGATATGGTAAAGTACATTTAACAATTGAAAAGTTAGGTGACTTACTAAAAGACCCACCTAAAAATTCAACACTAAATAAAAAAGGTTATGATGCAACCCCTGCAATGCCAGATGAGTGTAAAATACCAGGCGATGTAGTAGGTAGTTATCGTAAATATTATGTGATGAAAAAACAAAGATTTGCTACTTGGAAAGCTCCTTCAGTTATTCCAGAGTGGTATGTTAAAGGATTAGAAAGTGAAAGTCAAAAAGAAATCTAATCCAATGGCAAAAGAAGTAAGAACTTCTAAATACAAACCTAGAGTGGTTAAAGCCAAAAAAGGTAAAGGAAGTTATAAACGTAAACAAGAACCTGAAGATAGATGGAGTGGAATAGTATAATGGATTATGAAGAAATAGAAAAGTTGTCTTTAGAAGAATCTAAAAGACAAACAAAAGAACGTAAAGAAACAAGTCTAAATATGTTACGACCTTTTACATTTGAAGAAAAAAAAATGTTATGGGACGGATTAAGAGGAGATAAAACAAATGGCTGAATATAATAGAAAAAATATGATCGAAGCAATAAAAGATCATGCAAAAGGACATATCAAAAAGCATTCAATGAATGTAGAAATATATTTAAAGAACTCTACTGGTATTGGTGAGCACCCAGATGTAATGGAAGCAGTAGAAAAAGAATTAAAGATTATTGCAGAGTATGATGACCAATTAGAAGTTATCAAAAAATACTTTGAACAAGACCCTTTAAAACCTATACAAGATTAATGCCGATTTATACCTTTAAGAACAAAAAAACAGGCAAAGAGTTTGACGATATGATGTCAATTGCTGAAATGGAAGAGTATTTGGATAAGAACAAACACATTACACAGGTTATTAAAGGTCTAAATATTGTTAGTGGTGTAGGAAGTATAAAGCAAGATAGTGGTTGGAAAGATAATTTAAGTAGAATTGCTGAAGCACACCCACAAAGTGCTCTTGCTGAACGATATGGTAAAAAAGATATTAAGAAAATTAAAACACAACAAGCATTATCAAAAAATAAAAGAAGATTAAGAGGTAAAAAGTAATGGCAGACGATATACCAGATTATATGCGTGGGTTTGACCTTGATGAAGATTGGGGTATAACACCAGTATCTAAACCTGCAGAAACAGAAACACAACCAGCCATTGATCCTAAAATAATAGAGGATTCAAATTTAGAACTTTCAAAAGTAAAATCAGATGTATCAGATATTAAATCTATGATGAACGAAGTTATGCAGATTGTATCCGAAAAGGAAACGATAACAAAGGAACTTTCTGATGAAGAAGTAAATCAAAGATTTAAAGACATTGAGAAAATTGTACTGCCATTTTTGTACAATCTTTCCAAGTCAGATGAACCTTATATACATTGGCCTAATAGAGGTCCAATCATTAAGGCTCAAATAGAAAAGTTACTTAAACTAACGAGAGGATAATTTATGAATTTTAAACAATATCATAAAGAATTGAAAAAACAAGTGAATGTAATTGAAGAACAAAGAAATAATGATAGAACATCATCAACTTGGTATGAACTCAAGGAGTTAAAGAAACAAAAATTAAAAGCAAAGGAACAATTAAATGAAACTAAGCAATAACTTTAGTTTAAAAGAAATGGTCGCCAGTCAAACGGCTGACAGAAAAGGGATTAATAATAATCCTAATGAAGACCATATGAATAACCTAAAAATGTTATGTGAAAAAGTGCTACAACCAGTGAGAGAGCATTTTGGTAAAGTAGTATCAGTGAGCTCAGGTTATAGATCAGAAGAATTATGTGAGGCTATTGGCTCTTCTAAAAATTCACAGCATGCGAAGGGTCAAGCAGCAGATTTTGAAATATTTGGAGTATCAAACCAAGAACTAGTGATCTGGATAAATGAAAATTTAGATTATGACCAAATGATTTTGGAGTTTTGGAAAGGTCCAGATGAACCAAACTCTGGTTGGGTGCACGTATCTTACAAAAAAGAAGGTAATAGAAAACAATTATTAAGAGCATATAGAAATACGTTTGGTAAAACAACATACGAACCATACGAATACTGAACGCCTGACGAACTTAACAATATGTATGCGAAAAAGGGCGTTTAAGGGTTGACAAATGTCCTATATTATGATATATTATAATGATACAATAAATGAAGGTGAAATATTATGGCAAAAAAAGAATTTAAATTTATAGATTTAGATAAAACAAATCTTCCTAAAACTGTTGGTAAAAAAGTAGATGGATTTCGTTTCTATGATATAGACGGAAAAGCATATCCATCTGTAACTACAGTATTAGGTATCAGATCAAAAGAAGGCTTACAAAAGTGGCGAGATAGTATTGGTGAGAAAGTTGCCAATTGGGAAATGAATAGAGCTGCTCGTAGAGGTAAAGCAACACACTTACTTGTAGAACAATATCTAAAAGGCGATACACCATCTGTACGAGATGTATTACCACTTGGATTATTTAAACTATTAAGACCTTACATAGATCAAATTGATAACATACATTGTTTAGAAACAATTATGTACAGTAAGAAACTTACAATCGCTGGTCAAGTTGACTGTATCGGTGAATACAATGGTAAGTTGTCAGTTATTGATTTCAAAACAGCAAACAAAGAACGAAAAGAAGATTGGATTGAAAACTACTTTTTACAAACAACTGCTTATGCAGTAATGTACGAAGAACTGTTTGGTAAACCAATTGAACAAATAGTTATATTACTTGCTGGCGAAGATGGTACTGTTGCTTCATATGTGAAAGATAAAAAAGAGTATATGCCGATGTTAGAAAAGGCGATACAAGAGTTTTATAAATATTATGAAGAACAAAACAAAGATAAAGCTCAAGCAAGTTAGTAAAAAAAGTGGCCCAAGTTTTATTGTAGAGAGGCCTAATGAAAATAATCTTAATAATAATGGCACTATTGGGTGCCACTATTAGTTACGCTGAAACAACCAGTAAATATAATCTATATATGATGCAGTATCCAATGATGTGTGGATTACCTGCTGATGTTGATAGATACATTGTAGATAAAAAGTTTACACCAATAAATGTGAGTTTTGGTAAAGAGAACGCCAACGAAGATGGTGAAATAGTATTTGCCGTCACATATTACATTAACGATAAACACCAAACTTTGGCAGTGGCAGAAACACCTAATGATCCATATAAGTGTATGATATTCCATACATTTGATATGATAATGAATCAAAGTTTATTAGGAACAGACACTTGACATTTTTGTTTAGGTATGATATATTAATAGAGTTATAACTGTGGTGGCGAAAGCTAGCGTGAGTACCCACCCAAAAAAAGAGGTGATAATGAATAGTAAAGAATTTAGTTTGAAGATTGAAAGTATAGTAAAAGAAAAAAGAATAACTTATATGGATGCCGTCATATGGTATTGTGAACAGAACGATATAGACCCTGGAACAGTATCATCATTAGTTTCCAAATCATTAAAAGAAAAAATTAAAGTAGAAGCAATAGATTTAAGAATGTTAAATACACCAAAAGGTGGAATATTGCCAGTATAATATGTATGGAGGATTTGATGTATATAAAGTTTACATTGGTGTTAAATTACATTTTACATCAAAGACATACGACTATATAAAGTATGGTGGAAAAGTTAATGCATCACTTGATAGTTTTACAAAGAGAAAGGATAGATACTTCTTTCATAAGTTGAGTACGAAATATGGACAAACTGATATACTTGATTTCTTTATTGCTAACTTTCTTGCAGATCGCAAGAGATGGATTGGTAATCTCCTACAGAATGATGGTAGAGAAGTCTATCTGGCTTATAAAAAACGTAAAGATGCCTTTACGTACCACTTTAGAAGCGATTGCGTATCTATTGATAATGACTTTCGCTCTCGTGGCTTTCGGTTTGATGATGGTTTTGTATGCAATAATGGACAACACCCTAGACTTTTACAATTACTTATTCAAAAAAAGATCGGGATACAATCCGCAGTCGTGTTTGACCACTTCTTATCGTTTGTCAAAAATTGGAACAAGGAAATTAAAGAAACTTTTGTATGGCCTGAAATCGCATCTACGATCACCAGAATGAAACCATTTACAAATTTTAATGCAACCGAATGTAAATTAATTATGAAAGAAATATTTGTAAACAATGAATAAACTATTAATACTAATTTTCATATTGACAGTTGGTTGTTCAGCAACACAAAATAAAGAAATAAAAGAGCATAGATTTATTGTATCTATTACTAAACAATTAATATCGCCTGGATTTGGATTTGGAAAATGAGTGAAGAAATAATTGATTTTGAAAATGTAAGACCTACTGTACCTGAAACAAATAAAGTAGAACAGGAAGACGGAACTTTTAAATACATTGATAGAATTTATAGTCGTATTTTTGGTGAAGTGTATATGATACAAAAAGATGGCACAAAGTATAATAGTAAAATAGATAAGAGATCAATAAAATTAGATGACGGAACTTTAAATTTTGTATATCACGCAGATGGAAGATGGTTTGATAGATGTGGTATGCCAATTGATAAACCAAAGAATTTAGTAACTAGAGATAAGAAAGATGGCGAGTAGAGTATTCTGTATTGGAAATGGTGAAAGTAGAACGCCAATAGATTTAAATAAATTACGACCACACGGAAAGATTTATGGTTGTAATGCTTTGTATAGAGATTTTACACCAGATGTTTTAGTAGGTGTAGATCACGGAGTTATGCACGAAATATATCAAAGTGGTTATTGTGAAAAGAATGAAACTTGGTTTAGAAACTGGACTAGAGTGCCAAGAACAATGTATCATATGTTAGTTTATGGTAGTATGAAAAATGAAGATAAGGAACTTATAGACAAGTATCAATCAAATAAAATGGAAAACGATAGAGGCGATAGACAAGAGTTTGTATTTCACGGTTCAAATTTAGCTGGTAAAGTAAACATTTTAAAAACAAGCAGAAATAAAAAAGAGATAGTTGAAAAAGATGTAAACCACACAACAACATATGTTAGTTGGACAAGTGAAAATGATAAGGCAAACAATTTAGATGATTTAGTTGAAGGTAAAAGAGATCCAGGTTGGGCGTGTGGTGCATCAAGTGGACGAGTGGCAACAATAAGAGAAAAAGATTTAACAGAGATGTATTTGATAGGACACGACTTGGTAAGTGATACGACTAAATTAAACAATATGTACAAAGGTACAAAACATTATGGATTGCCAGAGGCGTCACCTATACCCTCTGTGAACTGGATTAATCAATGGAAAACTCTGATGATAGAGAACCCTAAAATACAATTTTATAAAGTCAATCCGAATGGTGATAGTGGTAAAACACCAGTCAGTTCAACTATTAGTGAGTGGACTTCTATTAAGAATTTAAAGTACATATCATTTCAAAAGACACTTGACAAATTTGGTATTCTGTGATATAATAAGTGATATGTTTGATAAATTTATATACACAATGTTAGATAAAATTATTGAGTGGTGTGAACGTTATAAACAGTACAGAATTAAGAGGTCCTTACCTAGAGCAACCTATGATAAAAAAGTTAAAAATGATAGCTTAAAAAAGTGGGTGAATGAACGTGAGAACTCTTATAAATAAAAATGATACCGATTAAACAGGTAACACAAATACAACGAATACGAAAATACAAAGGAGATAAAATATGGATTTCGAAGCGTTAAAACAATCGTCAAGTAACTTTGACAAACTTACAAAAGCCATCGAGGCAAATCTCGGCACCGAGAACAAAGATCAAAACAAATCAAAATACCAAGACGACAGATTTTGGAAACCAGAGTTAGATAAAACTGGTAACGGTTATGCTGTCATTAGATTTTTACCTGCAGTAGAAGGTGAAGACTTACCTTGGCAAAGAGTATGGTCACACGCATTCCAAGATGTGGGTGGTTGGTACATTGAAAATTCTTTAACAACACTAGGTCAAAAAGATCCTGTGTCAGAAGAAAATACTAGATTATGGAATACAGGATTAGATAGTGATAAAGAGATTGCTAGAAAGAGAAAAAGAAAATTATCTTACTACGCAAATATATTAATACAATCAGATCCTAAGCATCCAGAGAACGAAGGTAAGGTATTCTTATTCAAATTTGGTAAAAAGATATTTGATAAGATTACAGAGGCTATGCAACCTGCGTTTGAAGATGAGAAACCAGTAAATCCATTTGACTTTTGGAAAGGTGCTAACTTCAAATTGAAGATTAGAAAAGTTGATGGTTATTGGAACTATGATAAATCCGAGTTTGAAGCTGTTGCACCAGTTGCTGAAGATGATGAGAAAATCAAATCTATATGGGGACAACAACACGCTTTAAAACCATTCCTAGACCCTAGTAATTTTAAGACCTATGATGAACTCAAAGAGAAACTGAATAGGACGATTACGGGTGTAAGAAGCACAACTACTGCTGATAAAGTAGACCTCCCACCTCAAAAGGCAAGTAGTGTGAAAAGTAATGAAGTCGCTTCGACTTCTGCTAGTGATGATGACGATACGTTATCTTACTTTAGTAAATTAGCAGAAGAGGAGTAATTCTCTCTCGCTTCATAAAACTTGAAAGGGCGCTCGAAAGGGCGCCTTTTTTATTATAAATATTGGTATGGCGATCAGCGTACTAGACCCTCTAAAAGATAAACAAGGTGGTATTCGTAAGAGTGCCAACTGGTATAAGAATATTGTTGCCGATTTAGGCGATAGAATTACTGCCAGAAAGTTAATGTCATCTGGCAAATTAAATGGTATTCCTAGTAGAGGAAGATTAAATATGTTCTTCTATGACCCTAAATATAAACAAATATTACCTTATTATGATAGATTTCCATTGGTGTTACCAATAGAAACAATATCAGGTGGATTTATGGGATTAAACTTTCACTATTTAAGACCAGTACAAAGAGTTAGTCTATTAGATAGATTACAAAGATTTGCATCTGGTGGAATGAGTAAAAGTACAAGAATTGATGCGACTTATGATGGAGTTAAAAACATAGGTATTGCTAAAACAACAATTAAAAAATATTTGTATGGTCACGTTAGATCAAGTTTTTTAAGAGTTGATTTTGATGAGGCGGCGTTGGCAGTAATGTTGCCAGTGCAACAATTTAAAAAAGGGAGTCCTTACTAATGGCGATTTTAAGAGGTGGAAGAAGAATTGGTAATTATGATATACGAGTAGGTATACCTAGAGATAGGTCACTCGATAATGTACTTGGCGATAAAAGACTTAAACAAACACAAGGTGGTAGTAAAGAATCTACAATAGGTAGATTTATATCCCAAGTTGCTGAAGGAGAAGGATTTGCTAGACCAAATAGATTTTTAGTTGACTTCATATTACCAAATGGTGTTGCAGTAGGTGCAGATGTAGATAACTCTGCTTTGTTTGAAGAAGAAATAACAAGATCAACTATTGCTGGTGAATTACAAAAAGAAAGACAATTACAAAGAGGGTTAAGAGGTTTTTGTTTTAATGTTGAAATGCCTTCTCGTGCACTCAACACAACAGAATTTAAAACTTATGGACCACAAAGAGATGTGGTAACAGGTGAATCATATACACGTGAAGTCACTTGTAGTTTTTATGCTGATAAGTTTTTAAGACAAAGAATATTTTTTGAAATGTGGCAAGGTGCAGCCTTTGACCAAAATACACACAATGTACACTTCTATAATGAATACACTGGAGGTATTAGAATATACCAATTAGGTGCATTCTCTGGTGATGCTTATAGAGATAGAATTTCATATGGTGTAGAGTTAACAGAATGTTATCCAAAATCTATTGTTGCTGTTCCTTACAGTTATAATGAGGGTGGTGATATACAAAAAGTAGATATAACATTTGCATTTAGACAATGGTCTAATTTAACACTAGATCAAGTTAACAAATTTACAGTTGGTGGCGGATTTAAAGTACCAACAGTGAAAGAACCTAATAGAGGTTTGATTGGTAATATATTAAGTAAACTACCACCTGAAATTAGACGAGTGGGTAGAGATACTGTAAATATATTAAGACAAAGAGTACCAATTGGATCAGTGTTTGGTGGTAAAGTGTTCCCACCATTTTTATAATTGAACATATATAATAACGTGAATAAAGGAGTAAATTATGGCGTTACCTCAAGCAAATGTTGCTAAATATGAGTTGACTTTACCATCACAACAGAAAACGATTTCGTTTCGACCTTTTTTAGTAAAAGAAGAAAAAATATTATTAATGGCATTAGAAACTGGTAAACCAGATGAGATGTTAAGAGCAATAAAAGATATTGTTAAATCTTGTACATTTGGTGAACTAGAACCAGATGACTATCCAATATTTGATATTGAATATATCTTTTTACAAATAAGAGCAAAATCAGTTGGTGAAGTTGCTAAATTAAAAGTATTGTGTCCAGATGATAAAAAGACTTATGCAAACGCAGAAGTCGATATATCAAAAGTCGAAGTTTATGTTGATGATGACCACAGTAATAATCTTGTGATAGATGAAACTAGACAATTAGGTGTAGTTTTAAAATATCCATCTTTAAAATCTGTTAATAGTAATTTAATGTCAGGTGATCTAAAACTTTCAGAAACTTATGAAATGATATACAATTCAATTGAACAGATTTACGAAGGTGAAAAAGTATATTTAAGTAAAGATACATCAAAAGAAGAAATAAAAGATTTTGTTGATGGTCTAACAGGCGAACAAATGAAAAAAATACAAGGTTTTTATTCTAGTATGCCGAGATTAGAACATAAAATAAAAGTTATAAACCCTATCACAAACGTTGAAAGTGATGTGACATTGAAAGGCCTGGCCGATTTTTTCGGGTAGCCCTCTCACACGATAGTTTAGAAAACTATTATGAAACTAACTTTGCTTTGATGCAACATCATAAATATTCATTGACAGAGTTAGAAAATATGTTACCGTGGGAGAGGGAAATATACGTTACTATGTTAGTAAACTATATTAAAGAAGAAAAAGATAGAAGACAAAGAGAGGGAAAAAAATAATGGACGAAGTAAAGGTTGCAGAACCAAAACAAAAGATAAGTGTTGATTTAGAAGTTGACACTTCTATAAAAGACTTGGGCATAAATCCTTATGCAAAACTAATTCATATGGCAAGAGCAGTTGACGCTTGGAGAATATTTCCAAGATTGTTTTTGACTGTATATATCATATTATTATACAAATGTGTAATATGGTATATGAATTTAGGTGCACCTACAATGGAACAAAGTGGTTTGATTAGTATTGTAGTTGGCGCAGGTGCCGCATGGTTTGGTTTATACACAGGAACAAGTAAAAGTAAAAAATAATGGCTGAACTTACACTCAAAGACGAATCAGTAATACAAATAGGTGAATCTGTATCTAAAGGATTTAACGATTTAGTTAATTCAGGTAAATCTATTTTAATTAATCCTGCTGGTCAACCATTGACTAGTAGTGCGTCAGATATTGCTGAACCAGGTAATTTCATAGGTCCTAGAATGCCTGAAAATAATATGTTGAGTGTATTAGAAAGTATTAGAGATGGTATCCAATCATTAGTAGAATCATTTGCTGATAGTTTATCTTTTCAAAAACAAGAAGAAAGAGAAAAAGAAAGAGCAGATAGAGTGACTGCTGCAGATACTTCAGGAGCAGATGATAAGACGGGAGATACTGGAGGTGGTATATTTGCTGGCGCCATGGCAAGACTTGCGAAAATAAAAGAAGGTGCTTCTAATTTATTATCAAAAGAGGGTTTTATAGGATTATTAATCAAAGGTGGATTGATTGCTGGATTACTTTTATTAGCCAAAACTTTAAACAAATTTGGTGCTGAAATTGCTGAAAAGATTGCACCTATTGTAGATTTTATGAAAGGTTTTTTTAAATATCTTTTTAACTTTGTTACTGGAATGTTTAGTAATCCAGGGGAAACTTTCAATCAAACAATCGAAGACATAAAATCATTAGGACCTAAAATTGCTGGTTTCTTTTTAGATATGGTTAATAGTGTATTAACAACAATAGGTGAGTTATTTGGTATAGATGGATTAACTACTACAAAAATATCAAACTTTTTTACAGATATTAAAAATAAAGTTGTTGAAAGTTTTGATAATGCAATAGCATTTTTTACAGAAGACATACCAGCAAAAGTAACAGAGATTAGAGATAGTGTAAAACAATTCTTTACAGATACATTTGATAAAATTAAAAATGGTGTTAAAGATGCTTTTGCTTCTGTAGGTAACTTCTTCTCTGATTTAGGAGATAGTGTAAAAACACTTGTTAACTCTGCAATTGACGCATTACCATTACCAGGTTTTATAAAAAAGAAACTAAAATTAGAAACAAAGGCATCAAGAGCAGCAGATGATATGGTTACAGAAACAGGTATCAAAGCAAAATATGCAGATGATAGTATAACAGGAATGCAAAGAGAACGTATGACTGGTGGTGGTGCCACAATGGAAGAAGGGTTTGCTGAAGCACAAGGTGAAAATTACGGTACAGCAAATATAACACAAACAAATACATTTGGTAATACAACATCAGCAAGAGGTATATTAACGCCTGAACAATTTACAGAATATAATAAATTAGATACAAACGGTCAAATAGAATATTTAAAAAGTTTGAATGAAGAAGAACAAAGAAGACGTGAGATAATTTTAAAATTAAAACAAGATAAGATTGACCACGATAAAAGACTTGCCAAAATGATTGAAGAAGGTAAAGCATTACAACCAGAATTTGGTGGTGAAATAATATCACCAGACGATCAACTATTACAAGATGATATGGCTTACGCTAGACGAACAAGACAAATGAAAGAAGATAGTGCTGCAATGGCAAGACGTGACGAGGGTAAAGTAAATGTAGTTAATACAAAAGGTGGCGATAGTAATATAACTACAGCGAATAACACTTATACTAATATTATGGAAGACACAAAAACATCAGATAATAGTTTGAGAGATTATCTATCTGCCTAATAAGGACCTAAATCTTTTTCAGTAATCAATTTAAACTCTGCACCATTGTCTTCACAATAAGACTTTGCTGCTGTCCATTTCGCTTGATTTTTAATATACTCAAAACTATCACGCATAAACGCTCTTGTTTTCTTTTTAGGTGTCTTTGGTGGTTTACATTGACGAGATGGTTTAATTTCAATAAGAAACTTTTTACCTTTTGATGTCTTTACAATGAAGTCAGGATAGTATGAATGATACTTTTTATCAATAGGATTAAAATAACGTATGGATAATTCTTCACTTGCCCAATTGATTATATCATCATTACGGTCACAGTGTAACATAAACTTACGCTCAAGTAGTGAACGATACACTATTTTAGATGGGTCGCCAACGTATTTTTTAGGATTAGATGGGCGATATAAACCTTTGTAAGACTTCTTCATTGTGTTATAAATATTGTAATATATATAAAGGAAAACAATGGCTTCAATAAAACTAGGTCAATTATTAAGTATCGCTAGTAGATTTAGTGGTAACGCTCTATCAAGTCAACAATCGAAAGCGGCGGCTTCAAATCTATTAAAACAATCGCCGTTAGAGATACCTGACGCAAAAGAACCAACTTCACATATGAAGGCGAACACATTATCGTTTGCGCCTATACAATTTCCTAGTGATTTAGGGAATGACGAACAAGGTCATTTTATGATATTCTATTCTATATCTAATAAACATTCTGCTTTATCAGATAAAAAGAATATGAGTAAATTAGGTATTGGTGTAAATTCTGGAGTTGACAGTGGAGGTGAAACAAGTTATTCTGTATCACAATTAAAATCAAGTAGAGATGGTGATACAATACAAATAGGTAAGACACCTAAAAATAGTATTACTGCTAAGAGTCCTACTCATACACAGGTAACAGGTGCAGTTGCATTATACATGCCACCATCTATTAAAGCAGAGTATAGTGTTAATAACGGACCATCGGATACAGGATTAGGTGGGTTGGCTGTAAGAACATTTGCAGAAACAACTTCAGCATCAGGAACAGAAGCACAAACACAAGCATTTTTAAAAGGTGTAGGTGGATTTGCTTTACAGGCAGCAAAGAATTTAGGTGTAGGTGTAGCAGAGGCAGCAGGATTAGGTGATGTATCAGGTGCGATTAGTAAAGTTACAGGATTTGCTGAAAACCCATTTACAGAAGTTGTATTTGAAAAAGTAAACAATAGAGATTTTTCATATACATTTAATCTACAAGCAAGATCACAAAAAGAAGTACAAGACATAAACAAAATTATTACTTTTTTCAAATATCATATGATGCCAGAGATGGAAAATGATGTAAGTGGTGGTAGATATTTTAAAGTACCTAGTGAGTTTGAAATACACTATGCTTACAACGATCAAGTAAATAACTATTTAAATAAAATATCACGTTGCGTGTTAACAAACACATCTGTTGTTTATGGTGATGGTGACTTTACAACATTTAGACAATTTGATCCTACAGGTGCGGCGCCAGTTAATATTAAAATGACATTGGCGTTTACAGAAACAGAAATTATGACTAAAGAAAGAATAATGGAGGGTTATTAAGATGACATTATTTTTTGAACAGTTCCCTAAAATTACATATGACATTTCAGGTAATAAGAACTTTAAATTAGTTACTGATATTTTTAGAAGAATTAAGATTAGATCAAACATTGCTGATAATGTATCATTATATTCCACTTATGATGTACCGTCAGGCGAAGCACCAGAAGTAACATCATTTAAACATTTTGGTACAACGGATTATCACTGGATTATATTATTAACAAATAATATCACAGATAGATATTATGGTTGGCCACTAAACGAACAAGACTTTGAAGCATATGTAATACAAAAGTATGACAATCCAGGCGCAGTGCATCATTATGAGATTACACAATCAAGTGGACCTCAAACAAGCAATGGTCCTTTTGATTACTCACACAAAATAGAAGTTAATAGTACAGAGGCAGGCGCAGAGGCTGTGTCAAACTATGAATACGAAAGAAGATTACAAGACGAAAAAAGAAACATCAAATTATTAGATCCTAATTACCTACCATTATTTTTAGAAGAATTTGAAAAACTAACAAGAGAATAAAATGTCAGTCATTGGTGATAACAAAGATACATTAAAGTTTGCTGGCGATTTTCAATTAGATATTTGTACCCTCGTATCCTATCGTAAAGCAGCAGAGGCACAAGACTCAGCAGTTAGAGTTAACATATTACCACAAGTAATGTCAGTTACATATGTGGAAGATGTAACTTTACAATGTATCACAGGTGAGATAGTGATAGCAGATAACCAAGACATACGAACAGCGTTACCATTGACAGGAATGGAACGATTAGAACTTAAATTTTACACACCAGGAAGTGAATTACAAGATAGAGTAGAAGCAATTGAAGAAACATCTGATCCATACTATGTTTACAAGATAGAAAAGATAAGACCATCTGGTGGTACAGGTAGACAACAAGTTTACAAATTACATTTTACAAGTAGAGAAGCATATCGTAATTCATTGTTTAGAGTAAGTCAAGCATTTACTGGACCAGTGGAAGATGCAGTGTTAAAGATAGTCAAGTCACCAGATTACTTGGACAGTAGAAAACCATTGTACATAGAAGAAACAAAAACAAATTCAAAATATGTCATACCCAATAAGAAACCATTTAACGCAATACACTTTCTAGCAAAAGAATCCATATCTAAAAACTACAACAACTCAAACTATCTATTTTTTGAAACTATGAATGGATTTCATTTTAGAAGTATTGAATCATTAATGGCACTTGGTGGACATACAGCAAGACCAGTCAAAGAAAAGTATCATCTACAACCAGCAAACGTAAGAGTACAAGGTGAAAAAGATATAGACAAAGAGATGAGAAGTGTGGCACATTACTCATTTGAAAACGCTGTAAATCAAATTGAAAGTTTAAACACAGGACTATTCGCAAGTCGTGTTATACAGCACGATATGTTTAATAAGACGATTACAGAGTATGATTTTGACTATCATACATCTTTCGCCAATTACTTTCATACAGAACACGCTGACGGTGCCAAGACAGGACTTAAATTCATACAACCATATGCATACTTTGACAATACAAAGAAACTATTTTCAGAACAACCATTACAAAAACTAATGGTCACTTCCGACACAGGTCATTTACATAACGATTACACACGACCAAATAGAAACGAAGTAATACAAAACAGTCAATCACAAAGACAACAGTTACTCAATAATAATCTAATTCTAAACGTACCAGGCAACACAAAGATACACGCTGGTGATATGATTTCGTTTACGTTACCATATGCGAAACCAGTAGGACCAGATGAAAAACAAGAATTAAATCCATACCACGCAGGGCGTTATCTAGTATTACAAGTCAAACACATTATATCACCATTGGCAAAGAAACACGAAATGGTATTAAGGTGTGCGAAAGATGCCGTTAATTCTACATTACCAGTAGAAACAGATACAGACGTAGTAAAACTCAAAGATAAGAAAAACAACGATATAATTACTGTATACGAAAAGGACGAAACAGAAGTACAATCATCTCATAGTAATATAGGAGTAACAAACAATGTATTTACATAACACTCCGAGATTGCTCGCTAGAATCGCTGCTAGAGCGTGTAGGAAGAACGCTAAGGCGGTGGCAATGAGAGGTTATATAACTAAACATATGAAAGATAAACTTTCACAATATAAGAGGATATAATGAAAATTAAAGAAGAAATTAAGACAATCATAGAAGACTACTCAGAAGCCAGAGATATATCAATGGAATACAATAAGTACGATGGCTTCTTTAAGGGTATAAGAGGAACAGAAACGCCATGGAACTTTGTAAAACACCCGTTTTTACTTAAAGTTAAGGGCCTTCTTGCGAGTCTTTCTATCATAAACATAAGTAATACAAGATGAGCACCACCTTGCGTACACCCTTTTTAAATGGTAACTTATGGCGCATGGTGACCTTATTAAAACGAGAGGTTTATTAATTTAAAAAAGATGAACGATCATAATTTTTTAGGACGAAATGGTTTTCTGTGGTTCACTGGCGTTGTAGAGGATAGATTAGATCCACTCAAAGTCGGCCGAGTAAAAGTAAGAGCCGTTGGGTTCCATACGTCTAATAAAGAAAAGTTGCCAACAAGCGATCTACCGTGGGCGATCTGTGTATTACCGACAACGGCGCCAGGTATATCTGGACTTGGTTCTTCTCCTAGTTTTCTTGTTGAAGGTTCGTGGGTTTGGGGTTACTTTAGAGATGGCGAAGATGCCCAAGAGCCTGTGATCCTTGGTAGTTTGCCTGGTAAACCGAGCGAG
>Ga0181401_1000428_pt1 | contig 17478 bp, 7 predicted proteins | sample 24SPOviralmetaG_FD_130130 | JGI IMG/M metagenome (GOLD analysis project Ga0181401, IMG submission 130130) | Marine viral communities from the oligotrophic San Pedro Time Series (SPOT) site, San Pedro Channel, CA, USA - 24 SPOT_SRF_2011-07-20 | ecosystem: Environmental > Aquatic > Marine > Strait...
ATAAACTGTTTGTTAATTTGTAATGATTGGCGAGCTTTGAATGCATCGTCAGAGATTGCAACTGTACCAAAATCAATATCGTCAGCGGAGGCATTTCCGTTTTGCATAATGTCAATGATTTCATCAAAGGATGCATTTGAGCGGGAAATTGCTGTTGCGTCTGTTAAGACTTCAGTTGCCATTTTACCTTTGAGCCATGTAATAGCACCAACAGTTTCTGTAAGCTGATTATTGATAACGTTATTAGCACCTACTGTACCGATACGGTAACCCATACCTGTGTAAACTGCATTTAAGTTAGAATTGGTTGCCACATCTCTTGCAACTGCATTGAGAATATAACCAGTGTCTCTTGAGCACTTATCTTTGTCATAGATGAAGTAATTGTCGTTAAGCCATGCTGAAATCTCAGCTTGTAAATAACCTTTGTTCTTTTGAAGTGAACGGCTAGCATATGTACCTTGCTCACTTGCTCCTACTTTAACAACCGCACCTGGATCAGCAGCTACGAATGTGTGGGTATTCGCATAAGCACCGGCATTACCGCAGTTAACTGTTACAGTATTAGCTGTGGTAGCTGAAATCTTAAGTGGTAATTTGTATGCTTTATCACCAATACGTGGGTGGAAATCAGTACCAGCAACTGGAACAATACCTGTGTTACAGCTAAACTCGAAGCTTAATGGATTAAGTTCGATATGGTCATCAGTTGTAAGGTCGTGATCAACAATTGTGATAATCATTTCACCAGATACTGGATCGTATGTTGAGTCAGTAGGTGTATATGATTTAAGTACCTTAGCAGGATCTGAGAAGTACAATGCATTTGAATCAATACAATCAACTTCCGCACTTACGAATGTATGGTTATTAGCATGACCGTTTGCATTACCGACGTTAACAGTAATTGTATTTGAAGTTACTGCAGTTACTCTTACTGGTTCGTTATATGCAACGTGATCGTAAAGTGGAGCTGCATCAGTGCCTGTTACACCACCAACATCACAGCTAAATACCATTGATTCTGGAGCAATTGAGATCCATTTACCAACTGGTAAGTCGTGCTGACCAATAGTGATTTCCATTTCACCACTAATTGGGTCGTATGTTGCTGTTTGAGGAGTAAACTTACCAGTCCACATTCCAGCTTCGCGAATAGCATTTGTTGTTGCTGATACGAAGGTGTGTACTGATGTATCGCTTGACTCGCCAACATTAACAGTAATTGATGTTGCGTCTCTTGCAGTAATTGTTACTGGTTTCTTCCAAGCAGGATGTCTCTTTTCAGCTTGGATAGCATCTGTTGCTGCGCTGACGAATGTATGAACACCGCCACCGTCTGCAATACCGCCAACATTCATATAGATTGTTTCGCCTTCAACTCTGTCGATAACTACTTGCTTTTTATAGAACGGGTGATGTGATTCTGGCGCAGGGTGCTCAGTAACATTGTTATCCATTTCACAAGTAAATACGATTGAACCTGGTTTAAACTCTACAAGGTCTCCAGCTTTAAGAGCATTTGGACCAATGTTAGCACTAAACTCTCCAGTAGCAACGTCGTATGCTGCTGTTGCAGGTGTATAGTTGATAAACGCCCTAGTTGGATATGAATGCTCAGTAGCATTTGAATCTCTAGCACATGTAAATGTTAAGCTATCTGGCTCAATAAAGATTTCATCACCAACATTAAAGTCGTGAGAACCAATGGTAATTACTGTTGTACCAGATGCAGGATCATAAGCTGCACCAGTTGGTGTGTATTTTTTACCATTGTTATTAAGCAATCTGCTCATTTCGTCGAATGCTTTATCAGCTCTATCGTGTGCAATTGGGTTTGTAACACGTTCGCCAATTTCATCTTTCATAAAGTTGATTGAACCAACTGTTTGAGCTAACTGGTCAGTAACACTTACTTCGCCAGACTTAGTACGATATGCTGCACCAGTTTGGATTGAGTTATAGTTTGTTCCAAGAATAACATCTCTTTGAACTGCAGGTAAAATGTACTCTTCAGTATCTCTTTTACACTTAATGCTGTCGTAGAAGAACCATTCGTTTTCAGCCCAATCCATCATATAGTCTTGGATGAATTCTCTGTTTTGTTGTAACTGCTTACGAGCATTACGCTTATTAACGTCAATAGCTGCGTTGTCGCTAAATGTAAGTTCTTCAATGATTACTGAAATTGAATTGTCAGCAGCCTCTACGAATCGGTGTTCAAATGCCGCAGCAGTCATTCCTGGATTAACAGTAATTGTTTTTGCTGAAACAGCGATAATTGGTAAAGCAGCTAAATAAGCTTTTTCAGATCTACGTGGGTGTTTAATAGGTGTTTTAAAGTTATCGCTTGAGCAAGTAAACGTAAAGCTTTCTTCGCCAAGGTTAACATAACGACCAACAGTAAGATCGTGTGTACCAATAGTAATAACCATACGGCCAGTTTTAGGATCGTATGTTGCATTAGTTGGAGTATACTTTTTGCTGTCTTTGTTGTCAATAGTATTAATGATGTTATTAAACGCTTGATATGCATCAGCAGCTGCAGGAGCAGAGTTTGCTTGGATGAGTTCATCAGTTGTTTTACGTAGTCTCTTAAATGATGCTACTGTTTCATTTCTTTGATTTTCAAGAACTGTTCTTGAAGTATTGACATAGTATGCTAAGCCAGTAGTGAATGAGTTGTAGTTTGTATCAAGTAGCATGTCATATTTGACTGCTGGTAAGATATACTCTTGAACATCTCTTTCACACTTTGCACTGTCATATGCATAGAAGTCTTCATTGTTATCAATCCAACTTACGAACTCGTCAATAATAAAGCTTCTATTGTCTTGTACTAATTCGCGAGCAGCTGTTTGTTCCCACTCTCCGGTGTCTGCAAAGATAATTGGGTTTGCAGCTTCTTCACCATTTTGAAGAATGTTAAGAGTTTCAGAAACTGATTGGTCAACTCTTGTATTAATTTCAGAGTTGGCGCTTACAAAGATAAATTCCATATCATCTTTAAGGTGCTCAATAGAACCAACAGTTTCTGTAAGCTGTTCGTTAACAACTACATATGAAATTGGTGAACGATATGTAATACCGTTTAAGCGACCCCAATAGTTACCATTTGTTGCAATATCGTAAGATGTACTATCAACAATTAAGCCTGTATCGCGGAAACATTTATCAGCATTATATCCTTGATAACCAAGACCAGGATTTGTTCCATCATAGCCAGTGGTTGTATTAGATGTTAAGTAATGGATCATATCGTCAATGATCTCAGTTTTATTTTCAGCGATTGCATCTGCAAAGTCTGTGTTAGCAATTAAGATATTATCATTTGCTTCAGCAGGTTTGATGATAACTGTGTTACCACGTGCACGCATTGAGATGTCACCAAACTGAGAACCAGAGTTGTTCAATGTCATTTGGCCACCGTCAAGTGCGAAGAACGCCTGACGTGTAAAGATTGAAAGTGAACCAATACCGTTAACACCCGCACCGTTCTTAGCAACATAACCTGTACCGTTTTGAGTACGAGGCGTGAAACCAAAACATAATACGTATGTGTAGAGTGAGTCAGTATCTAGTACAGCTCTGTCTGCAAGTAGACAACCACCGCCACGACCAACTAGTCTGTTCGGGAAGTCGTCAATACCAATGCTCTCAACTGTACCTGTACCACCACGTTGTGCATATAAGATATCGCCAGGTTCAACGTTCCCTTTAAGGTTACGTACATAAATTTGTCTGTTTGCCGCAATGTCATCAACATAAGAAAGGTAACCTGTTGCACCAGATGAGAATGTTACTTCATCATCGATTTCAAATAGGTTTTGAGCACTGTGGCCTGGCTCTAAATAGAACTCTTGGCCAAGGTCAAGGATTGTACCTTTTGAGTTGAACGGGTTTAATGGCGCTTCAACATCTTCACGGTTAAAGTTTGAAAGCTGAGAACTATCTCGAATATATGGAGATCTTCTCATTAATGCACCAGGACGATAAGCGATAGCAAAACCACCTTCAGGCTGGTCAAAGTTATCAACTTCAAAGTTCATGTATGCAAAACCTTGAACATAACAACCGGATCCAACTAGAACACCGTTAGTTCTTTCCCAACCTGGTAACTTCTGGATAACTGTTGCGTACTGACCAGCTGTTGAAGTCATAGCACAATCATCAGGTAATACGATTGGTTCGTCTACATAATAGGTACCTGGTCCACATGAAATATGGATTGCGTTATTAATATCGTTACGATTTGGATTACCACCTGCTTTTTCAATAGCAAGTTCTGACGCTCTCTTAAGAGTGTTAACTGGCTTAAGAAGTGTACCATCATTTTTGTCGTCACCGTCTGAAGCAACGTAAACTTTAAGAGCTTTTTCAGTTTTACGAGAAACTTCTTCGTAAAGCTGGCGATAAGTCATTTTTTCTGTTTCGCCAGTCTTCATATTTTTCAAGGCGAAATAACTATCTTCGTCAATAGGCTCTTCAAAGACTTTCTTAAGATCCATATCAAAGTCTGCAAGTGTTGAGCTATCAATAGTTGAGTTAGCAATTCTTGCTTCGTTAATATCAGAATTAGTAATGGTTGAGCGATCTTGTAGTAGTCCATCAGCTGATGAATCGCCAATTGTCATATTAGTTGCTACAACGTTATCCATAATACCGCCAAACGAACCGTCGTTAATTTCAACGGTGTTCAAAGTAGTATTATCAAATACGTTATTATTACCAGTACCATCTGAGAAGTCAGAATTAGTAATTGTAATGTTGTTTGCTGTGGTATCAATAATGCTAGAGTTACTGATTTCAGTATCCCAAATATAACCATTCGAGAAACGAGAGTTTGTAATATCAACATTGTCTAAATCTGTATCACGAATATCAGCATTAGCGATATTAACGTCAAAGATTTGTGTGTTACCAGAAATAATTGATTCGGTAATAGTAGAGTTAGAAACTGCTACGTTTGATACGACAGTATCAAGGATTGAACCATTTGAAAATACTGTTGTAACGATTTCTGAGTTAGAAATATATGCATCTTCAAGAATTAGTTCGTCGATTTCAATATTTGTAAGGATAAGTCCGTTTGCAGTACCTTGGTCAATAGTAACGTTATTGAAGAATGAATCGTCAATAGTTGAGTTAGTAAAGACGTCGTTGTTACCAGTCGAGTTGTTTAACTGTCCGTTATCAACGATTGTGTTTGTAAAGACGTTGTTGTTACCTGTACCATCTGAGAAGTCAGAGTTAACAATAGTAACACTATCGACTGCGGTATTAGCCATTGTACCGCGTTGGATGTCTGAGTCATTAACTTCCGACGTATTAATAGTACCGTTATTGAACTCGTTGTCGTCCATAACGTTGTTGTTTATATCTGAGGCGAATATTGTTACGTTGGAAATACTACCGCCGGTGATGGTAATTCTATCAAAGATTTCATATTGTATAGCTTGTACGAGTTCTTTTCTCGTAATGTTTTTAGTTCCATCATCACCTTGGATAAGATTAACAATAACAAAGAGGTCTTCGGTACGGGTATTGGCACCTGTTATTGGACCTAATTCTGAAATCTTTGACATTTATTTCTACCCTTTGTTTTTTCTTATATTTATAAAAAGAAGTTGGTGGTCAGCTTAGATGCACTACAAAATAAGCTTGATCTTTGCTTTCTTTTCTGCCGAACACATAAGGAAATTTTTCCTGTTTAACATTTCTAAATAGTTCTTCCGGGCCACCCCAAAATTCTTTTGTGCCTTGGACTTCTTTTTGTCTGCGTTTAACTAATTCGTTGTTTTCATCAAAATAATCAATATAATAAGCCATTTCAAATTCATTTCTATAATAGTGTTTTGTTCCAAGAACAGTACTTGTTTTTGAATTGATATAATAAGCAATGTTTTCTAACCATTCAGAACCATCTCTAGGATTATTCTGTGGTTGATTTTTGTATACTCTTAAAAACCCTGTACCTACACTTTCTAAGTCAGCGCATACATAGCTTACCCAACCTTTATCTTCGACTTCATACCATTCTTTTGGAAAATTATATTTACACATTTTTTCAAAATTAGCTTCATCATCAGTACCCTTTGCAAAGTGACTAATAAGAGCTACAGTATGGACGTCTTCACGACGGGTGAATACAATTGATTTAATTCTGTTATGGGGAAACCACTCAAGCACTTCATCAAGCTTAGGATAAAACCCCTTTAACATATTAATATTTTTCATAATGTCTCCTTAAGGCGCGGTTGTTTCAAAGTAAATAGAACCGTTTCGCGCAATTCTTAAATAGAAGGTTGTGTTTGTGGTGTAATCAGCAAGAGTTGATCCATCACCTGACGGTCTTGCATTATAGGTTGTAGTAAAATTATCTATAGATGTTGTAAACGATGCAAAGCCAGGAACACCAGGCGCACCTTTATAGTTACCATAATCTGTTGGGTTTCCACCAGCGCCTATGATAATTCTATAAGTAACTTCTACATCAATGGTTTTTTCAAAGTCATCACGGCCGCCTCTAGATCCGCCGGAACCAGCATTACCCGCCGCGTCTGAACCGTAAAGGTTAAAGTAACTTGTGGAACCATCATCACCACCGCCTCCACCGCCAGCAGCACCATAGTGACCCCATGTAGGGAATGGTGCAGCAGCATTTGCTCCACCACCAGCGCCACCTGCGCCAAAGTCAGAAGCACCGCCTTGTCCACCAGTAATAGCACCAGCATTACCATGTCCGCCACCACCGCCGCCACCGACAATAGCGATGTCGTTATTATCACTTAAAAGTCTAAACGCAGTTGAATTACCAGCACTGTTATTACCAGTACCGTTACCGTCGGCCATGCCGTTACCACCTGAACCGCCGCCACCTTGTAAATCTAATCTAATGAAAATTTCTTTACGCGCACCGTAGAACTGGCTTAACTTTAAAGCTCCGCCTGAGGTCGCGATATTTTTATTGGCATTTGTATTTGGAACTAAACTTCCGCCACGATAGTATTCTGACAAATTAGCGGGGTCTGCACCACCAAATTCATCTACAATGTCTTGGAAATTAATAGGGCCACTATTCTTGATAACCATATTACTTGCCTACTTTTGCCGAGAGTTCCTTGATTGCTTCTATAAGTAATCCAATTACGTTTCCGTGTCGTACCGCATAAATTTCTTCGTTAGTATCCGGGTCTCTCGTTTTATATACCGCTTCCGGTAAAACTTCAACTAATTCTTGAGCCATAACCCCAGTCATTGGTGTTGGGTTATTTTTGTAATTAAATAAGTATCCACCTAATTGAGAGACTTTTTCTAGTGCACCGTCAATAGGTATAATGTTTTCTTTCATAGTCATATCAGAAACTGTACCAAACGCTGTAACATCACCTTCGCAAATGATTGCGCCTGTTGAATTAACATTATTAAATGTTACGTTTGATGTAGTACCTACGGTTTGACCAATGCTAATTTCGCCATCACTTGCAATACTTACACCGGTTCCTGCTGAAATCGATGCCCTTGCTCTTGCTTCTGTAAAGTAGCGATTATTGCCACCGTCTCTTGCGCCAGGTACCGTTTCTCCAACTCTGTTGTCTGTACCTTCATCTAAAAGGTTCGTATCGTGGTTAGAAATACTACTTACTGTACCTTGTACGTTACCCCACATTGTAGCTGGGATAGCTGCATCTGGTCCACCGTTTTCAAACACTTTACCTGATCCGTTACCGCCAGTTGATGCTGGGTGATAAATGTCTCCAGTAAATTGGCCACGAATATCGTTACTGTTTATTGTGGTTGCGTTAATAGTATTTGCCGTTAAGGTATCTGTAAAGTTACCGTTAGCTGATTCAATAGTACCAGTAATATTTCCATCAGCATCTCTTGGGAATGTAATTTCCTCAGTAACTGTTAATGATGGAACTGTAAGTACGCCAGCTCTTGACAATTTAAATTGTTCTGAATTGTTTTCTTGGATAAGGAAATCTGCATCTGTAGAATTGTTGATTCCAATTTCCCAAGCAGTAGATCCATCGGTATATCTTGTTTTAGCACCCGATGCTCCAAAAGTAAATGTTGCAACAATTTCACTTGTAGTACCGGTAATGTTTATAGGATGGTCAAAGTTAATTACTTGGCCTGCGGTATAAGCTGATACAAGATTTGTTCTAAGTTCATCAGCAGCAGCTACAGTATTTGCAGTAAACTCTCCAAGGATTGTAGCATCACCCACGGTTTCATCACCTGATACCGATGCGGTTACTGCTGAGTCTCTGAAAATGTCAACCATTTCATTGGTTTTGTCTAACCAATTTTGAAATGTTTGTGTAGTCGTAACGTTTTGAATACTGGATTTTGACATTTTATTGGTTCTCTATCTTTGTAAGGCGGAATTCAATTCTGGCCATTGTCTCTTTAATTTCTTCTACTTCGTTAGTCAGATTTATAACGGACCGATGAAGTTTTCGTTCCTGTTTATATTTATTAAGACCGGCAACATCGGTATTGAGTACTGCGTTACTATTTTGATCTCGCTTCAACGTCATGTTAAAGCTATCCCTCTATAGTCTTTTACGAATGGTACATTGTGGATATTTTCAGCTACTAATTCAATTTTAATTGCAAATTTTCTATAGCCTTCAAATTTACCAGTTGTACTTGTATATTCTAAAATATCAGAAGCTGACTTATTAGCATCTGCAACTCTATAACGATACTCACGGTAATCGTATAAGTTAGAAGATGATGAATATGTTGAAGCACCTTCAAATAATTCTAATTCAATCCAAGGCATAGTGTCAAAGTTTGCACTGTCTTGTACGTGTTGTGGTCTAATATAAACTTTAATATCAGTACCATTTGGTCTATAACCTGTTAAATATAGATTTAAATCTTCTGCATCTAAATCCTCAGCCAACTCAATTGTTTTAGAAATATATTTTGAAGTTGTCGCAGGAGTGTTTGTTGTCTTATAAGCATAAGCCATAAGAGTTGCAAGTTCTAAATCGATCAATGGTGTTGATGTAACGTTTGCGCCGTTTGTCATTGCTAAGTTAATATCAAATGGTTTTGGAGTAACTAAGTTATTTGATTTACTATAAACAACTACACCGTTTTGAGTAAAGTGGTTATTATCACCAAACCTAATTGGCATTTCATATGGATTAACTAAATTACTTGGGTTAGTTAAATTACCAGAAGCTGTTACGTTTGATACCGAATCAAGCGCACGAGGAATATGTGGTTGAATATAACTTAAGTTAATGTTATCGATGGAACCGATCGTAGCTTCTGTTCCAGAATCAAAACCATATACAGTATCGCCAGCAACAAATTTCTTTGCGCTTGTAGCAGAACTCTGAGCCAAATGCATTTCAGCTCTGTTATAGCTATTGTAATGAGATAACTTACCAGCAACTAATGGTTTACCATTTGCATTTGATGCGTTAAACGGACAAGGTTTATCAGTTGTGATTTGTGTTGAGCTATCAATAGATGCAACTCTAAAGATTTCTTTATCGACGTTATTACTTGCGGTAACTAAAATATAATCACCTGCCGCGTAATCAACATTAAAATCATTACCTGACTGAGTAAGAATATTTGTGTTTTGAACCATACTTACAGTATAGCCAGTATCGATTTGCTTATAAATCATTTCTCTTGATTCAAATCTACCAGTCCAATCTGATAACGTGATAAACTCATGATCATCATTTGTAAGTGTAACTGTACCAGATGCAGAGTTAAAGTTATGACGATATACAGCAAACTTAATATCTTCATCTTGGTATGATTTCCAAGTACGGTTATTTGTTGAAGTAAAGAGAACGCCGTCACCCCAGTCCATAACAACTGATTGACCTTTTGTTGGACCTGTGGTAAGATCTTTGCCACCAACTTTAGATGTAAAGTGTAGGTAGTTAGGATCGTTCGCATCAGGCATAATAACAACTGCGTATTCTTTTTCTGTATCCATTCTAATTGGCGTTTCAAAATTAATTTCAGTAACTGCAGTTGCGTCATCTGAAACATTTACTTCGGAAGCTTGTAAATGTAATTTTGAGAATGGTAAGATGGTTCCAGATGGATAGCCATTTACAACCTCACGTAAAGTAACAGTAATACCATTTACAGTACTCTTACGTTTGAAATATAAATCAACTTTAGAAATATATACTGAGTTCGATCCTTGACCCATACCTTGTTTAATAAAGAATGTCTGAGCTAATGGATCTCCTCCCGGCAATGTTTGAGTTGTTACTCTTGCCGCAAGGTTACGAGTTGTAGTATTACCTGATACTGTGCTAAACTCAGGAACACGAGTTGAAAGCGCTGTTTTTTCTACCGAAATATTATAAGCTCTATACATGATTTCAGACTTAGAAGTCGAGGCTGAATCAATGCTCGAATATTGGTTTACATCAACAATTTCAAGTAGTCTATCACCAACATAAAACTGACCGGCTGGAATTCTAAATATAGCTCTCAATACGCCGTTAGAATCTGTTGTAACAGCTGCGCCATAAGCACCAAACTTTTGAACTGTTCTCGCTCGTGTAGCTGAAGTCGTACCTGGTGCAACATTTGCGTTAACGTCTTTTCTATCAAAGAAGAAATAATGTCTTGTATTTGGTCTAAGACCTGTTGTGTGGATTTTAATATTTCTAGATCTCATAAACGGTTGGAAACTTATGTCAGATACAAAGTCGCCAACTCCATTTAACGCTCCATCATTTACAGACAATCTTTGCTCAGTGCCCGTTTGAGTTCTTTGTGTAGTTGTTGTAAGTAGTCGACCACGCTGAGTTGTAGTAGTCGCGCCATCAACAACAGGACCATCCCAGTTAATACCAGTAATTGGTAGGAACTCTTGTAAATCTTGGAACACGCCAGCTATATCAATTACTGCTGGAGTTGGATTTCTAACAGTGTCATGCGCCATATCATGTGATGGAGAAATATTAGAAGAACCATTGTATTTCCAGAAGTTAGATACACAGTTTCTAAAGTTTGTAGCATAAGGCTGACCAATAAGTTTAATGTTATCGTTTCTGCCTAGTGTTGCTGTTTCAGCAGTACCGACTGTTGGGAAGATCGATGCACCAGTAGAAGATTTATATTTTAAATCTAATGGGAATGTTTTAAGAGCTGGTGTAAGAATTTTCTTATCAAAGTGAATTGCTGCTTTATAGTTTGGATCATCTAAATTAGCAATACCAGTATCGTTCATTGGATCCACGATATAACCATTTTTAAATCTTGATAATCCATTTTCGTCTAGGATTAAAAGATTTTCTGATTGTTGTTCTAATTGGTTAAGTGAAATATAATATTCTAAACCTTCAATGCGTTGCTCAATCTTTTCGATGTCACGCATTGTATAGTTTGAAGTACCTTTTGATTTAATTCTAATAGCGGAATCAAATTTACCAGATTGAGAAGCTTCTTCAGCACTCAATGCAGGATAACCTGGAATGTTAATTTCAGCAACTACTAATTCGTCTTTTCCTACTGTAGGTGCAATAGGTAATAAGTCTTCAGTACCTTGAGTAATGGATGGAAGACCATATGAATCCATACTGATTAAATCAATTCTTCCTTTATAGGATTCAACATCTAATGTTGCATTAGAATTAAGCGCTGGAATAACATAAGCTGTACCACTGAAATCAATTTGGTTATCTCCAACCGCAGTAGTAACTGTGCCAGCCGCACTAGGTGTTGTATCTGAATAATCAACTGCTGAATCTTTATCGGCATGTGGTCTAAAGTCTAAGCAATTTCTTAAGTTATAAATTTGACCGGACGCAGATGTGTATGTATCGAGGTCGTATGAACGAATTTTACCAGCTGGTAATACCTCGGTGGTATCATCAATTGGATAACTGTTAATAGTAAAGAAATATTTACCAGTAGCAGTACCAAGCTCATAACAAGAAAGTTTGATAGTAAGTGTACCGTTTGGTGGAACCGGGCGTCCTGGAATATATTCCATATATGAAATATCGTAGAAGTGATCGTTTTGGTTGTTATATAATTTAAAACTATCTGTATAATCTACCGTGTTCGCAACGATTGATTCAATTTTATAAACATCAGGGAAACCTAAACTATATGTTGAAGTGCTATTATTATATGTTACTTTTACATAAGGGCTTACTGAAGCTTTTGTATATGAATCTGTATTAATAAGTCTTTTGTTTAAATAAACTTCTGCGGCTGGATCTGCATTTGCTGTAGGATCTAAGTTAATAGTAATAACTGAGTTATTTAAAGATGTTGCAGTACTTAATACTGGAATGTAAGTATTCGATGCATCAACCACAGTAATATCATCTTGGCTAACAGCAAAGTCTTCACCGGCTGCTGCTGTAATTTCTATTGTATCACTTGAAACAGCCGCTGAGATTTTGTCTCTTACAGGAATTGAAATGTCTGAAAGTGTTTTAATAAACTTACTACCAGTATCAAATATCATTGCAGAGCGTGAAGCATCTTTAACTGCTGGATTTGATGCGATTTCAATAACACCACTTGTACCAACAATGCGTCTTACGTTTTTAAACTCGTTTGAGCCAACCATATCAACACCAAACAAATAACATCTTGTTGGCGTAATGTTTCTAATGTGTGCTCTACCAATAGTGCTTGAACCTGCAGTTTGTAACGTAACAGCTTCGTATTGATCCCCAATAGTACCAGACAATGATGTGATAGGTAAATACCCACCATAATCAATTGTTGTAGCTTGGTTTTCCTGTACTACTGTTTCTGTAACTGGGTCAAGAGTAAAATCAATTTTACCCGATGTTTCAACACGATAACCTTTAACATATGCTATGCCACTATTAACGAGTGCTTTGATATCTGTACCACGACGATCAATATCAATTTTAAATTTGTCTACGATATAGTTACCAGACTCTTCGTAAGTTCTTTTGGCTAGCTCTTCATTAATTGAATTAAATTGAGTTACGTCTCTTAATTGAACCGCTGAACCATTTTGGTATCTAACTAATGTAAAGAATGTTGAGTCTACGTCAGCTTCAGCTGTATCTAAAACAGCCAATGTTGGAATCATTTTAAGTCTATCAGCACCTGGCGCATTTTCATTAGTAGAACCGTTTGCATTATCATATAAGGTACCATCTTGTAATGAACTAATTAGAGATTCTGTAACTACGAAACCTACTGAAAGATCATCAGGTTGGTTTGTATATTTTGATACGACAAGAGTTTGATCGTTGGCAAACAAGAAGTGACCTTTTTGGAAGATAACACCTGCCGATGTTTGAATACCAAATGAAGTTCCTGTTGGATCTGACTGGAGAGTAACGTCAATAGTTTCAACACCAAGCTCGGTGCTATAAAGAGTTGAACCATTGTACTTATAACGATTGATTGTAATGCTTTCACCAGGCTGGAATACTTTATAGTTACTGGTTTCGTTTGTGTTTAAGTAGTTAATATAAAACGTGTTAAGATCTGGCGGCCTAGTTTCAAAGCCGCGTGTAGCTGTAATTACGGAAGCTTTAAGACTTGTAACACCACCTACTAATTCATAAACAACATCAATAGGTGTGTCAACGCCATTAATAACTTCGGTGCTTGGACCACTGATAAATGTTTCTACATCAAAACCTGTTTTATCAACTAGTTTAACGAATTGTAAACCATCCAAGTTTGTAAAGTTACAACCTTTAATAATACTACCTTCTTGATAGATATTATCTCCAAATTGTTCAACTTGGTTTTGAAGAATTGTTTGTAGCTGTGTAAGCTCTCTTGCTTGAACCGCATAAGCTGGTTTAAACAGGATCTTATAAAACTGTTTCTCGACATCAAAATCGTCGAAGTATGGGGCAATGTTTAAGTCTGTGTTAATAGGCATCTATTTGAGTTTCCTTAAAATTCTAAGACCAGCTTGTATTCTTCACGTGAGGTGGTTTGTCTATCAATTGGAAAGAAGTCTTCCATAAAGTATACTTCACCTGACCGTTGAGTGTATCTTGATTCAATTACATTATTAGCTACTGGACTATTTATCGAAATTTTTTGCCCGGTAGAATTAATTAAATTCAACGATGGGTCGAGTGATATATCATTATTTGCTTGGTTAATATGAGGTCCCATATAACTGCACAAATGAACTGTGTTTGATGAAGCTTGAATTGCGTGTACTCGAGCTCTAAACAACTCGTTACCATCTAAATCTTCTTGTGTTACAATACTATTGACTACTAATTTTCCATAATCATCTGTAATTATCTCAATTCTATTATCAAATACATCAGGCGAAGCTGTGTTTGCTGTTACAGGATCTGGTGTAAACGTTGGATTTTTAAGTACACCAACAGCTGATGTAGAATTGGAAGCACCGATTTGGTTATTATCAGTTTCTGTAATATATGCATAAAGCAATACATGTCTACAATAAAGTTCATCAATTAAGTTATAATTATGACCACCAATTGGCGAAAGAACTGGTCTTAATGTAGCTCTTACATCAATGGAGTTTGCATCGTCTGGATCAAAATCATAGTTAGGATCAACAATGGATGCACTAATATTATTATAGCCTTGGCCAGGAGTTAATATTTCAATGTTTGTAATATTTCCCTCTACAATTCTTGGAATTGCTGTGGCACCTGATCCGTCTCCGATAATGTTAACAGTCGGTAGAATTTTAAATGTTGAGTTAATAATAACTCCGTCTCCGCTTGGATTACCAATTACTTTAACTCTTGCTCTATCAGCAACAGCATCCCACGTATAAGTATCAATTACATATGTGTAAGTTACGTTTGTAGGTGTATTAACATAGAGCGTCATACCTGAATAATAGTTTCCAATTTCAGATAAGAAATTAGATCTAAGAAGCACAGTACTATCATTACCTGGAGGGCCAGCAACAATACCGCTTTCAACAAAAGGATAGCCTGCGTTATCAACAGGGTTGTTAACAAAAATATTACTAACTTCTGAACCTGTTATAACATTATTTGCATCCGAATCGAGTTGAGGATCAACTGCAAAGTCTCCCATTAAAGGAATATATCCTACAGCATTGTAGCCTTCAAATTCTGACTCAGTCAAATAATACATAAACTTCCAAACATATCCATCTGGCATTCTATAAATTTGATTTACAGTAACTGGGTTATAGTTTGGTGGGTTAGCTGATTGTGCACCATTATTATTTGATAAGCATTTATAAACTCGATAATCACCGGAATCGTTATTAGTAGGACCAACAACGGAATAGAATTTTTCGTTTTCTAAATCAACGGTATCATCGTATTGTTCGTATACTTGGTCTTTTTGCCAAGGATGATATTTAATCATATACTTTACGTCGGAATCAAAACATTGTTTACCGAATAAAATATTTTCTTTAAACTCAGTTTTGCTTTTAAAAGAGTTTACGGCATCAACTCTAGTAAGAGCATCTATTGAAATTGACGATACACAAAAGTAATAATCGTTGTTTGCGATATCATCGCGAAACATACGAACTGTATCGTTTTTTAATTTTGTTGCTAATACTTCAGCCATGGAACACCTTCAATTTTATAATATTTATATGCATTTAACCCCGTCTCCTGATTCTTGTGCGAGGATAAGTTAAACCATCAGCTGGTCTATTCGCAAAATTCTTTTTAGGAAATGAATTACCTGTCTCTACTCTTTGATTAATCCAACGCAGCATTCTATTTTCAGCACCCTGCAAGCTTAACATATCCATAGGATCGTCGTTTCCTGTATCTACCATTTCATCTATAATTGCATTTTCTTGGATCCAGGCTTTAATTTCAGTATTTGTGGCGTTTGGCCATTGCTCAACGAGAAGAGCTGCTACGCCAGCAACCTGAGGTCCTGCCATACTTGTTCCTTGGTATTTACCAAATTGATAGCTACTATTTCTAGGATCAGCAATACCGCCTGAGTGAAGTGAACTTTGAATTGCTTCACCTGCTGCAAAAATGTCTATTTGACTTCCAACGTTAGAAAACGGAGCTTTTTCTTCTCCTACATTATTTGATAGGGCTCCAACGTTAATAGTTGGCCCATAACCAGCACCTGAGCCAGTTCCTCGGTGAAGCCATGTAGTTATTGTAGTACCTGAATATGGAATTCTATACGTATTATTATAATCTTGGTCTGATGTATTTACTGTTTTCCAATAATCGTTACCAGCTGAAACTACGATAATAATACCATCATCAATTGCATCTTGCAAGTCAGCTTGACGTGATGTTGTATAGTATGGAATATCCATTTCTAAATTTGAATTTGGAGCATAACATCCACGAGCTTGTAATTCAGATTGAGTTAAACTACGACCTGGATTAAAATCAGTTCCACGGAAATTAATTCTATCTACATCTCCAAAAGAACCTGTTCCAATTTCAAGAGATGAGCCATAGCTATTATTTGTTACCGTAGGATTACGTCTGCCTGTATCTGGGTTAATTGGTTTTGTATTATGCCATTGTCTCATATAATCCCACATAGTAGAACCAATGCTACCATTTGGATTTGAGCTATACGGACTAATGTTATAGATGTTAGCATCCCGTGCCCAGCCTTGAGTATTCCCTGCTACAGTTCCTGCACAATGACAGCCGTGGTTGTTGTCACTTTCATCTGTAGCATTTGTATATGAACCTGAACGATCATATGTATAAGTGCCTGAGCCACCATGCGAGAACCAGTTTTCTTGAATAATTCTACTACCACCTGAGCCATCTGAATTTACTGCAAACTCTGGATGGTCTGGATCAATATGTCCGTCCACAATAATAACATCAACATTCTTACCCGATGCCGTGATAGCTAATGTGTCAATTATAAGTGAAGAACCGTCTGCACCCCAATTTGATCTATTCGTTGCTTCACTATGTCTAAGTAAACCCCAGTTAATATCTGAAGCATCGGTAAACCAGTTTTTATCAAACTCACCGTTTGTAATTTTATAAGATGGTTTAATACTTAGTTCAACTAATTCTCTTAAATCAACACCCCAAACTCTATCATCAGATTTAATTAATTCAACTTCATCATCAGTAAGCATATAGTGAGTATTGCGACTAATTGGTCTTTTATTAGATACTTCAACTGCTCTATCTGGAATGAACAAATTACCACCCGGCGTTTCCATATCTTCATAGAAACCTTCGAGATCTTCTTTATTATGAAGAGTAACAATCCACTCTCTGAGCATTTATTAAGCCTCCAATTGAAGTACGGTAAGGGTGACTTGTACTGTACCTGTTGAGCCTGACCTATTTTCTACTCTTAACGGGATAGTAGTATTTGGTGTAGACTCTAGGCTATAACCAATTGTACCAGGCGAAACAATTACTGTTTCAGCACCAGTTGTAATAACTTCAGCAATCACACCTGCATCTGGTAAAGGATCAGCAGTATCTAATCTGCTCGCATCAGCGGTTCTTGTAGCACCATTAACATATA
>Ga0181401_1000430_pt1 | contig 17463 bp, 30 predicted proteins | sample 24SPOviralmetaG_FD_130130 | JGI IMG/M metagenome (GOLD analysis project Ga0181401, IMG submission 130130) | Marine viral communities from the oligotrophic San Pedro Time Series (SPOT) site, San Pedro Channel, CA, USA - 24 SPOT_SRF_2011-07-20 | ecosystem: Environmental > Aquatic > Marine > Strait...
AAGTAAAAAAATAAAAATTATTAAAAAAATATAAACTACTGGAGACATATCTATTGTTTTCATAATACAAATATATAAGTACCTCCCCTAATCTATGTTAAGGGAACGTTAAATTTTCATATGGAAAAAAATTTTTTTGGGGAGAGTTATTGAGCGTGTGAGGGTATTTAGAATAGCACCCCACCTGGTCCCCAAAGTTCAAAGTCCTCCGGGTCTAATTATTAATCAAAATTTAACAAAGATGTCAAATTTAACAACAGGTAGTATCGTGTTCACCAAGGTGATCACTCACACAAACAAGAACGATGAACAAGTTCAAAGTTCTATTGCAACCGTCAAGCTAGTTGACGGTAATATCACTAAAGTATTCGCCTACGGCGAAGACATCAGTGGTAAAGATGTAATATTTTGTTCCAAAATAGTACATGGTCAACCCCTCTACGAGGGCTCTTCCCGCCTCTCTGAACCAGGTCAAGACCTGCTTTACGAGGGTACATCTAGCATAGCTAGATTGAAGACAGTGAATGAAACATTAACTGTTTGTAAAGACTTCTCCCTTTAGGGAGTTGTCTTTTCTTTTTATATATATATATATAACTATTACCTGTGAGTTGATTGAGTCTGTGTGTGTGTTTAATGGTAAGTATTCACTTATATTAAAACAAGTATTGTGATAAGTAAAAAAAGACATAGAATGTTGTGTTAACTAGTGCACAACCTTACCACTTAACACACTCTTTTGGCTCTTTCTATCACACTAGGTAAATCAGTTGATAGTAATATATAACACTTTGTTTAATTTTAAAAAAGAATATCATGTATAGAACTAATTATGACTGCAGGGTAATAGGTTACTTTGAAGTAAGAGGTTTTGATAAAATAAAAGAGAAAGACGATGGCTCATCTTGGGGTCTTTTTCATAATAAAAGTTTAGCTGATATAATGTTGGCTGAACTAAGTAGAAGGTTTACTGGTATATCTAAATCATTTTACATAAAAGAAATTTGTTAAACAGTAACACAATTGAGTACCTAACGTGGTTTAGGTCTAAAACAAACCTCAATGGTGAAACTATTCTAATCAGACGGAATTAAAATACAGTTAGTATACTAACTATGAACTGATCAGAGTTATTGAGTTAACTTGTGTTGTGAGGCACTTAAAAACTCTTCCTAAAAAACTACTCTCTTTAAATGTAGAGGTAACTCCCTTAAATGGGTGATACTGGACGTGGGTTTGATCCCCATTAAACTGTAGTTTTATGAAACCAGAAACAGTGCTATTGATAAATGTTCTATTATTATGCTTTATGCTAACATAGACGGTAGCACTGTTTTTATTTAACAATAACATAACAAAGTTAACTGAATAGAAACGTAATCTCATTCAGACAGGTGGGTTTGATCACTCACTTGTTCTTTGTATACTTAATATTAATTAAAACAATTATAAAGATATGAAAAAAGAAACTAGAGGTGATAAGTTAATATGGATAAGTGAAACAGAAACTGATACAACTTATACATATACAAGATAAAAACCTAAACATTAACTAAACAAATAAAGAGTAGAAATCATGAATAAAATAGAAGAAGAACAAATGGTACAAGTAGATATGTTTATAAAGAATAACATAGATATTATGGAATCAGTTAGAATGAAAGTAATAAGATTATCTAATCAATTGCTAGTAGGTAATTTCAGTTCACCACATGCATTTACATTTGATGATGGAAGTGTATTAGATGCTGTTAGTGACTATGATAGCATGAGATTAAAGGTAAACTTTAATGAAACTGTTGTTAATGATTCAATAATTAGACATCATGAAAACAGTCAATATATCTCAACAATTACACTAGACTTTACATTAAGTGAAGAGGTAAAATGGGAGATGGAAATGTGGCATACAATGCATAAACATAATGATGTTGATATAGTTTTATGTCCATTACCAATGATACAGGCTTTAAGAGCTGAAGGATATACTGAAGAATGGTTGATAAATAGTCCTTTTAGAGCTGTAAGAATGAAAGATAGAATTTTAAAGACAGTTTCATGTAATACATTTACAATATGAAATTGTTCTTAGATGATACACTCAGTCCACAAGATGTGGATTGGGTGCAATGTAATTCATATGCATTGCCAGGATGGTATATAGTACGTGAAGGTCATAAATTTGTGAGTTTAGTTAATGAACTAACTAGTGAAAATATGCCTCATGTAGTATCTATTGGTAAGCTAGATGGAATGCAAGCAACAATTGCATCAGAGATTTTAATAGCACATTGTATGAGATTTGATATAAATCCACCAATTATGTTTGCACATGTATTAAATGAGCATCAATATAATAATGTAGTACAATGTTGGGAAAACTATTTAAGATTATACTTTAATAAACCAAAAATAAAAGAAAATGAATAAAGGTTTAGAACAAGATGTTAAAAGAGTGGCTGTAGCACTCGAGAAGCTAGTTAAATTACTAACTAAGCTTATAAAAGAAAATGCATAACAATACACAGACTCTGGAAAGGTAAGCTATAGACTACTGATCCCTATATTTGAAAGGATAAACTTTGATTTAAGCCTTTACTATTGACAGAGAGTCTCTTACTTCATCATAATACAAGCCTTGACGTGGCGATGAAGCTTTAAACTAATTGTATTAAACAGGGGCTTAACCCGATAAGTATAGTAATATACCTAAAGACATGTTGTGGAATATATGTTGCCAATTACGGTCAATTTAAGCAAGCAGGATACTACACGGCACCAATGGACGAATGTCTGAGGGTATGTGTATCTCTTCTTTTAGTTGGAGAGATGAGCTAGTGATAGCAATAGGAAATAACTGTAGATTTAGTTCTGAGTTAACTGTCAAGTTAATAAAGAGTATAAGTCAGTATGATGGGCAATCTTAGGGAATAAGATATAACCTGAAATACCATAACGATGAAAAGTTATACGCGAGTAGTATAGTATTTTGTCTCTCAAAAGGAGGCGAAGCTATAGAATAACCGCTACTTGTACCAATATAATAACAAACTAAAAAAGAACAAGCGTTGTTCCGTTAAACATTGAAAGATGACTAAATCTGGACACATTTATGTGAATTCAGGTACATTGAGGCCTCAAGCTGATATGTATTGCAAACCAAAGCCAAGAATGGGTCGATCAACCTATCTCTTCGTGTGAGTAATTTGTGAGTAGATGTTAACGTTAAGAGTGATTAGCTATACTAATCGTCATTGCACAATACTATGGGAGACTGTAGTGGATACGTTGTTAACTAATAAGACAACAAAAGATGTGTGTATAATGGTGTAATCTCAGCCCATTAATTTTTATAAATAATAATAAATAGAAATGAAATTAAGACTAAGTACATTTAAAATGGAACAAAAACAAGTTCAATGGTCTGCTGCACATGAAGAAGATAACAGCAGAAGAAAAGCTTGTTTAAAAAATAATAATAATGATGACAGAAAAAACAGCAAAGAGAATAGCAAGAGCATTAGAACAATTAGCAGGAATTGATACTAACATTAGTACAACAAGATTAGTTAAATCTCTTGCAAAGACACATGATAAACTACAAATAGTAAAAATAGTTAAAGATGTAGAAAAATGTGGTATTAAAGAAGCAAAAAATATAACAGACGGAATATTAATCAAATCAATTAAATAAAATGGCAACAAAAACAAAAACAACAGGCAACAAAAGAAAGACAATCAAAGAGTTACAATATCATATTGATTGTCATGAGAAGACAATGAAACATCAACAGATTGTAATAGCAGGTTTAGTGTTATTATCTATTATTCTGTTCTTTGGCAGTTACTTTTACTAATGAGTACGCCAAAACCAGAGAGAGTATTCCTTGATCTAAAAGAGAAGGAAGCTAAATCTAGTGGCATATTTGTAAGAAATGATTTAAAACGAATCATTGAAGAAGTAGAGTCAACTGGAGAACAAAAAGTAATAGGTATTGTGTATGATGGAACATATACAATAGAAATAATAACTAAAGATTTATAATTATGAAAAAGCAAAACATGTGCAGTGTAACACTGTTTAACAAAGTCGATATTATGCTAAGCATTGTATTCGATAGTAGCCAATTAGACGCTTGTTTAGTTGGATTTAAAGTAAGAGAAGGTGTATATCTAGGAGTATTTGGACTTGCAATTGAAATTACTTGGAAACTTGTAAAACATTCTAAGTCATGATGTTGACTATGAAAGGACACAAGATAAATATAAAGAATGCAGATGTTGCGACACTTGAAAGAGTGAAGCAATGTCTAGCATATTTATGTTTAAAGAATACAGATATTCGAATTAAAATGATTAAATTTGTTATCCAATTATTGGATAGAAAAATAGAAACTTTATATGAAAAAAAGAAAGCTAAACTCCAAGAATCCGAAGTATAACCGACTAGATCCGGAGAAAGATTTAAAACCAGTAAGAACTATTGAAAGTAAATGTGTAGTTAGAACATCAAGTAATAATATTGTTCCTAATACATTTGCTAAAGTGACTGCTGTATGGTATGAATAAAAGGTTGTTGATACTCCTTCGAAATCAACATTAACGCTATAAAACAATAAATAAAATGGCAAATCAATTAAACAGTGGAACATTAGACACTCTAAAACCTAATGACACATTATTATTACAAGCTAGAAAAGTAGCTAATGGTAAAATTCAATTAGAAGTAGCTGAATCAATTCAAGTAAGCGATAGACCTATGAATGTATTAGGTATGTTAAATAAATCTGATGACAGATTTAAATCAAATGCTAGAAGAACTTGGATAACAGCTGAACCAACAGATGCATCAGAATTATTTAATGTAAGTTTTGGTATGGACGCTGGATGGTATATGGGAGAATCTAAAGCAGGAACTCAAGTAGAGTTATTAGATTTAAATATACTAAATCCTGTAATCAATGACATGAGATGTAGAATCTTAATTACTGAGACAATTGAACCAACTGATTGGCAAGCAGAAAATGTAGAAAGAGCAGCTAAAAGAAAAGGTGCAGAAGGAGAATTTATTACTCACGATAGTAATTATATATTCTCTAATACTACATTAGTATTAACAAATGAAGATACTAAGAGTATGCATACATTCTTGAAGCCTGATAGTGTAGCTATGCAAACAGGAGACAATACTACCGCTTCTGTAGCATCAGTTTTAAACACTGCTACAACTGCTGAAATAGACTTGTAATAATTAAAGGGAGGTTTTGAACTACCTCCCTTTTTAAAACTTTAATTATGATGTACTTTATAGGACCTGACGCAATACTTCCGTCATGTGAGCACACTACTATTGATAAAGTAGTAGAATATTGCTCATCTAAAGAAGTATTAGGTGTTGATACAGAAACTGAAGGACTTGACTTTACTTGTAAGAAAATGATTATGTTTCAAATAGGTGATGAAAATAATCAATTTGTAATCGATACAAGACATATTAGTATAGAACCATTAAGAGAAGTTTTAGAAAGTACTAATATCATCAAAATATTTCATAATGCTAAATTTGACTATAAATTTATTAAAAAATGGGCTAATATAACTTGTGAGAATATATACGACACTTTCCTTGTTGAACTTATAATAAGTTGTGGAAAGAGTTTAGGATATGGATTAAAAGATGTATGTAAACGCTATTTAAATGTAGATTTAGATAAAGGTGTTAGAAACAAGTTTATCAACCTTAGTGGAAGACCGTTTGACAATAATCAAATAGTTTATGGTGCTAAAGATGTTGAGTATTTATGTAAAATAAGAACTCATCAATTGCCTACTATAGATTTATATAAACTAAATAATGTTGTTGAACTAGAATGTGAAGCTGTTAAAGCTTTTGCAGACATGGAATACAACGGTTTAGATTTAGATACAGAGGCTTGGAAAGAAATTGAAGGTATAAATGATAGAAAAGCTAAAATGTTAGGTATTAATTTAGATGAAATGGTTACAGAAGACCATAGACTAACAAAATTTGTGTCTAAATATATACAAGCAGATATGTTTACACCTATTGAAGATTTAAGGAAAGTAAATGTTAAATGGACATCACCTAAACAAGTTCTTGAGCTGTTTCAAACTTTAATACCTGGTTTAGACAATGTTAATGGTAAAGCTATGTATAAATATAGATTTAAATTTCCATTAATTGATGAGTATATAGGATATAAAGAAGCAATGAAATTATGTACATCTTATGGCGATGCCTTCTTTAAGAACTTAGCAGGTGATAATAAGATTCATACTAATTTTCACCAAATACTAGATACTGGACGTGTAAGCAGTAGTAAACCTAACATGCAACAAATACCTGCAGATAATGTATACAGGAATTGTTTTACTGCTCCTAAAGGTTGGTCATTTGTAAGTGCTGATTATTCTTCTCAAGAATTAAATGTAATTGCCTTTGGATCTAAAGATCCTGTATGGTTGAAAGCATTAGAAGAAGGTCAAGATCTACATTCAACATGTGCAGAATTAGTATATGATGAACAATGGTATGATGCTGCTGATGAAGATTGTGCATACTATGTAAATAATGCTAAACAAAAGTGTAATTGTAAAGAACATAAAAAACTTAGAACAAATGTTAAAACAATTAATTTTGGCCTTGCTTACGGTATGGGCCCTAATAAGCTTTCTGATACCCTTAATATTAGTATCGATGATGCTAAGCTTCTTATTGAAAAATATTTTGAGGCTTTTCCATCTATTAAAGGATTCTTAGAGAAATTAGGTAACTTCGGTAAACATTATGGTTATATTAAAACATTTCCACCTTATAACAGAAGAAGATGGTTTACTAACTGGTATCCTAAGATGTGGAGTAACTCTTCAGCTAAAATGGAGCTAGGCACAATTGAGCGTGCTAGTAAAAACACACCTATACAAGGAGCTAGTGCTGATATGACTAAAAAAGCTTTAATATTAATGCGTAATTACATTAAAGAGTTTAATATGCCTGTTAAATTAGTTATGACTGTTCATGATCAAATAGATACCATATGTAAAGATGAGTATGTAGGTGCATGGATAATTAAAATGAAAGAACTAATGGAAGAGGCCGCTAATGAGATAGTAACCAACAAACTATTAAAAGCTGAGGTAACAGTCAGTGATTGTTGGGAGAAATAAGTATTACGAAGGGGCGGGCATAAAGGCGTTTTTGCCACAATAATTAATACACTTGCCCGCTCTGGAGTAAAATAATATAATAAACTATGATAATAACAATAGCAATACTAAGTATGCTTATCCTTATTAAATGTCTAGGATACATACTTAATGAGAGAGAACAAAGCAAAAGACATAAAAAATTTATAAAAAACTTTAAAGAATATGACAAAAAAAGAAGCTAAAATCAGAGAAATAATAACTAACCTTGAAGGTACAGTTAAAAAAATGGGCAATAGTACTTATGTTGAAAGTATGAGTACAGCGTTTCAATCAACAAGAGCTAAAAAATCTACACTTGTGTCCAAGATAAAAGAGTTAAAAGCTAAATTAAATGGATAGAGAATTAATTGATGCTTTTGTAGCAGAGTGTAAACAGGAGCAGGAATGGAAAGAGAGATATAAATCTAATTATATAGAATTAGACGATTACTTTAAATATAGTGGTGAAGTAGAACCAAACACACCAGAATATGAGCAGTATTTAAATCTAAAAAATTATGATCATCGCTCAATGTCTGGGACTAATGACCGTACAGCCACAAGAGATATATATTTATTACTATCTGCTGAAGAAAAAACTATAGTAGATATATTTTATAAGTATTCAAACGAGATTAATATGGAAAAAATGGCTAAAAAGTCAGGACGTTCTAAAGATTTCTTTAAAAAAATAATTACTAAACATTTAAAAATAATGAGAGATGACAAGAATAACACAGCTAGAGGCCTTCCACGCCTTAAAAAATTTAAGTGGGAAGCGTAAGATAGTTTATGATGAGATAAAAAGGTTTACAAAAGATCCAAGATATAGAGGATTAACAAATAGAGAGATAGCTGCCCGTTTAGGTTGGGAGATAAACCGTGTTACAGGTCGTGTTACAGAGCTATTTGACCGCGGTATAATATTAACCAATGAAACTAGACTGCATGCAGCAACAAACAGGAATCATACAGTATGGAAAACACCTTAAAAATGAAAACAAATGAAATTAAAGACAAAGAGCAGAGAAAAGCCCTTAATCAATGGGCACAAGCTGGTTATGTGGGTAGTATTATTGCTGGTACTGGATTTGGTAAAAGCCGATGTGGGGTGGTTTCTATTAATCATGTTCTCAATGTACTTGGGAAAGAAAGTGCTCTCATATTAGTTCCTACCGTACAGTTGCAAGACCAATTTAGAGATGAATTTTTTAAATGGGGGTATGACAATTGCTTGGATAGAGTAGATATTTTATGTTATCAGACTGCATATAAATTGAAGAAACAGCATTATGACATTGTAGTATGTGACGAGATACATTTAGGTTTAAGTAAAGAGTATGTAAAATTCTTTAAGAATAATACTTATGATAAACTTTTATGTATGACTGCCACAAAACCTGAAGATGCTGGTAAGAAGATAGAATTATTTAAATTAGCGCCAACAATATATACTATTACATTAGATGAATGTGTAGACATGGGCTTAGTTTCTCCGTATGAAATTTACTGTATTCCAGTAGAATTAACATTTGGAGAACAACTAGAATATGACTCAATTCAGCACGAATTTGTTAAACATAAGATGTGGCTAGGGCCTGAAGCTTTTGATATGGCTAAGTTTTTTATAGCAAATAAACAGTGTACTAGTGAGGAAAAATATCATGCTGCAGGCTTCTATAAAACTATACGTGAACGTAAAAGGATTGTAGATACAGCACATAATAAAGTTTCTAAATTTAAAGATATAGTTGATGCTAATTTAACGGAAAAAATTATTACTTTTGGAGGTCTAAATGAGTTTACCGATCAACTAGCTGAGAGCGTTTCGCCTTTAGCTGAAGTATATCACAGTAAAAGAACGTTAAAACAGCGTAAAAACGCTTTAAAACGCTTTAAAGAGGATGAAGTTAATATATTATGCTCTACTAAAGCTTTGAATCAAGGTTTTGACATACCTAATGCTAGTATAGGCATTATATGTGGATTAACATCAAAAGCGTTATCTATGGTACAAAGAATTGGTAGATTAATTAGATTCGAAGAAGGTAAAACTGGTAAGATATATATTATATATGTCAAAAACTCACAAGAAGAGAAATGGCTACATAAAGCTACAGAAAATTTAAGTGGTATCCAGTGGTTATAAAAAATTTATTAATAAAACACATTATATTATGGAAAAAATTTGTATATTTGCAACAGTTATAAAAACTATTTTTATATGAAGATAGAATTAGACTTTGCAATACTTGAGGAAACGGGTATGACAGCAGATGATTATGTTTATCTTTATATTATATATAGGAAAGGTTTTAATTACTTGACAACTCTTACCCTGAAACCAGATTTAACCTCTCTGCAACACAAAGGATACATTAAGATCGGTGATTCCGTGGAAAACCACACTATTAGACAGGAATTCATCGATCTTTTTGTCTCTAATTTTGACTCAATGTTTGCAGAATTAGTTAGTACTTACCCAATGAAGGTAAATTCAGGTAGAGGTATGAGAATATTGCACGCCGCAGATCCAGACGCCAAATCAAATGATAAGGCACGAGACAGGTATAAAAAAGTAGTAGGTGAAAAAGCCTATAAACATAAGCATATCATGAAATGTCTTGATAAACAGCTAAAAATAGATAGAGAAAGCCTCGGGTTCTTACAAAACTTAGAGGTATGGATTAATAACCATACTTGGGAAAAGTATGAAAACTTAGACGAACATGCAACACAAAACGACTCAACCAAACCAAGGATCACAAGAAGCCTTTAAAGATAAGGGATTTAAAAGTATCAATAAAGCAATTAGTGCATCCTTATATCAGGTACAAGATGGTATGCAAGGAAAGAGAAAGATATTTCCAACCAAATGGCCTAGATTAAACAAAAACTTATTAGGGGGATTACAACCTGGTAAAATGTATGTAATAGCAGGGCGTCCCGGCGTAGGGAAGTCAGCTTTTAGTAATCAATTAATATTTGATTTATTAGATAACAATAAAGACAAGAAACTTTTAGTATTATACTGGAGTTTCGAGATGCCAGGTTATCAACAGATAATGCGTGCGGGCGCTAAAGGAACTAATAAAGAAATAAGTGAACTATTATCAGTAGATCAGAAGTTAGAAAGAGATGCTTATGATAAGTTTAAAGAAGAGGTATTAAAGTATGCACATTATCCTATTTATTTTAATAATGTTCCTAGAGATATGGAATTTATTAAAGAAGCTAATGTAGAGTTTACAAACAAACGACCTGATGATACTATTATAAATGTATTTGATCACTCGAGGCTTATACTTAGCAGTAAAGAGCAAGAGTTACAAAAACTTAATGAAGTATCTAAAGGATGTATGTGGCTACAATCTAAAATAGGATGTGTAAACATATTATTATCTCAGCTCAATCGTAACATAGAACAAGAGCATCGTGCTAAAGCACAGTACCAACCATTACTAACAGATTTATTTGGTGGTGATAGTATTGGTCAGGATGCACATGTTGTTATGATGTTACAAAGACCTTATGATTTATACGGTATTACTGATTCTTATTGCGGTGAAGACCCTTTAGGATTATTAGCTATACATGTAGAAAAGAACAGGGACGGATTATTAGGCCTCATACCCTTTGAAGCTGAAATGTCTACATTTACAATAACAGAACGTCAAACTAAAAAATAAATAATGGAAATAATAGTGATAGCCACTGTTTTAGCAGTTGGTATAGCTGGAGGTATGTATATTGCCTCACAGATTGAAAAAAGAGTAGTTAAAAATATACAGAAAGGTGATACCGGTGACCGGGGACCTGAAGGGCCTGAAGGACAAAAAGGTGACCAAGGTGAACAAGGTCTTCAAGGAGAACAAGGCTCTATAGGAGAACAAGGAGAGCGTGGACTTACAGGAGAAACTGGAAGGCCTGGAGAAGATGCAACAGCGTCTAATACATCTATACAATCAATAAATAAAAGGATAGATAAAATTGATGACGCATTATATGAATTAAATAAACACATAGGCACTATACTAGATGCTAAACCTGTTAAAGCTAAGAAAAAGATAGATGAAAATCTTGAAGAGAATAGATTAGGCGGAGGTGTTAGAAATTGGAAAAGACTTGAATAAAATGGAAACTATGAAATTACCTACAGAAAAGGTTAAGGCGAGCCGTAAATCGCCAAAGAATATGATAATATACGGTCCACCAAAGATTGGTAAGACTACAGTATTATCTGAATTAGATAACTGTTTAATAATTGACCTAGAAAATGGTTCAGATATGCTAGACGCTTTAAAAGTTAAAGCAAATAGTTTAAAAGAACTAGCTGAAGTGGGGAAAGCTATTATGGCAGCTAATAAACCATATAAGTATATTGCTATTGACACTATATCTAAATTAGAGGAATGGTGTGAAGTAGAAGGTAAAAGAATTTATGTGAAAACTCCAATGGGTAAAAACTTTGATACAAAGAACCCTGGTATGTCAATACTATCATTGCCAAATGGCGCAGGCTATCTATATTTAAGGATGGCGTATAAGAAATGGATAGACAGATTGAACATGTTAGCAGACCACGTTATTTTAGTTGGACACTTAAAGGATAAGATGCTTGAAAAGAAAGGTAAAGAGGTTGCTGTTAAGGATCTTGATTTAACCGGTAAGATTAAGCAAATTACATGTGCTAACGCTGATGCAGTTGGTTATATATTTAGGGAAGGAGATGAAACTATGATTTCATTTAACTCTTTAGATGACACTGTAGCGGGCAGTAGATGTGATCACCTAAAAGGTAAGACCATGCCTTTAAAATGGTCAGAAATATTTATAGATTAATTAAACACAAAAAAATGATTGAAATGAGAAAAAATGTAACTCCAGGTGAAACACCTGAAAAAATTACTGTTTCTATGATCGACCAAGATCTTAAAGACGGTGTAAGCAAGTCAGACATGGCTGTTAAGTATGGTATTAAACCATGGGAAGTAGATGAAATGTTTAAACATCCTTTTCTTAAGGGTAGAAGACCTAGTAGAAAGAAAGCTTTATCTTTTACTTTTGTAGATGACTCCCCTTTAGCGGAAGATGTAACAGATGAGCCGATTATAGATCCTAATCAGGTCACTTTAGAGCAAGCTATAGACGAAGCTATTGAGTCAGTTGAAGAAATTAAAGATCAAATGCAAGAAACTCAAGATGCTATTATAGACATGCTGAGTCCTACAGAATTTGAAACTCCAGAAGAACCAGTAGCTAAGGTAAATGGGACATCTGATGAAGAAGAGGAATTTTCAATAGAGGATGTAGCCCTCACTGACTCAGACGAAGTAGATATTCCATCTTTTGAAGATACTTTAGATGTAGTGAAAGAGCAACAAGAAGAAGAACTAGAAATGGACGAGGATTCGTTCGAAATGTAATTAATAACCAATAAAAAATTTTAAAATGGCAATACAAAGTAATGCAAGTACAGAAGCAGTAGCAGGAGGAGGAGCTACGTTATATTCAGGATTAACTAATATGAAAGTATTAGGAGTAAATCCTTCTATGGCAGAATTACACTCAATGGGAATAAATGTTAAACAAGAGCCTAACTATACAGTTACATTCTCAAATCAAGATTACAATAAAATTGTATTTTGGGTAGGTAACTCTGATACTAAAGTTAAAGTAGAGATCTTAATGCAACCAAACACGAGAACTTCTCAAACAGGTAAAAAGCAATGGATTAATTCTTTTGGTGCTACAACATGGTCAGAAGACGCTCCGTCATATGACTGGTGGAAGTCTGATGGACAAAGACCAGCATTTGTAGGGGAAGAAACTTTAATTGAGTTTACTAAAGCTTGGGCAAACGTTGCTGCAGGAGATGAAGTATCTTATGATAACATTAATGCAATTGCATCAGGAGATGTTTCAGAAATCAAAGCTTTATGTGCAGCTTTAACTAGTAATGAAGTTAGATTATTAGTAGGAGTTAAAGATGATAAGTATCAAACTGTTTATACTAAATGTTTTGGTAGAATTAAGCCACAAAGAGATCAGTATTTTATTAAATCTTTAAATGATGATTATGGATCATTTAATGCAGATTTTAATGCTGATTTAGTTTGGGGCGTACATACTCCAACAGCATCTTTAGTTAAACCAGATGCTCCAGCAGAAGATGAGGATTGGACATCTCAACCTGCAATGGCTAATGGAGAATCAGACGATTTGCCATTCTAATGCCTATAGCTAGCAGAAGCAGCGAAGATTATTTACATACAGATGTCATACTTGGTAAAATTACTGAGTATGACATTTTTATGTATTATTGTCCAAACTTTAAAGAGTTAAATAAAAAGTTTTCGAGTGACCTTCGTGAAGACAGATCTCCAACAGTCTCTATAATTCCGTACAATGGTAAGTTATTATATAAGGACTTTGGGCACTCTGATCATGTTTTTGATTGTTTTAATTATGTTCGATATAAATATAACTGCACTTTTATAGGTGCTTTGCATATTATTGATTGTGATTTTAACTTAAAGCTAGCTTCTACAAAAGCCGCAGTTAACTTTACTATGGGTATAATGGGATTTAGACAAAGCAGTACTCCTAATTATATTAAACCAGAAGTTATAATTAAAAAGAAGCGAAGACCTTGGTCTAAGGAAGATGCGAACTTTTGGCGACAATACTTGGTAAGTAAAAAAACTTTACTTAGTTTTGCCGTGGAACCTATAAGTCATTTCTGGGTGAATAATAACAGATTTACGTGTAAATCAATTGGTTATGCATTTAGATTTAAGAATCGATATAAAATCTATTCTCCTTATGAGGAAAAAAATAAGTGGTTGAGTAATACAAAAAAAACAGATATACAAGGTTACAACCAACTCCCGTACAAAGGTGAGCGCCTTATAATTACCTCATCTCTCAAGGATGTCATGTGTCTATATGAACTTGGACATTCAGCTATCGCGTTACAAAGCGAAATGCAAGTACCTGAAGAGAAATTAATAAGTGAGTTAAAATCTAGATTTACTACAATAGATGTTTTATATGATAATGATTTTGATAAAGCAAATAATCCTGGCCAAACAATGGCTAAGAAAATTTGTGATTTATACGGTTTAAATAACATCTGCCTGCCAAATCAGACTGGTTGCAAAGACCCGTCGGATCTAGTCAAAGAGACCGGTAGCATGATAGAACTTAAAAACATATTAGATGAACAGAGAAGAGATTATTGAAAAATTTAGAACAAGAAAAGGATTTCTAAAGAAAGGAGCACAATGGTTAGCTGACAAATGGGAAGTAGACATAGCTGTTATCAAAGATTGTAAAAAATTGGTAACATCAGAAGAATGGGTACAAGAGAGGATGAATAATGACAATGGACATCAACTGAGCCAAAGTCAAGCATTTTCAAAACATTTATTAGATAACGGATTAACTATGGCGGATGTTAAGTCAGTTAAATTTTGGCAAAACATGATGGGTGAGCAAAGGTATAGTATAGTAACTCATAACCAATGGCACGAACAGCCACAAGTTAAAGATGAGCTATTAGACTATTTTAAATCTAAATCACATAAAGTTAAAAAGATTAAATATAAAAAGCTAAAGGATCCTATTCTTTATGAAATATCATTACCAGATATACATTATGGTAAGATAACAGAAGATGACCCAGGAGCTATAGAAGAGCATTACATTAGAGCTATTATGGACCTACATAAAAAAGCCGAAGGTTTAGAAATAGATAGATTTTTACTGCCGGTAGGTAATGATGGTCTTAACTCTGAAGGTTATTCTAGAGCTACTACTAAAGGAACACCTCAACAAGATCATATGATGTGGAGACAATCTTTTAGAGGTTATTGGCATTTAGTTATGAAAGCAATTGATTATTTAGCACAATTTGCTCCAGTAGATGTTGTAGTTGTGCAAGGAAATCATGACTTTGAACGTATGTTTTATGTGGGAGAAGTTTTAGATGCTATGTATCATAACAATAAAAATGTAACAGTAGATAATAGTCTAGATACTCGTAAGTATTATGAGTATGGGACTAATATGATTATGTTTACTCATGGAGATAAAGAAAAATCGCAAGAATTACCTTTATTAATTGCTACTGAACAACCAGAAATGTGGAGTAGATGTAAAGTTAGGGAAGTACATTGTGGACATAAGCACAAAGAAATGCTTAATGAATACATGGGAACTAAAGTTAGATTTATACCGTCTATATGTGGTAACGATGCTTGGCATAAAACTCAAGGATATGTTGGTACATTAAGATGTGGACAAGCGTTTATATGGAATAAGAATAGAGGTCTGGAAGGGTACCTTCAAACTAATATTATGAACTATGAAAAAGTATAACTATAAGAAAGGAAGATCAAAAGTTAAAAATGTTCAAAAACCTACATTTGATGGAATTGACTTTCAATCTAAATTGGAAATGCATTGCTATAAAAAGTTAAAAGAAGCAAAAATACCAATTGAGTATGAAGAAACTACATTTACAATATTTCCTGCTCTTGTTTACCCTCAAGCATGTTATGAAGGTACTACTAAAAAACTCTACAATAAAGGAAGTAAAATCAGACCTATAACATATACTCCTGATTTTGTAGATCCTAATGGTAAATTTATTATAGAAACAAAAGGGTATGCAAACGAGTCTTTTCCTTTACGCTGGAAACTTTTTAAAAAGCATCTTAAAGACACAGATCAACAGTATGTACTATTTATGCCTAGAAATAAAGGACAGGTAGATGAAGTTATAGAACTCATCAAACAATTATGATATAGGTTAGGGAGGTTAGTAATTATAACAATTAATAATTCAGCGGTTATACTTTGTAAACAATTACAATTCCTCCCTTTCCTTTTTTACTAATCAATTAAACAAAAATTATGAATTACGATGAATGGAAACTAAGTAACCCAATTGATGATGGTTACGGATATACTGTAGTAAGTGATTGCTGCGGAGCAAGAATGGACGAAGACCAAGGTCTTTGCTATGAATGCAAAGAACACTGTGAGCCTATGGAAGACTATGAGTATGAAGCTATAGCTAAAGAAGCTTACGAAGAAATGATGGCCGACGGAGAAAGAGACGAAAGATGATAGATAAGGTCACCAGAAAGTCTATGCTTATTAGGCCTTCAGGTAGATCTACAGACTTTATTAGTCCAAGTTTTGGTTATGGTTGTTTATATAACTGTTCTTATTGCTACATGAAAAGACATAAAGATAATGGTCTTACAGTAGCAACTAACACAGGAGATATATTAACAGCTATAAATAACCATGCTTTCTTTACGCCTGTAGATAAACCTAATCAGACACACGCAGAGTACACAACATATGACATAAGCTGCAACGAAGACTTTGCTCTACATGCAAAACACCACCAGTGGGAAAAGATATTTGAATTCTTTAAAGATCATCCTATTGCCATGGGTAGTTTTGCAACTAAATATGTTAATCCTAGACTTATAAATTTTAACCCAGAAGGTAAAATCCGCATTAGATTTAGTTTGATGCCCCAACATAAGTCAACATTACATGAACCACACACATCTAAAATTATTGATAGAATAAAAGCTATTAACACTTTTATAGATGCGGGATATGACGTGCATATAAATTTTAGCCCTGTTATAGTATATGACGGGTGGTTAGAAGATTATGCAGATCTATTCCATATGGTAAATGATTATGTACAATATAAAGACCGAGTATTATCAGAAGTTATATTTCTTACACACAATTTTAAAAAACATACTGTTAATTTAGGAAGACATCCAGAGACAGAAGTAGATCTATGGGTCCTTAATAAACAAGAGATTAAAAAATCACAGTATGGTGGAGAGAATATAAGATATAAACTTAGCTTAAAAGGAGGATACATAAATCAATTTAAACAATTACATAAATCAATTATACCTTGGAACACTATAAGGTATATATTTTAAAACAATTAAACATGAGAACAATACAAGATCAACTCTCTAGAATATCAAAAACATTGATATTTTCAGAGCCTTTCTACGGTATCTTTCTTATTGGACTACAAAAAGAGTTCACTAAGAGTTGTCCCACCGCAGGTGTAGGAAAACACGGTATAGGAATGAGGTTAGTAATCAACCCAGACTTCTTTGGAGGTCTAAGTGAGCTACATCAACATGGTTTGCTAAAACATGAGCTATTACATATAGCTTTTGGGCATATTATACTAGCAGA
>Ga0181401_1000432_pt1 | contig 17450 bp, 17 predicted proteins | sample 24SPOviralmetaG_FD_130130 | JGI IMG/M metagenome (GOLD analysis project Ga0181401, IMG submission 130130) | Marine viral communities from the oligotrophic San Pedro Time Series (SPOT) site, San Pedro Channel, CA, USA - 24 SPOT_SRF_2011-07-20 | ecosystem: Environmental > Aquatic > Marine > Strait...
CTTTCTATGTAAAGATATAGTATCAATGATACTTTCTTCATAGTCGTATTTATATTCTACATTATATGTGCAGATTAATTGTCCTAAGTCTTTTTCATTTTGAAACACATATACTTTTTCATATAAGACTTCATTACAAGTGATGATGATATCCAAGGTATCGTTTAATCTTGGTTTAGAAGTAAAGGTGCATAGTAATTGAGTTTTCATTATGGTTTCTTTCCACTCTTGAAGCATTTTTGTGTATTTTCGTTATATTTATATGTTGTATTTAACTTTGCAAGTTGACCTGCTTTTGGCCTTTGAACTTTTTCTGCAAATGGTTTACCTTCTTGATTGTATATCAAAATTACCCTACCAGAAATAAAGCCAGCTTTTTTATCTGAATACTGAAATCTTTGTCCTTTGCCTGGCTTCCCTACACTAAAGTTCTCTTTGAATTGTTTAGTACTTTTTGCACCTAAACAATGTTCTAATACTTTTCTATCAACCACGGTTCCACCCATATTGACCTCAAATAATCCATCATATTTAGCAACACCTTCACCTTCTCCTTCATCAAGAACATTTAAGTGAAGTTGTTTTTCAATATTTTTTCTCTCTAAATGTGTTCCCAATGGTTCACCATCTTTTGTTTTTTCTTTATCCAGTTCGTCAAAAGCATTTTGTTGAATATCAACACTTTCTTGACGAATTTTACTAATCCCTTCAGCTAATGCAATATCGTTTTGTATTCCTGTTCTTTGTAGGAATTGCATTTGGTTACCTGTTGGTTCGTTTGGTTCCTCTCCTGCTGCTATTAATCTTTCGTTTTCCTTAAGTCTTTCAGGGTCTGCTACCCAATCATAAAAAGCTTTAACTTTTTGGACTTCGGTTGCGTCTTTTGCTTCAACTCCCTCTGGTAAATATTTCTCGTTAAGGTATGTTTTTTTCTTTCCAGATGTAACTTTGGTTACTGATTCTAATTTTGAACTAACTTTAACCGTTGGTTGTCCTTTAGTTGTTCCAGTTTTAACCAATGGTATTTTAGCGTCGTTTTTGATGTCCTGTATAAACTCATCATCAACCTTTTCAGACATTTGTCTCGCAGGTTCAACCACAACCCCTGAAAGTTCTCTTTCTTTATCTTGTAGTAATCCTTTAGTTTTACGAAGTTGTGAAACAACTTTTTTCTTAGTTTCTTCTGGTAAATCTGAGTTCTGAATCCTCTCTACTTTATTATCATATTCTTTTGAAGGTGTAGAATTTGCTTGAATATCACCAGTTGTCATTTTATCAGATGTAAACATCACTACTGCTTTACCCTCGCCGTCCATTGCGATTGTCGCTGTGTCGGAAGGATTATCTCCACCACCACTATTTTTAATTAAATCTAATAATACATTTTTTGGAACTTCAACGCCTGTTCTTGTGTAGAAAGGGCCGTCTGATTTATCAATAAGTTTCTTCATCGCTGCTTTTGATTCTTCGTGTCCGTAGTAGTTTCTTACTTTGACATCTTTACCCATTTTACCTTCTTCTGCTAACTTATCAACACCCTCATTGACTCTTCTTTGTTTTTGTCTTCCAGAACGAGTTGCTGCTAATAGGTCTTTATCTATTTTCTTCTTTCTATTCTTGAACAATTTAGAATCACCATACATTTCCTTTAACTTTGCAACTATTTCTTCGTCGGATAACTCTGGATTATTCTCGATAAGTGATACTGCTTCACCACTAATGATTTCATTAAGCATAGAACCTTCACTTCCTGGTGCTGCTTTAAACACTTTATTTCCGTCTTTATCTTCTCCTTTAAATCCATACTCCAATGCTTGCCTTTTTACATTGTTATCTGAAAACTCATCATTATCTTTGATACCAATTGATTTTTCTACATTTTTACTACTGGTTGATTTTTCTTCATAAGAGAAGTCTTTTTCATCACTTTGTGGTTCTTCTGTATCTGTTGATGTGTCTGTTGGTTCCTCTATATCGGAAGGTTTAATAGTTTTCGGGTCTGTATCTTTATCAACATCTTTACCTGATACATAAGCTTGTGCTACCTCTTTTGATTTTAATCCATATTGTGATTTTCCGTCTGCTCTTTTACCTGCGTGTCCTGATGCCGTTACCCAAGTAGTTCCTGGATATCTTTTTACTCTCTTGGCTTCATCTAAATTCTTTAACAATTCTACACGAGCATCAACTGGCCATTTATGTTCTTTTAAAATGTCCCATAATTTCATTAAATGTTGTTCGTTGGTTAGGTCTGGAATTCCTGATGAAACTCTATAACTTAACTCATTGAGTATTTTTTTCCAATTATTTTTCATAAATATTGTGATTCCGTCTGTTTCTATTCTACCTGTTTTGATTAGTGTTTCTATTTTACTTCTATCCATATTAATCACAGTAGGTTTTTTAAAATCATATTTTTGATTTGTTGGATGTGCTATACCCTCTTTACTGGTATAACGAGTAGTGATTTTTGATAATTTTTTTAAATCGTTCATTTAAATTTCTCCGTTATGTCGACCATTTCGTGATAGTTAACTCCTCTACTGGTTTTAACTGGATACTTACCACCACTTTCTATGGTTTCTTTTACCATTTTTAAAAACTCTAATCCGTCTTTGGTATCAAAGTCAAATAAAAATGCATCATAATTATACAACACTAATTTACTATTATATTCTTGTAACTTAGGTTGTAATATATTCAAAATCTTGATATTGTTTTCCGTTTCCATCAATTGAATCATATAATTGAACAATTTGTTAGGATTCATATCTTGTAGATTTTTCCTATATATCTTCCTACTATAAATATAAGATTCTACAAAATCATTAGTTTTAAAGTCATTCCAAAGTAATTTAATATAATCGTTTACTTTTGAGAAGAATGGATTGTTTGATACCTCATCTGTAATACCTCCGTATAAATACTTAAATGATAGAGCTTTTGCTTCTTCATAAGGTAATCCATATAGTTCTGCCATATGTTCGTGGACTGATGTTTGTGGGAACTCATAACCGATTATCTCTCCGATTAATCGTAAGTGATAAGCATCAAAGTCCATTTCAACTAATACTCCATTGTTGAACCGACTAATGAATTGTTTTCTACTTCCGTCTGATTTGTTTAATGCTGCGAAGTTTAATCCACCGAAACGATTACTTGGTCTACCTGTGGAAGTAAATGGATTGTATTCTGAATATATGATTTTTTCATAAGTCTTTAGTCCATTTCTTTCTATTTGATATAGATTTTCCAGTATGGTTTGGTCGTGTTGTTCGTAGGATTTGTACAATTCTCTTGAAATTGGTTCAAAGTATTCTGCGTGTTTAACCAAAGGAATCACATCATTGATGTTTAGTTTGTCGTAATTGAGTCTATATTGATGATGGTGAGCGTTTGTTAAGTATTGGTCAGTATCATATGGCTGATTACTTTGTTGATACCAAGACCAATTCATATCACGAACATCATCTGATATTACTAATGCGTTGTGTCGGTATTGTTTTAAATCATCTACATAAATGGTTTGTTTGGTTGTGATTAAGTTATTGATATCACAAAACTTTTCAGTATGGTGAATTGGAACAATATATTGTTCGTCTTGAAAATCAACCCATATACAACTTATACGATTTTCTTGTGGATGTTTTTGAACATCTGAATACATTTGCAATAATACAAATGGTTTTGATTGTATTTGTTGTTTAAGTTGGTTGAATAGAATATCTGTATTTACTATAACCATTTACAATAAGTATTGATTTATATAATCAAAATGTAATTTATTTACTATAATTGTCTATGAGATTATCTCTATTTAAAAAATTATCAATCTTTTCTTGATTTCTTCTTTCGTTGTTAGCTCTTATTTCTTCTTCACTACGAATAGCGTCTAATGGTGTTTTCAATGTCATAGGTAATTTCTGTTGACTTAATATATTTTCAACAATGGCTCTTTGTTCATTATATTGAGAATCAATTTTTTGTATATCATTAGTTTTGTTCAATACTGTAAGAGTATCTTTTAGTTTAAGGTATGCATTTTCAAATGTTATAAATCTATTTGATAACCCAGTCGCTGCCATATCATATTCACCAGAATTTCCGTTCTGAAGTAGTTTATTACTGTCAAAATATGTTTTAATATTTTCTTTAGTAGCCTTATAATTTTTAGTTTCTTTTGTTTCTATTTCATCACCTTGTCCAAATACATCAATTCCAACATTGGTCAGTCTAAATAAATCTTCATAACTTTCTAATCCTGAATTTAATTTTCTACCACTTTTTTGCCAGTATGTTGGTAAGTCTGCTATCATCACTCCTTCAAGACTTGTTTCCCAACCTGATATTCCAACATTATGTTCTACTTTAGTTATCATAAAATAACAAAACTCTCGATAAACTTTTGGTAAGTAATCTACTTTAAATAAATTACCGACACTTAGTCCACCGATTCCGTCCAATGTTAAACTAACTGTAATTGGTAATATTGGTTGTGTTAGTTCAATATTGGAACCAGTACCTTCCATATCTGAGAAGTTAATCAAATGTAACATTATTGATTTAAAGTAACTTGAAAAATTACCTCTATCATCATAAGCACCAACACCTTTAATAAATTTTGTTCTACTATTTTCTAATGTTTCAAAAATCTTTTTATCATCTTCGGTTAGGTTTTTAATTTTTTCAAGAAAACTTGTTTGTAAATCCTCCCCTTTGAACGATATATTCTTTAGTGACTTTTTATAAAGTTTTCTAAATTCTTTTAATTCTTCCAAGTTTTGTACTTCTTCTTCGTCTATGTCACGATTTAAAATATTCCAAGCTTCAATACCTAATTCCTTTTTTCCATCTATTTTTGTAGTTCCGGATTGTGGTCTTGTAAAGTGTCCGTATCTAGCTATAGTAGCTTTTTCGGCACTTAGATTTAAATTAACATCAAATGTTTTAACAATTGAATCTTTTGAATAAACTGAAAATGTAAACATTCCATCTTCATCATCTACCGATGATAACTTTGATTGTGATGATAAGTTTTTAGGTGAGTAGTAAGAATCAAATACACCAACAACATTAGGGTTTACATCACTCGCACCTATTTGAAATCCCCAATAACCCCCGTATTGATTGTTTACATCTGCCCAAAAGTTTCTAATTCCTTGACGAGTTGATGGTGTGTTTTTAAAATGTTTTTGAAACATTTCAATTGGAAATACCATATTTCTTATGTGACCATACTCCCCTTTGTTCAATATTTCTGGAGTTTTTTCTACAAGGTTTTTTCGTCTTGTGACAACTCTATCGTCATCATAACCAGCAAAAAACTCTGGAAAATGTTTATCAATCACATCATAAAACAATTTTATCCTATCTAAGTTTACTCGTTGTTCCTTTGAATAGTAATCTGGAATGAGTTTTTTCTCTTCTGGTTCGAATTTTGAAAATCCATCTTTTAATAATGGATGATGTTGATTAGGTAGTATAGTGTGGTCTAATCCTAATGAATATAAATGTGGACCTGAAACACATCTGTTAAGTTGTGTTTGACCAGCGTTTATTGACGGTGGTGGTTGTATTTGTGAACTTTTAAAAGTTTGTAATAACATATCACTGGATTTTAATTCAAAAAAGTTATTCAATATATTGTCTTCAAACCAACCCCACGATGCGAAATATCTTTTTTTCATTGAGTCTTTGATTGGTGTAGATTGACTTTTTCTAGCTTGTATCCTTAAAAGTCTATCGTGATATTTATATTTTACATTTCCGAGAATTTGTTTTCCGAAATCGCCAAACTCTTTTGGTGGTATATAAGGTGACGGTCTTTCACCAAAAAATTCAGATTCTTCAATAGCACTATCACCTGATTTATCATCTAAAAAGTAATCTGCTACTTTGTCTAAATTTCTCATACAAACATTAAATGTAGCAGAATTAACTTTAAGTTGTTCTGATATTTCACTAGAATCTCGTTGTGCCCTACGAAGATTATCTCGGTCTTCTTTTTTTAAATCATATTTAGATTCATTTTTTAATATTTTTTCTGAAAGTCTTTTTAATACAATGTTATTGTTTAATTTAATTATTGGTATGGAATCACTTGAATTTGAAGTTGTTTGTGTGGTTTCAGTTAAGGCTGATACTCCTGGTGTCATCACTTCAATATTTCCTGAATAAGTTCCATCACTACCTATTTTCCAATCAAATTTTATTACCGTACCAACACCACAAAAATAATTACCAGCTGTTTTTAAATTTCTTTCGTATAATGCTTGACCACCACCCTTTTCTGGTTGTTCTTCATTGGGTGTTAAAAATCTTATCATCTCTTCTATTGTTAGTGGTTCTACATCTTTGACTTCACTATCATTAATACCCCAACCAAATTCAATTGCTGCGTAAGCACCCATTCTTAAAAAGTTTGGTTCAAGTACTTCTTCAAAATAAACTGGGTCTGGACAAGTCCACTCAATAGTGTACTTGTATGTATAGTATTTTAATTGTGAAACTGATATTTTTGTTATACCGGAGTGTCCACGAAATCTATTTTTTCCATCTTCAGCATTTCCTTGGAAAAAAGCTAATGGTGTGTTTTTTGCGTTCTCTTTTGTTCCGAGTATTTCATCATCTTCTTGACCATTCATATAACTTGACAAACTGATTGGTTGGTGAACTATTGTAGATTCTCCTTCTATATTAGGAACTGCGACACTTACTTTTGCGAAACAACTTCTAAATAAATGTTCTGAAGTGGGATTTTTAGTTGAAACATCTAATGCATTTCCAACAAAAAAAGGTTCATTAGCATTGTCTTCACCGGTTATTCTATTGGTTTTGAGTTCAAGTCTATTGATTGAGTCTATTTTTCTATATAATTGTTTTTGGACTCTTGGGTCTATGTTTTTTCTTTGAAACATTATGAATTCAATTCGTTAAATTCTTGAAATATTAAACCCTTTTCTTGTGGAATACGATATTCTTTACCTGGAATGGTATAAATAGATTCTGATTGATTATTTGCTCTTGCAATTATCCACCACAAATCTTTATCCCCGTAGAATTGATTTGCCAAGTTTATAAAAGTTTGTCCAAACTTCCCATTAATAAAAATGTCTGAATCACGAATAGGTATTACGGGATACTCAATACGATTTAAATATTGTTTTCCATTATCATCACTAAACACTCTTGATTTATTATAACGATTAGCCATTAGATGTTCCCTCTTTAAATTTAAATTTTTTAGATACATCACCATAATGTTTTGAAGTCATTGTAGGACTTTCTTTACCAATATAGGTAAATTCAAATGCCAAAGAACAAATATGTGGAACTTGCTCTCCATTTGATAACTCCCAAGTTGCACTTTCTGGTATCGACATATTGACTGAACTAAAGTATCCAGGTGCATTATTAAATAAATCACCTAATGTTAAATAACATAATGGTGCTACTGGTCTTGTTCTATCAGTTACACCCTTTTCCGTTTTAGCAAAAAATTCTTTATATTGTGGTAATACTAATCCTTTTGCGTAATTTATCTTTTCCCATATAATTGGTATATCGGATTTTCGTTGTGCTACGATGTTTACTGAAAAACTAATACTTCTCGTGTATCCACCATAAACATATACTTTATCCGCACGACCAATGTAATTAATCGGTGATACTTCTGCTGATGAGTTGTCTGATATCCCTCCTGATAATAGTGCAGGAAAGATAATGTATCTTCCATTAACAGCGTCTCTAATTCTAAATTTTATAAAGTCTTTTACTTCATTGCCTAATTGACCCTTTCTATTTGGATACTTATCTAAATCTGATTTTTCTATACCAGAACCACCATAACGAACTTGTAATTGATGTTGGTCACCTTGATTATTTGCAAAATATGTTACTGCGTTTGTTTGAGTTCCACCATTCGCTCTATTAAATATATTTTTAACAAAGTTATCAATGTTCTCGTCTATACTTTTTATACCATCTTTTACTTCTCCAATGGTGTTACCTAACTTTTTAAATATCCCACCCTGATTGATGTGACGATTAGGTTTTAATTTTGTAAGTTCTTGTGATAAACCTTTAGCTAATATTGGAGCACCTGGATTGTAAATTTGTGTTGTTTGATATGGACTTTCAACTTTTGGTTGGTCTTTTTTTATTTTTAATTCTTTTCTTGAAGGATTTGATGCTTGTAGTATAACTTGTTTTGCAACGAATCTTGCACCTTGTGGTGTTCTTAAAAATCTACCAAATTGTCTAACATTTTGAGCACCCAGTTCAGCTTGTAAAGCCAACCCACCACGAAATATAAATTCACCCCGTGTGTTTACATTTTCAACTAACTTTTGTGGATTGATTGTTATCATTAATAAACACCCTCTCTAATGTTGATATCTTTATTATTTATTGTTGCTTCTAAGATAGCTTTTCTATCTCCGTCTTGTGCCGCTAATAATTTGTTTGTTGTGGTAAGTTTATCTTGTACGGTTTCTTGTTGTTGTGCTTGTTCACCACGAGATATTCTCAATAAGTCTGCTACTGATATACCGATTGCTTCTGCTACTGATTTCCTTTGTATTACGTTTAGACTTTGTATGTCTCCTACACCACCAACAATTGATTGTATTTCTGTTGTTAATCCTGCGATATCTCCGTCAAGTGCTAATTGTCTTGCTCGTTCCGTGTTAATCATTTTACCAGTTAAGACTTGTGCTTCGAATTGTTTTGTTATACTGGATTCAAAATCTATTAGTGTGTCTGCGGACTTTAAAATTTCTGATAAACTTGAACCAACTTTTGCTGCTTCAACGGCTGCTTTTGCCATACCGGCTGCTCCGTCCATTGAGAATCTTGCAAAATCTGCTGCATTAGAAGCCATATCACCGATTACTTTTGCAGTTGATACTCCAGCTGCTTTTGCTAAGTCAGCTGCTACTTTGGAAACATTAGTTGCGGCGTCGAATGACAATCCGTCTAAGTCCATAAATACTTTATTCAGTTTAACTACTTCACTACCGGCTATACCTGAATTTTGTGCAAATCGTTCAATATTACGAGCGTTTGCTACGGTCATATTTTCCAATGAACCGAATTCTTGACCAATAGATTTCATTGTATTCTTTAATTGAGAACCATCTAACCCCATAGCTTTAAATGCCATTTCAGATGCTTTTAATGAAACTTGAAATTTTGCTGCTTCTGATGTTTGGATTCCTAATTGATTTGCTAAGTCACGATTTGCTTTTCTAATTCCTCTAATTATTGTAAATATGGCTGTAAACCCTACTAAAGCTAATCCCAATGGTCCGAGTAAACCACGAATTGTTCCTACAACTGCTTTACCTAAACCCTTTATTGTTTGTGTTGCTGACTTACCTTGTTGTAATGAACGTTTTATTGACTTCATCGCAGCACCTTCTAACTTATCACCAAAGTCCTCTAAACCCATATTTCTTTTTAGAGTTTCACCTACAAAAGGTATACTATCGATAGCCCCTTCAATTGAATCACCTAATTTTTTTGCACTCAAATTAGTAATGTCTACAAAGTTTGCATTGTCTTCAAGAATTTTGGATAAATCACTATTAGTATCTTTTGTTCTTTCAACTACATCTAATTGTTGTTTACTGGACTTATACATCTTACTGGCGTTAGTTCTACCATCTTTAATAGTATCACCATATTGCTGTTCAAGATTTAATTTTTTTTCCTGAAGTGCAATACCCTTTTCATCAAGGGCACTATTTTTCTCTTTAATGCTTTGAATTTCTTTTTCTCGAGTGGTTAGTTCTCGTAGTTTTGCTGCTTCTTCTGCCATAATTTATGTTTTTTGATTTGTGATAAAAAGTACTATGCTACTAAATCTTTGATATCATTGTAAAACTTTGGGTCATCTTTTTTAAGTTTGTTGAGTCTCTTATTAAGTTCTTTGTAATCTACTCTTAACTTAGTTACCGCTTTGTTAAACACGGGGTCTTTTTTCATTTTCTTTTCAATAGACCTATTGACACTACCGGCCACTATCTTTGATATAAGTGCTCCGATAAACTCTTTGACTAGCGTTTTATTTTCTTTTACAAATTTTCTGTTCATAGTTTTTTCCTATCAATAAATATCAAGTTTTAAGATTTTTGTGTATTAAATGGTTGTGTTGGACCTTGATTTGATTGTGTTGATTTTTTGATTTGTTCTGCTTCTTTATTTTTAGCATCAACTAACTTTTGAGCATAAAATCTTCTCAGTGGAACTGGCATATTGTATAGTTCGTTGTGATTGAACCCATTACCATAATAGGCAATGTTAAAGATTTCTTCGTGAATGGCCGCCCTATTACTCGGCGGCTGGCCAAAAAAAGTCAATCCCGAGTGGGACATCTATTTTGTGTAGATTCCCTGATTGACTCGTATAGTCAAACTTCAACTCAATGTCTGGATTAATTAATAATAGGTGTTTTCTAAATTCTCTTGTATCTAATGCTAAAAATTCATTGTCTACAAAATCATCGATAAACTTTTGGTCATTGTTTCCGTCAACTGATTGAATTTGATATTTAAATCGTGTTGTTAATTCAGTTGAAACACCTGTAAGTTTTTCAAGCTTCTCATAGTCTTTTTGGATTTCTGAGATTTTCTTTTCATCTCCGTGAGTTAGTAATTTAAATTCTACAACTCGTTTAGAATTTGGTAAAGTGTATTCAAAATTATTACCATTTTTATACCACTCTTCATCAATTGGTTTATTATCTAGCTTTGATAAATCAACTGCGTATTCTACTCTTTCTTGTGAATCTGGGTCAGTTAACATAATGTCATACTTTGAACCATAACCTAAAATACGAGTTCCAATCATTATTGCGTTTTTATCACCTAAAATTAAATCATCTAATTTAACATTTGGTGTCACGATTATACTTTCTAATAATCTCGTAATCACTACTCCCTGTTCTATTAGATTTGTGGAAGTTAAGATATCTTCCTCTTTTGCTGTCATATATTTGACATCTATTGTTCCGCTACGCAAAGGACTATCTTCGGGATATAATAATCCCTGTGATGGTAAAGATAGAACTTCAGTAGGAAATCCATACTGATTTTCAGCCATTTTGTGTTACTCCTTGATTAATACTGAATTAATAACTATTATTTTTTACCCATAATTTTTTCAGCACCTGCGATACCAAAAGAACCAAGGGTTATGAATACAAACGAGTTGTATACCATATCATTTATAACTAAATCTTTTCCGACTATTCCTGTTGCTAAATCAACTACTGCAAATATTGTCATTACTGCAAATGCCGCAAATCCAATTATTGATTTTTCATTATAGTCATTGTCGTCTTTAAAAATTGCCCACATAATTTTTCTCCTAAAACTCTAATATTGCGTAATCATATTGAAGTGTTAATGCAATATCAACTTCTGTTGCTGTTTCCCAAGATAATTCATTAAAGTTTGCATCTGTAATGAATGCTCCTTTTAGAATCCATTGTTCAACGATTTCACCATTTGGTGATAGAAGTTTAAAAGTGATATCCTTTTTATATTCTGAAGCGTATCCGTCAACACCTGTTACTGATTCGTGGTGTTGTCTTATCCATTCATTGACCGATTGTGCTCCTGATGGAACGATTGGGTCATATAATGTAATGTTGATTGGTGCCCAAGTTGCTTTACCTTTGACATATCGTTTAACATTAATGTGGTCAAGAGTAACTGCTTCAAATGTTACTTGTGGTCTTGCCATCGTTTTGATAAGATAAGATGGAATACCATCTATTTCCATCACAAACCTATTCTTCATTTTAGGTTCAAATGGTGTAAAAAATATTTCGTTTGGGTCTGCAAATGCCACTTGAATTCTCCTATAATTTTTTTCTATTCAGTAATAAATATAACAAAATCAAAAAAAGTGTATGGTAAATATGATATAGTTTTAGAAGTTTTATTGAAGTTTTATAATAAAAAGCTTGACATTGTCATTAGGAATAACTATATTATGGTATGATAGGAAAAACAAATATACCAAAACAAATAGTTAATATGTTGTTTGTAATTCTAACTGGACACGATAACTTAGATGATAAGACCATTAGAGATATAAATAACATAATTAATAAAGTTAATAAATTAGATAAAGTTTTAAATTAATTAAAATAAAGCTTGACATTTACAAATAGTATTTGTATATTATAGTGTTATGATAATGATAAAGGAAAACGAAATGACTGTTAAACAAATGATTGAAAATAAAAGATTTCTTGAAGATAATGAAGTAATTACAACTGATACCGAAGGTATTTATATGAGAGATTACCAAGATACTTTGGTAACGAGAGAAATACCAAACCATTATGGGTATTACAATGATGCTGGTGAGTATGTGGAAAATGGAACTCATACCATTACTCATTATAGATATGCTCATAATCCTATGGAATTGTATGAAGCTAATACTAATCAACCAGCTGTTAGGTTGGAAGACTATGAAGCTCCTTACTTTGAACAAGCTTTATATAAAGGTATTCCTATGAGAGTGAGATATAATCCTACTATTAGGAATATGATGAAGACTGGTAATTTTAGAATTAAGTATCGTGGTGGTAGCAAACCACAATATGGTTTTGTGAGAAATCAACACAATACATTGGCAGAATACGCTGATACCTTTGCTATTTATCCTAAGTAATTAGATTCGTGGGTTTTCGGTGACTACGATAATTTGGAACCGAATAGGGTTATGTAGTGTTTCACGATATTAGAAACAACCTTTGGTGATTTGGTGTAAATCACCTGCAAATTTATTTCAATCAACGCGATCCAGTTAAAACAAAAACCCCCAAATTAATGGGGGTTTTTTTTATTCTCATATTGACTTATAGTTTAGTCATCAAAGGCTGCGCCTGTTGGCTGAACTACAAAATCTAATACTATGAACTCAGCTGTTCTTGTAGGTTGGATAAAGATTTGACCAACTAATTGGTTTCTATCTATAACATCTGGTGTGTTATTTGATTCGTCCATTACTACTCTGAATGCTGTAAGTCCTGCGTTTGCTTGTACTTGTTCCATATATGGATTAACAATATTCAAGAAACGATTTCTTAAAGTTCCGTTGTTTTGTTCAAAGACTAAGAATCTTGAAGTAGATGCGATGAACTTTCTCAAGTTAATCAACAATCTTCTTACATTAATTCTGTCTAATGCACTTGGTTTACCTTGAAGTGTTTTCTGTCCGAACACTACTACACCTTGACCTGGGAAAGTTGCGATTGGATTTACACGGCTTTCGTATAAGTCATCTCTTTCCAAGTTGGTTAGTCTTGTTTTGGCTTCTAATACTTCTGTTAAACCACCACGATTTAGACCTGCTGGTGCGAACCACTCTTGTCCAATTCTGTCGTTGTTTGCATAAACTCCTGGCAACACTACTGAAGGTGGAACCCAAGTAGGTTTACCTTTTACACTATCAAGGATTTTAACCCAAGGATAGTATGTTGCGACATAGTTTGAATCAACTGCTTGAACATCACTAATTGCACTTTGAACTGATGCTGAATAATGTGAACCATCCATAATAAAGAATGTGTCCGCTCTATCTTCAACTTTGTCAATTGCGTGATTAGTTACTGATGAGTGATTTGAGTGTATTACTCCTGGCAATGCCAACATATTAATGTCAAACTCATCTGGATTTGAAATAGCATTGATTGCTCTTACATATGCAACTGAACCACTTGCTGTGGAAGTTGATAAGTCAAATCCTTGTGAATTTGTTGCTACAATATCTGTTCCTGTTTTTCTTTGTTGGGCTGGATTATCTCCGTCAAAACCGCCTTGGAAAGGAACTTGGAATTTTCTTTGACCTATTGCTGAATTTGTTAAACTGATTTTAGTTGCACCATTTGCGTATGTAGCACCTAATGTAGAAGCGTCATTATGTCCGAAACTATCTTCTAAACTCATAGTAACATTACTACCATTACCTGCTGAAGCAGGAATTGGTGCTAAATATTGCTTATTGTTTTCAGTTGTGTTTCTGAAGTCAAATCCATAGTAAACATTTGAATCGTATGTTCCTCTTGAATTTACCTGACTTGATGATGCTGCTGCTGTTAATCCGAGTATTGATGCTGTTGGGACAGTCATAGAACCACTACCATTTGCTGCTGCAACGATAGTTTTATGTGGTTCTAACACTTTATCATATCCCATAGGAACTAACTCTTTTGATAAACCTTTTAAGGCACCGAAGTTAGATACACGAACAAATTTAGAACGATTTGGATAATCACCATTGCTGGTTAATTTACCATTACTATCTATTGTTGTGTGTTTATCTCCGACTGCTCTTGGTAGGTAGTTTACTGAATCCTCATCAAGTGTTAAGTTTGAAAAGTTTTCAAGCACGGTTCCGTCATCATTTTGACCTGGATTATTTTTAATTACTTGTAGAGCAAAAGTTCCGTAATCACTTCCGGGAACATCTGCTGCTCTTTTAACATCAGATATACCAATTCTGTAATTGGTATTTGCTTTTGTTCCGTGTGCAAGAGAATTTACTTTAAATAAATTTGTTCTTGCTGAATTTACTAGCTGTGATTGTATGAAAGGTGTTGCACTTCCACTGTAATCAAATGAAAAGTTTTCATCTGAACCACTAGCTATTGTTACTGAAGCTGTTGCTGCGTAAAGATTTTGTGTGTCTAAGAAATTTGAATATACATACAATTTCTGATTCGTGTCCTGTGGGTCTTCACTAAATACTTTCGTAATATAGTTTGCTGAACTTGAATCAAAAGATAATGTAAAGGAAGTATTACCTGCATTGTTATCATTCACGGTAAGTCCAAATTGATTTTTTGTTGAACTTGCGCTAATTGAAGCACTTGCTGGCCCTGCTAATTCTACTGAATTTGGGGTTGTTGCACCTGCTGATGATTTCAGAGTTGCTCCTACAAAGTGTCCTTCTGCTGTTGCCTTTATACCTAATGTTATTGTATCGTTTGCATATCCACCTAATCCTAAAACACGAACGATTGTCACATTTGAAGCACTTCTTAAATATTGTTTTGCTGTAAATGGGACATAAAAGTCTTGGGATTCTTTACCAAAGATTGTTTCAAACTCACCAAAGTTTCTAATGATAGTTGGAACGAATGCTGGGCCGTCTTCCGTCGGGCCAATCAATGCTGCTCCAATACCTTCAATTCCTTGTGGTAAGAAAGATAAATCTTTTTCGTTGGTAAATACACCTGGACTTACTACTCTTTCTGCCATTGTTTTTCTCCTAATTTATTAAATGGTATATATAAATATCAATTAATTTTTTCAAAATACATCAGGAAACGATTATTTTTTAGGTGTAAATACACCTGACGCTGGGTCTAAATTACCTGCACCATATTTTTCATTTAGTTCATTTACCATAGTTTGTTCTTTTTCTCTTAAAGCCAAGTATTGACTTTCGAGTCTAATTGTTTCATCATCTATGGTATCGAGTTGAGCTGTAAGGTTTAGTTTACTAATCTGTAATGAACCCAATTGATTTTGGACTCGTTCAAATCCCTGTTTTAGCTCTTGTAATGAATTTAATTCGTTTTCTGTAAATGTTATTTCGTTTTGTTTTTGTTTTTTTGCTTTTGCCATTATAACTCCAATTGGTTTTACTTATATATAAATATAAACTTATTTGTTCAAACAATCACAATTCTTTTCAATATCTTCAATTTTTTTGTTTAGTTCTTTAATTGATTCAATTAATAATGGAACAATCTTTTCATACTTGACTGCTTTGTATCCATTACCTCGTGTAGTGACTACTTGTGGTAAAACTTCTTGGATTTCTTGTGCGATTACACCGACATCTTTTCCTGTATAGGTTTGTTGTTTGTCGTTCCAATCAAATGTATAACCACCAATCTTTTCCATTTTTTCTAATGGATTTTCAATTGGTTTAATGTCATCTTTTAATTCTCTATCAGATGAACTAAATGCGATAACATCACCACTTGCTTCTATTTGAGAACCTGATATTTTTGATAGGAATTGTGCATTTCCTGCTTCTGACATATCTAATTGTAATGCAGTTATGGTTGAACCACCATCTTGCCCTTTGAATAATATATCTTTGTTATTTATTGCTGATTTGATTATGAAGTCAGATGAAGCTATTTTAAAACTACCGAACTCAGTTCCACCGTCTTTTAATTTAATGTCTGTTCCGTCTGCGTCGAGAATGATATCACCACTTACATCAAGAGTAAAGTCTCCATCTGCTTGTGATATACTTGGGATAGCGGCATCACTACCACTAACTATTAATTTTTTCCAACTTGGCATTTAATTTGTCTCCTTATGGTTGGTTACCTATTCGGCCCACTTCCTTGATTGCCACATCAAGGCCAATAAAGTTATTCTTTAATTTTGTCTCTTTGAAACTCTTTGTATTGGTTTTGTAGTTTCTCAATAATAGAAACTGCCTCTGCTAATCTTTTACCCGGCACCATACTTTCACCGAATATATATAATAAAAACTCAATCTCGTCTTCGGTTAAGTTAATATTCTTAACTCCTTGACCTTCTTGGTTTGTTATTTTACTTACAATACCCATTATAACCCTCCTTAAAAATTTCATTTATCATTAAGAGTATATGAAAATATCTCCATTATCGTCATTTACTTTAATATTTCCTTTTTTTGCATATAAAGCACTTCCTGAATTTGCATTTAATACATACATTGGTGCATATGCTTCTGGTGCAGCTGCTGTAGCTGTTGAACCTAATTCAACATCAATCTGATAACCCCATCTGTTTGTAGATTGGTCCCAAACAAATGCACTACCACTATATGAACCTGCTGAACCACTTTGAACAATAATACCACCATCTCCGTTAGCTGAACCACTATTTAGTAAGATAAATTTATCTTCAACTACCAAGTTTGCTGTATTTAATATTGTTTGTGTTCCATTAACAACTAAGTTGCCGGACAATGTCAATGATTGTAATGTTATATCATCATCTTGTTTTAATTCATTACTACCGATACTATTAGCTGCTATTGTTAATGCACCACCAGCTGCTATTGTGGCTTCACCACTAACATTTCCGAATATTGCGTCTTCAAGATTTGATGTTGTCATCTTAACAAGATTTCCTGAATCAGAAGTGTCTGATAGGATAACCAAGTCGTCTTGTGCGAAATCTGTAATTGCGGTTCCTAATGAATCTCCGTCTAATTTATCCATATCGATAGCTGCGCCTGATGCGATAGAAGCATTAACAACGGCGTTTGCTGCTAATTCATCTGCTCCAACTGCGTCATCTGCTAAATGTTCGTTATCAATAGATGCTGCTGCATAGTGTTGACTATCAATCTTATCGTTACCGATTGTTAAAGCACCACCTGCTGCTACGGTTGCGTCTCCACTAACATTTCCAAAA